>OLSL01002945.1_pt1 | contig 12790 bp, 10 predicted proteins | sample 1672511 | NCBI WGS metagenome assembly OLSL01 (sample SAMEA3136694, study PRJEB25190) | human gut metagenome | biome: human gut; feature: human-associated habitat; material: faeces | place: Austria | collected 2013
CATCCACGGAACCGAAGTTGCCGTGGCCGTCCACCAGCATATAGCGCATGGAGAAATCCTGGGCCAGACGAACCATGGCGTCATACACCGATGCGTCACCGTGGGGATGATACTTACCCAGTACATCGCCCACGCAGGTGGCGGATTTCTTAAAGGGCTTATCCGAGGTCAGGCCTTCCTCATACATGGCATAGAGAATGCGCCGATGAACCGGCTTCAGTCCATCTCTGACATCCGGAAGGGCACGGCCTACGATGACGCTCATGGCGTATTCAATATAGGACTTCTGCATCTCCTCTACCAGGTTGGATTCTGTAATCACCTGGTCAGGAAAGGCAATGTCCTCCGGCTTGTAATTACGATTGTGTGCCAATTTGCGTCACCTCCTTAAATATCAATATTCACCGCATATTTTGCGTTGCGTTCGATCCACTGTTTTCTGGGTTCTACCTGCTCGCCCATGAGTACCGTAAATACCTGATCGGCTTCAATGGCATCATCCAGCGTAATTCGGCGCAGGGTACGCCGTTCGGGATCCATGGTGGTCTCCCAAAGCTCGTGGGCGTCCATCTCGCCAAGGCCCTTAAACCGGCTGATAGAAATCTTCGTGTTGGGGTTATCTCCTCTCAGCTCGGCGCTGATCTGATCCCGCTGCTCATCGGAATAAGCCACCCGCTGGGTCTTGCCCCGGGTCAGCTTATACAGCGGCGGCACAGCGGAATAGACATAGCCCTTTTCAATCAGCGGTCGCATATACCGGAAGAAGAACGTCAACAGCAGGGTACGAATATGAGCGCCGTCCACATCGGCATCGGCCATGATGATGATCTTGTGATACCGGAGCTTCTCAATGTTAAACTCAGAACCGATACCGGCGCCAAGGGCCATAATCACCGGGGACAGCTTATCGTTGCCGTAAATTTTGTCGGCTCTTGCCTTCTCCACGTTCAGCATTTTACCCCACATGGCCAGGATTGCCTGGAACCGGGAATCTCTGCCCTGAATGGCAGAGCCTGCTGCGGAGTCACCCTCGACGATGTAGATTTCGCAGAGTGCAGGATCCCGCTCGTTGCAGTCCTGGAGCTTATCCGGCAGAGAACCGGACTCCAAAACGCTCTTTCTGCGGGTGGCCTCTCTTGCTTTTCTGGCTGCTTCTCTTGCCCGGGAGGCCATGAGAGATTTTTCAATGATGGCCTTACCGGCGGCAGGATGCTCCTCCAGATAGGTCATCATGCCTTCTCTTACCACGCTATCCACCAGCGAACGAATGTCGGAGTTGCCCAGCTTTGTCTTGGTCTGGCCCTCAAACTGCGCATCGGACAGCTTGACGGAAATAACCGCTGTAATTCCCTCGCGGCTGTCCTCGCCGGAAATGTTCTCGTCATCCTTGAGGAGCTTCTTTGCCTTGCCGTAGGTGTTCAGTGCCCAGGTCAGAGCCGTTTTAAAGCCCGTTTCATGGGTGCCGCCCTCGGTGGTATGAATGTCGTTGGCAAAGGACAGAAGAATTTCGGAATAGCTGTCGTTATACTGGAGCGCGATTTCCGCCTGAGAATTCTCCCGCTTGCCGGAGAAATAGATAACCTCCTCATGGACGGGCGTTTTCGTCTGATTGATGTGCTCTACAAAGGAGCGAATGCCGCCCTCATAGCACATATCGTCTACTCTGGCCTCCTGGCCCTCGGGCTGAATCCGTGCGTCCCGCAATTCAATCCGAACACCGGCGTTCAGGAAGGCCTGCTCTCTCAGCCGCTTTTCCAGGGTGTCATAGTCATAGACCAGGGTTTCAAAAATTTGGCCGTCGGGCTTGAATACGATTTCGGAACCGTGCTCGTTGGTGGTACCAACAATGGTCATGGGCTGAGTGACATGGCCCCGTGAGAACTTCATCTCATAGATATTGCCGTCCCGGCAGACCCGAACCTCCAGCCATTCCGACAGGGCATTAACCACAGACGCACCCACGCCATGGAGGCCGCCGGACACCTTATATCCGCCGCCGCCAAACTTACCGCCTGCATGGAGCACCGTAAATACAACCTCCAGTGCCGGCTTTCCGGTCTGGGGCTGAATGCCGGTGGGAATACCACGACCGTTATCCTTGACGGCAATGATATCGCCCTCCCGAATTTCTACCTGGATATGATTACAATATCCAGCCAGCGCTTCATCAATGGCGTTGTCTACAATTTCATAGACCAGGTGGTGCAGTCCTGCTGCGGACTGAGAACCAATATACATACCCGGGCGTTTTCGAACTGCTTCCAGTCCCTCCAACACCTGAATTTGATCGGCGCCGTATGTCTGCTTCACTTCTTCTGACATACTTTGACCTCCTTTACAGCTTTGGGACACAGGTCCCCATCGTTAGACGCAATCTAAATCTATCTTAATCTTGTTGTTTTTTCGTTTCTGTTCGCTTCTCCAACGTGGAGGCAGACAACTGCGTAAAATAAACCTTTTCCATGCCGTATTCCTCCGTCACCAGAAACGTCTTGGGAATGTCCTCTGTGACGTTCAGCAGCACGCCGTTTTTCTCGGCATTCTGCAAGTATTCCATGGTCTTACGGGACATGGAACAGCCATCCAAATCAAAGATTCCGATGATGGACCCGTCCCGTACTGCCATATCGCCGCCAATGGAAATATACATACTCGTTCCTCGCTTTTATCTGCTCAGGCATCCGTTTTCGATTTGGAATACCCGCCCGGCGGTGGTGACCTTCTCCGTTTCGCAGCAGGTAATCATTACCTGACCGGAACGGATTTCGTTTAAGATGAAGTTCTGTCTGCCGGAATCCAGCTCGGACAGCACGTCATCCAGCAATAGAATCGGTTCTTCCCCGGTATCGTTCCGGGAGATTTCCCGTTCGCTGAGCTTTAAGGCAATGGCCGCAGTACGGGTCTGCCCCTGGGAACCGAAGCTCTTGAGGCTTCTTCCGTCCAGCAGCATTTCAAAATCATCCTTATGGGGCCCGGTCAGGCATCGGCAGCTTTCCAGTTCCGCCTGATCATGTGCCTCCTGATGGGTCATGATCTGCTGAAATATCACGGCTTTGGGCGCAAAGGGATCGGGCACACTGGACACGGTTTGGTACCGGAGCTCCAACGTTTCATTGCCGCCGGAGCAGATACCATGGTACTGCTGCGCCAGTGCCCCAAGCTTTTCGCAATATCTGGCCCGATAACCGATGATGGACGCACCGATCATGGCCATTTGCCGGTTAAAGTCCGGCAGAGCCTCCAATAAACTGGGCTTTTGGAACCGATCCCGCAGAATCCGGCTTTTGCTTTCATAGAGCTTTTGATAGTCGGAAATGGCTTTTTTATATTGTGGCCGCAGCTGACAGATGGCGCTGTCCAAAAATCGACGGCGCACCGATGCCCCGGCCCGCAATAGCTGGAGATCCTCCGGGCAGAACAGCACCGTGGTCAAAATACCCTCGGTTCCGGCGGCTGATTTTTGCCGAACGCCGTTTTTCATAATCTGACGGCGGCGGCTGCCCCGAAACAGCGCATACACCAGCTCGGTCTCCCGATCCTGCCCCTGAATTTTCGCTTCCAGCCGGGCAAAGTCCTGATTCCAGCGAATCAGTTCCTCCTCTTTCCGGGTTCGGTAGGATGCACTCTGTGACAGATATACCACCGATTCCAGCAGATTCGTTTTTCCCTGGGCATTGTTGCCGACGATCAAATTGACCCCCGGATCCAGCTCCAGATGAAGGGACTCATAATTTCGAAAATTTATGAGATCCAGGCTTATTAGCTTCACTTCGTCACCCGGTAGCTGCTGCCGTCCAGAGTAACTTCCATTCCAGGCATCAGCTTTTTACCGCGCATGGTGCAGACCTCGCCGTCTACCAGAACATCACCGTTCTGAATCCGGTTCTTTGCCTCACCGCCTGTTTCCGCTGCCCCCGCAAATTTTAGGAAGGCTTCCAGCTTGATAAACTCCGTGCTGATAGGAATCTCCACCTGCGTGGGAGCTGTGGTTTTCTTGATTTTCATGGATTCTCCTTACTCTGCCTTCAGACGAACCGGCAGAACCATGTAGGTAAATTTATTGCCCTCTGTGGGATTCATCACGGCGGGGCTCAAATTGGTTTTCAGTTCGAAGATAATGTCATCCTCAGGAATGGCCTTCAATGCCTCCAGCATATATTTGCAGTTAAAGCCGATCTCCATATCGTTTCCGTTTCCGGCTACGGCGCACTCGTCATAGGCGTCGCCGATGGAGTTTGCCGTGCGCATAGCCATGACGTTCTCACCGATGGTCATGCGCACGGGGCTCTTAATCTTTTCAGAGACAATCAGGCTCACACGCTCCAGCGAAGAAGTCAGATTCTTCACGTTGACCCCCAGCTTAATGGGGTTATCACTTGGCACCACCCGGCGCCAATCCAGGAACTCGCCCTCCAGCAGACGGCAGACCAGGGTCGCATTGCCCACCTGGAACATAATGTGTCGGGTGCCCAGGGTAAAGGATGCGTTTTCGTCGGTATCCTCGAGGATCTTCTCCAGCTCCCGCAGTGCAGGAGAGGGGCAGACAAAACTCAGGCTTCTGCCCTCGGGATTGTCGATTTTCTCCCGGCGCAGAGCCAGACGAAAACCGTCTACGGCCACCACGGTGATGTCCTCGGGAGAAATCTCAAATTTACAGCCGGTCTGAATGGGACGGGCCTGATTCTCACTGACGGAGAAAATGGTGCCGGAGATCATATCCTTCAGGACATTCTGGGGCACATAAATGGCTTTGTCAAACTCGACGTCTGGCAGATTGGGATAATCATCCGCTGAAGAAGCCATAATAGAGAAGGAGCTGATGCCGCTGACGATCTTTACCCGGTATTTGTCATCCACCTGGATGGTCACTGTATCGTCCGGCAGCTTCCGGACAATGTCGCCCAGGAGCTTTGCAGGGAAGATGGCGCTTCCCATCTCCTTGACGTCCGCCTCCATGGATACGGAAATACCGGTTTCCAGGTTGTAGCCGGTGAGGGTCAGGAGCTTACCGGCAGTGACGTAGATTCCCTCCAATGCGGGAATGGTACTTTTCTGCGAAACGGTACGGGAAGCGACGGAAATCGTGGAAATCAGCTTATCTTTATCACAGGTAAAATGAATCATAAATGACGCTCCTCTCTCGTTCCGGTTTTTCCACAGGACAGGCACTGCCGGGGTGCGCCGGAACGGTAATTTACGCTTTTTTGTTATAAGAATATCTATTATATTTCAGTAACAGTAGTAGAGGTCTGGAAACTGTGGAAAACCGGAGAAATCTGAGTGGTTGCACCAATAATTTATTCTATCCCCATTGTGGATAAATTTAGACTTTTCCACAGCAAAAAATCGAAAATCGGAAAATCCGAGATTTCCACAAGCTGTTCACAACAAAGTTCACATGAACATGTGGAAAACTTTTTCGTAAAAAAATATCATAACTGCCGGAAAAGCAGCAAAAAAATCAGAGCTTGCCGTTGACATTGGCGGTGATTTCTTTCACCACCTGACCCAGGTGATCGGAGGTACCCAGCTCCTTTTCAATCTTATCCACGGAGTGCATGACCGTAGTATGATCCTTACCAAATTCCGCGGCGGTGTCCAAAAGACTCAGGTTGGTGAGCTTCCGGATCAGGTACATGGAGACCTGACGGGCCTCTGCGGTATTTTTGTCCCGGCGGCTGCCCCGAATCACCGATTCACTGATGTTATAGTAAGCGGCAACCTCGGAGATGATCAGCTGGGGCGACGGCAGAACCTTGTTGGAGGTATCCTTTACCATGTCACGGATGGCCCGGGCCACGTTGGTGCGGTTGATTTCAAAATCGGTCATGTCCCGGTAGGCCATGATCTTGTTGACGGTGCCCTCCAGCTGCCGAACGTTGGAGGTGATGTTCTCTGCCACATAGGTAATGACATCGTCGGGCAGCTTCAGCCCCATGGACGAAGCCTTGTTCTGAATGATGGCCACGCGGGTTTCATAGTCCGGGGGCTGGATATCTGCCAAAAGGCCCCACTGGAGCCGGGTTTTCAGACGATCCTCCAGACGGCTCATCTCCTCGGGGGGACGGTCGGAGGTCAGGACGATCTGCTTCTTCTGCTCATAGAGAGTATTAAAGGTATGGAAGAACTCCTCCTGGGTACTGTCTTTACCGGCGATGAACTGAATATCGTCCATCAAAAACAGGTCGGCGTTCCGGTATTTGCTGCGGAATTCCACGTTTCTGCCCTCTTTTACGGCGGCAATCAGCTCATTGGTAAACTGATCGCCTTTGACGTAGACAATATGGAAGTCCGGATGATCCTTAATAATATGGTTGGCAATGGCGTAGAGCAGATGGGTCTTGCCCAGTCCGCTTTCGCCGTAGATGAGAAGCGGGTTATAGGCATTGGCCGGCTTGGTGGCAACAGCCCAGGCAGTAGCATGGGCAAACCGGTTGGAGGGGCCCACCACGAAGTTATCAAAGGTGAACTCCTGATTGATGGCATCCAAATCGCCTTTTTTCTTGTCTCGGCTGTGATATTCCGCCAGTGATTTGTCATCTAAGATGGTGACCTCCACATCCTGCTGTCCCACTGCCAGCATGGCCTCTTTGATGTGGGGAATGCACTGCGTCTCTAAAATCGGACGACGGAATTCGTTGGAGGTGTAGAGCACCAGCTGATTATCCGTGAAGTCTACCACATCAATGTCGTCAAACAGCGTCACCACAATAGAAGCCGAGTATTTCTTCTCGATGTAGGAAAGGACCTTTGCCCAAAGAAATGAAGCAGAAGCCATGTTTTTTCTCCTCTCTAAAGTGGATATCCAAGGCAAAACCATAGGGTTGAGCCTATTTTTGCGCACAGAATCCGCCTATGGCGCTGCCATAAGCTAAAAATACAGATAGTTTTACGCTTTATTATATCAGATTCCAGCCGGTAAAGCAAACAAAATGTACAAGATACTATATTAAATATAGATCAGATGGAAGAAAAAACGGCGAAGCAAATCGGTTGGGTGATTTTTCTTGACAAATTACTATAAAATAGTATGATATAATTCGAAAGAAAACGGAAAAAGGATGCAGAATTATGCTTGAAATTAAAAATCTCTGCTTTTCGGTAGAAACAGATAACGGAACCTCCGAGATTCTTAAAAATCTGAATCTCACGATTCCGGACGGTAAATTTGTGGTGATCACCGGCCCAAACGGCGGCGGTAAATCCACCTTGGCAAAGCTGATTATGGGCATTGAAAAGCCCACCTCTGGTCAGCTTCTCTGGAAGGGAAAAGATATTACTGATTTGGACGTCACCCAGCGGGCCCGCCTTGGCATCAGTTACGGATTCCAGCAGCCTCCCAGATTTAAGGGCATGAAGGTAAACGATCTATTGTCCTGTGCGGCGGGAAAAAATCTCAGCATGGAGGACGGATGTAAGTTTCTGACCCAGGTTGGCCTATGCTCCCGGGAGTATATTGACCGGGACGTAGACAGCAGTCTGTCCGGCGGCGAGCTCAAGCGCATTGAAATTGCTACAATCCTGGCCAAGGGCGGCGATCTGATGATTTTCGACGAGCCCGAGGCAGGCATTGACCTTTGGAGCTTTAGCCGTCTCACCGCGACCTTTGAGGCCATTCATCGGGACTCCCCTGCTTCCATGATCATCATCTCCCATCAGGAGCGGATCATTCGGCTGGCTGACGAGATCGTTCTGGTATCCGGCGGCGAAATTGTAGATCAGGGCCCGGTAGAGGACATTTTCCCGAAGATTTTGGCGAATACCACCGGCTCTTGCAGCTATTTGGAGGAAGCATAAATGGCACAGCTTACAGAAATTCAGAAAATGATGCTCCAGAAGGTTGCAGACATGAAGAAAATGCCGGAGGAGGGCGCATTCAACCTGCGGCTCAACGGCAAGGGCTTTGTCCGCCATTCTTCCGAGCATATCGAAATTGTACCCAAGGAGGATAAGCCCGGCATTGATATCTATATCAAGGCGGGCACTCAGGGCGAAACCGTATCTATCCCTGTTGTGATTACCGAATCCGGTATGGACGACCTGGTTTACAATGATTTTCATATTGCCGACGGCGTTGATGTCAACATCGTGGCTGGCTGCGGCATCCATAACTGCGGCTGCGAGGATAGCCGTCACAATGGCATTCATACGTTTTACGTGGGCAAGAACGCCAAGGTGCGCTATTCCGAAAAGCACTATGGCGCAGGCGACGGCACCGGCGGAAAAATTCTGAACCCTCAGACCATTCTCTATATTGGCGAGGGCTCCACGGTATTTTTGGACATGAGCCAGATCGGCGGCGTAGACAGCACCAAGCGCTATACCAAGTGCGAGGTGGGCGACGGGGCCGAGCTTCAGATTCAGGAAAAGCTGCTGACCCATGGAGATCAGACGGCGGATTCCGAGGTGGACGTATTTCTGAACGGCACCGACTCCAAATGTCAGGTGACCTCCCGCTCCGTGGCCAAGGACAACTCCGCTCAGGTATTCTATCCCAGAGTCCAGGGCAATGCTCAGTGCTTTGGCCATGTGCAGTGCGATGCCATCATCATGAATCACGCCAAGGTGCGCTCCATTCCGGAAATCAGCGCCAACCATGTAGACGCCAGTCTGATTCACGAGGCTGCCATCGGTAAGATTGCCGGCGAGCAGATTCTCAAGCTCATGACTCTTGGCCTGACCGCTGAGGAGGCAGAGCAGAAGATCCTCGAGGGCTTCCTGCGGTAATTAAGTTCATCATCAAAAGGGCTGTCTGCGGACGGCCCTTTTTTGAAAATTAAAATTGTTGACAAAAGAAACAATCTGGGGTACATTCATACGGAAGGAGGGAGAGAATATGCCCAATCAGACCAAGCATATGCTGTCCTCGGCGCTCAAGGAGTTGCTGTCTCGGAACACCATTGATAAAATCACAATTAGTGAAATTACGGATCGGGCCCAGGTCAGCCGCAAGACCTTTTACTATCATTTCCAGGATGTTTACGATCTTCTGGAGTGGACGCTGACAGATGACGCCGCCCGGATTTTTCAGGAGCATATTGATCTCAAGGACTGGCAGCAGGATTTGGTGGCGGTGGCTCGATATTTCTACGAAAATCGCTCTCTGGTGCTCAATGCCTATCACTCCATCAGCCGGGATGCATTGGAGGAATATGTGCGGAAAATTCTCTCCCCGCTGGTGGCGCTGTACTATCAGGAAAATTACGGCGGACATACGATTTCCCAGCAGGATCAGCAGTTTATTATAGACCTCTACACCTTTGGCATCGTGGGCTATTTTCTCCGCTGGATCAACAGCGGCATGAAAACCGTGCCCTATGAGATGATGAATCAGCTGTTTCGATTTTTTACCGGAACCATGGAAGGTATGATTAAACATAAAAAAAAGTGACCGACTTCTTGCAAAATTAAATCAGTGATTGCCCAAAACGCGGATGTTGTCTAAAAAAGACACATTTCCTGCGTTTTGGGCATTTTGTTTTCTGTGTTTTGTCCATAGAATAAGGAATATCATAAGACATCAGGAGGATGATGATATGGCACTGGGTAATACTATGAAAAAGGTAGCGCTGCGGACTGCCTTTGATTACATCGGAAAAAATCCGGAAGATAATATGCCAAAGCTCATGGATTGGGTGGATCGGTTTGCAGGCGACGGCCCGGATAGCTTTCCGGTGCAGCGTGCAGCAGTGAGAAAGGTCATCGAGGATCCGGAAAATAATATGTATCAGCTGGTCATGCGGATTATGCGGGACACCGACAGCGATGTGTTGAAGGCGACCTTTGAGAACTTCTTTCTCAATGCCAACATCATCGGCTGGCCCATGCAGGAGGAAAATCGGAAAAAGCACGGCTGCAATATCCCCTGGGCCATTCTGTTAGACCCCACCTCCGCCTGCAACCTCCACTGCACCGGCTGCTGGGCGGCAGAGTACGGCAATCGGCTGAATCTCAGCTTTGATGAAATCGACAGCATCATCACTCAGGGAAAAGCACTGGGCGTTTATATGTACATCTATACCGGCGGCGAGCCCCTGGTACGGAAAAAGGATCTGATTGCTCTGTGCAATAAGCATTCTGACTGTCAGTTCCTGAGCTTTACCAATGCAACGCTCATTGATGAGGACTTTGCGGATGAAATGCTCCGGGTGAAGAACTTTATTCCTGCTATCAGTGTAGAGGGCTTTGAAACCGCAACGGACGGACGCAGGGGCAACGGCACGTTCCAGAAGGTTGTCCATGCCATGAATATCTTAAAGGAAAAGCGTCTGCCCTTTGGCATTTCCTGCTGCTATACCCGGGAGAATTTTGATTCCATCAGCTGTCCTGAATTTTTGGATCAGATGGTGGAATGGGGCGCGGATTTCGTGTGGTACTTCCACTATATGCCCGTTGGGAATGACGCGGTGCCGGAGCTTATGTGTACACCGGAGCAGCGGGAGGAAATGTATCACCGAATCCGGAACTATCGGAAAACAAAGCCGATTTTCGCCATGGATTTTCAAAACGACGGCGAATTTGTGGGCGGATGCATTGCAGGCGGACGGCGATATCTTCATATCAATGCAAACGGCGACGTGGATCCCTGCGTGTTTATTCACTATTCCAACGCGAACATTCGGGATATGACATTGCTGGAAGCACTGAAATCTCCCATTTTCATGGCTTATCACGATGGGCAGCCCTTTAACGAGAACCATCTGCGTCCCTGCCCCATGCTGGAAAATCCCGAAATGCTCCGGGAGATGGTAGAGAAAACCGGCGCCCATTCCACCGACCTTCAGTCTCCGGAATCTGCCGAGCACCTGTGTAGCAAATGCGACGCCTATGCCAAGTGCTGGACGCCCACCGCGGAAAAATTGTGGGCGGAATCTCACGCAAAATAATACATTTGGTTGATACCTACATCTAATTTAATTGTTCCAAAAGCACCTGAAAGACAGTTTGAATCGCTGCTTTTTTGGGTGCTTTTTTGTTTAATTTGTTTGGTGTGCATACGAATAATAAACAATTCCTAGTAATAATTACTAAAATTCAGTTGGAAAGATTATTTAGAATCCCCTGTAGACAAACGGAAGTACAATTTATATAATGAAGTTATAATTATTACAGAAATGTGAAGCAAAATTCAAAATGATTCACATTTTGTAAGAAGGGAGATCAGAGATATGAAAAAACTTGTTGCAATGCTGCTGAGTATTTCCATGATCGCATGTCTGTTTGCAGGCTGCGGCGGCGGAACATCCAGCGCGGCCACCAGTGACCAGACCAGTCAGCCCGTGGCGGAGGAGTCCCAGAAGGCCCCCGAGCAGGAAGTGACTCCTGCGGCATCGGAAACCGAGCCCGCATCCGAGGCTGAGACCGCGACCTCCGCAGTCGATGAACCCACCGTAGAGCAGGGCCCCACCAACGAGTGGTACTCTGAGCACATCGGCGTAAAGGACTATGACCTTCCCATGTTTGAAGATGGTCTTGACCTCTCCATCTTCTGGGTACAGCTGGGCGCCATGGGCGGTGCCGAACAGCCCCTGAAGAAGGATCTGCTGTTCTGGCAGAGAGTCCAGGAAAAGCTGGGCGTTACCCTGACCTTTAAGCAGGCCTCCGAGGCCGTCTGCAACGAGCAGTATAACCTGATGATCGCATCCGGTGATATGACCGATCTGATCTATGAGTCCAACTGCGGCGCCATGGGCGCTACCTCCGTCTATAACGGCGGCTATGATAAGGCCATTGAGGACGACGTTTATGTAGACCTCACCGACATCATCCCCGAGTATGCGCCCAACTACTATGCCATTCTCCAGGCTGACGACAACGTTCGCCGTGACCTGACCACCGATACCGGCAAGCTCTATTCCATCGCCATGATCTATGACCAGCCTCAGGGTGTCCGCGAAGGCCCCCTGGTTCGTGCGGATTATCTGGAAGAAACCGGCATGGAAGAGCCTGTTACCACCGAGGACTGGATGAATGTCTTCGAGAAGATGAAGAACAACGGCGTGCAGTATCCCATGGGTGTTTCCAACTCCGGCGATATCCGCGGCGGCTTCTTCTGCAACGCATTCGGCACCTCCGGCGGCCATGCCTTTAAGGTTGACCTCCAGACCAACGAACTGGTATACGACGGCACTTCCGATGAGCTCCGTGATTTTGTAGAGTTCTTCTCGAGAGCATTCAAGGCTGGCTATATCAACCCCGACTATGCCTATGCCCAGATGTTTGACGATTCCCTCCAGACCTCCGGCGCCACCGCACTGTTTGGCGGCATGGATCGTGACCTCACCAACATGAAGACCAACTATGGCCTGGATCTTAAGGCAGTCCATATGACCTATCCCGAGGGCAGCGAGGCTCCCAAGGAGTATAACTACGAGTATGCCAAGCAGCGTACCTCCGGCATGAAGAACATCGTTGTGACCGCTTCCTGCGCAGAGCCCGAAAAGGCTGTGCAGTTCCTGGATTGGTTCTACAGCACCGACGGCGCATCCGCAGTCAACTTCGGCTTTGAGGAAGGCGAGAGCTATGAAGTCGTAAACGGCGTCAAGCAGATGCTGCCTCTGATGCTGGAGCGCAACGAGGAGCTGGTGAGCTATCAGGTCATCTACGCGCTGGACGAGGGCCCCGGCTTCCAGATCGTCAATAAGAACAACCCCATTAACGAGGACTACGTCAACGAAGCCAAGAACATCTGGCTGGATTACGACACCTCTAAGGCTCTGTTCTCCGCTACTCCCACCCTGGCCTTCACCGCCGAGGAAGCAGAAGACATGGCACAGATCAACTCCGATAT
>OLSL01002948.1_pt1 | contig 12774 bp, 10 predicted proteins | sample 1672511 | NCBI WGS metagenome assembly OLSL01 (sample SAMEA3136694, study PRJEB25190) | human gut metagenome | biome: human gut; feature: human-associated habitat; material: faeces | place: Austria | collected 2013
AGGGAAAAGTCTTGCGCAAGGTTGACGAGGCTTGTATCGTTGAAGCTCTGACGGAAGAGATCGAAAAGTTCGAGATAGAAAGATAGGCATCGAAGCATGAATAAGTTCGTGAATCGCAACGTGCTGCGCATGAGCGAAATCTACGCTCCCACGCTGAAGGAGGACCCCTCCGACGCAGATATCGTTTCCGCGAAGCTTCTCGCTCGCGCCGGTATGATTCGCAAAGAGGCTGCAGGTCTGTACACCTTCCTGCCGCTCGGTCTGCGCGTCATCCACAAAATCGAAAACATCGTTCGCGAAGAGATGGACTCCCACGGCGGCCAGGAAGTGCTCATGCCTTTCGTTCAGCCCGCTGAACTGTGGCATCGCTCCGGTCGTTGGGACGCGTACGGCGCCGAGATGCTGCGCGTCATCGACCGTCATGACAACCAGTTCTGCCTCGGTCCCACGCATGAGGAAGTCATCACCGACTTGGTGAGCAACGAGCTTCGCAGCTACAAGGACCTGCCGAAGAACCTCTACCAGATTCAGGTGAAGTTCCGCGACGAACGTCGCCCCCGCTTCGCCTTGCTGCGCGGCCGCGAGTTTATGATGAAGGACGCCTACAGCTTCAACGCCGACCAGGCCAGCTTGGATGAAACCTACAATCTCATGCGCGACGCTTACATCAACATGTGCGACCGCATGGGCCTGAAGTACCGCATTGTGCAGGCCGACCCGGGCCAGATCGGCGGCAACGCCACCGAGGAGTTCATGGCGCTGGCCGAGACGGGCGAGGCCGAGCTTGTGTACTGTGACTGCGGCTATGCAGCCGACGTCGAGGTGGGCGAGTGCTCTCCTGTTCCCACCGAGTATCCCGCCGAGGCTCTTGCTAAGATCGAGACCCCGGGCGTTCACACCATTGCCGAGCTGGCCGCATTCCTCAACTGCGAGGAAAGCGCTACGGCCAAGGCGTTCTCCGGCAAGGGCGACGACGGCTCCATCTGGGTGTTTTTCGTTCCCGGCAATTATGAAGTCAACGAGTGCAAAGCCGACCGCCTGGTTCCCGGCTTCACTCCGCTGACCGACGAGGAAATGATTAAGGCCGGTTTGACCAAGGGCTCCATGGGCCCGGTGGGCCTGCCCGAGGGCGTTAAGGTGGCGGCCGACGAGAGCCTGCGCTCCATCGAACGCTGGGTTGTGGGCGCCAATGACGACGGCTTCCACTTCGTGGGCGCCAAGCACGGCGAAGATTTCCAGGTGGATGCCTGGGCCGACCTGTGCACCGTTAAAGAGGGCGACGCATGCCCGCATTGCGGTTTGCCGCTCAAGGCTGCCCGCGGTATCGAGGTGGGGCAGATCTTCAAGCTGGGCGACAAGTATTCCAAGGCCATGGGCGCGACGTTCATGGACGAAGACGGCTCCGAGAAGCCGTTCATGATGGGCTGCTACGGCGTGGGCGTCTCCCGCACCATGGCTGCTGCCGTCGAACAGAGCTATGATGAGTTCGGCATCATCTGGCCGGCTGGCATTGCTCCGGCGCATGTGTGCGTCATCCCGCTGTCTCCGAAGCCCGACGAGGTCACCGAGGCCGCAGAGGAGCTTGCCAAGAAGCTTTCTGCTGCCGGCTACGAAGTGGTCATTGACGACCGCAACGAGCGCGCGGGTGTCAAGTTCGCCGACAACGACCTTATCGGCTGGCCTGTCCAGGTTGTCGTGGGCAAGCGCGGATTGAAGGAAGGCACCGTCGAGGTGAAAAACCGCGCAACGGGCGAAAAGGTTTCCGTGGCGTTGGACGCCGTCGAAGCCGTCGTTGACGAGGTTATCGCGTAGGGCGTGATTGCCTCAAGCATGTCGCAGACACGCAAGCGCCCCTGCCGGCTCCCGCATTGCGGGCGCGCGCAGGGGCGCTTTACGTTTGTTGTTCGTATGCATTTGCCGCAAAAGTGCACGAAACCCCGTCTTCGTTATCGCAAAACTCACGAAACGTACCAAGGCGCGGATTCCTTTTTCAGAAAATCGCTTCAAAGAAGCAAATTAATGGACATTGCAAGCAATCATGTTGATTATCTTGCTTATCTATATTTGTCTTTGCTTCGTATTTGGTACGTTTCGTGAGTTTTGCGAGTTTCAAAGTGGGCTTTGGTGCACTATGGCGGAATGCGGCGTGCCGGAGCTAGCAGCGCCCAATCATTTCGACGCTTGTCTCGGCAAGTACGTGCCCGCGAGCTGCGGCGATGAGCTCGTTAGCCCAGAAGGGCTCGGCCAAGTCAATGGGTGTATCGAGCGCCATGACGCGCAGAGTGTATACGTGGTCGGCATTGGGAGGGCAGGGTCCTACGTATCCCGTGCCGCGCTCGGGCTCGGATTGCGCGGCACTGTTGTAACCTTGCATTAGACCTTCGGCGCCGTTGCGGCTGGCGTCATCGTCCAAAGCAAAGAAGCCGTTGAACGGGCCGTTTGCATAAGTACACCAATGAATCCACGGAAAACCGCATACGGGAACGCTGTCCCAGTCAAGAAAGACAAATGCGAGCGCTTTTGTTTCGACTGGGATATCCGTCACCTCGAAAGGAAACGAACGACGGCAACTCCAGCCATGGCAATCCGCAGAATCGGCATATTTTCCGTATTCGTCGGGCAGGAATCCATTTTCGAGGTTCATGGTAATGTGCATGGGTGATTCTCGTGCTTTCTCCCCGGTGAGGAGGGGAATCCGCCACTTCGTGCGCAGTGGCCGCGCGATATTGTTCCAAATCGATGTACATGGCGTGCCTGAATGCGCGGTTCGATATACTGAGGCGTTGCATGCGGAGGCAAACGGGTCGTTTTGCATGTATGAACATCTCGATTATATAGTCAGAAAAGGACGGTTCATGGCACGCTCTTCGTCTCAAGACACGATGGAACTGCTCGCGCCTGCGGGCGGATGGGAGCAGCTCGAATATGCGATTCATTTCGGCGCGGATGCGGTGTATCTTGCCTCGACGCGCTATGGCATGCGTCGCCGTGCCGATAACTTCGACGAAGACGAACTGCCCAAAGTTGTCGAATACGCACATGCGCATGGCGTGGATGTGCATGTTACGGTCAATACCATGATGAGCGACGAAGACATCGACGATCTGCGTCGCTATTTCGCGTTGCTTGACGAAGCGGGCGTGGACGCCGTGATCATCGGCGATATGGGTGCGTTGGCGGTTGCGCGCGAAGTGGCTCCCAACCTGGCAATCCATCTTTCCACGCAGGCATCGTGCATGAATGCTGAATCGGCGCGCATGTATGCGAGCCTAGGCGTCTCGCGCATCGTGCTTGCGCGCGAGATGAGCCTTGCGGCCATCGCTGAAATGCGCCGTCGTCTTTCTGACGAAATCGAGCTTGAAGCATTCGTCCACGGCGCTATGTGCATGGCGTATTCGGGGCGTTGCCTGATTAGCGATTATATGGCGGGTCGCGGTGCTAACGTAGGTCATTGCGCGCAGCCGTGCCGCTGGAAGTATGCGCTTGTGGAAGAGAAGCGCCCAGGACAGTATTTCCCGATCGAACAGGACGATCGCGGCAGCTTCATCATGAGTTCGAACGACATGAATATGCTTTCGCACCTGCAAGAACTTAAAGATGCCGGCGTGAACAGTATCAAAATCGAAGGTCGTGCGAAAGGTGCATACTATGTAGCGTCGGTGGTCAACGCATATCGCCACGTCCTCGACGGCGAAGACGCCGATGCATGGCAAGACGAACTCGAGACAACCAGTCATCGTCCGTACTGCACGGGCTTCTACTTTGGCGATCCGGGGCAAAACCAAGGCACGGTTGAGTATGCGCGTTCGCATCAGATGGTGGCGCGCGTTCTGGGCTGCGTCGCTGATGAGCTGGGGGAGCGCGGCGCTTTTAAGCTGGATGAACCGTGCGATGCCGCCGAGCCATATCGCGTGGAAACGCTTTGCCGCAACCGTTTCTTCGAGAGTGAGGAACTTGAGGCCATTAGCCCCGATGCCGCTGTGCGCACGTGCACGGTGAAGCGTCTGGTCTGGCATGCTGCGCCAGGAACCGATCTGAATGATATCGAACGTGACGGCCTGGGCCGCATTATCGGCCCTGATCCGACGTGTCCGGGCGGCACGCTGGTGGCCGTGGAGGTGGCCAATCGCACCATGGAGCGCTATTCATTCGCCGTCTCGTTCGAGCTGCACGAACGAGACATCCTGCGCATCCGCCGCGAAGGTCAGGATGTCGGCCGCGTGCTGTAATGCGTGGTCATATTGTCGGGATGCCCTTTTGTTCGAGAATTGTTGTTACGGAGGGATGCGTCGATGCTTGAGAACAAGTTGGGAATTGCGAACGAAGTTGAGTTGGCGCGCGAAGAAGAGCGCCTGACGAAATTGCGTGCGCGGGAGCTGTTCGAGATGGGGCTGTTCGATTCTTTCGAAGTGGGCACGTTCGCGGGGCTTTGCTCCATTCATCGTCATCTTTTCCAGGATGTGTACGATTTCGCCGGTCGTATGCGTACGGTCAATATTGCCAAGGGTAATTTCCGTTTCGCGCCGGTAATGTATCTTTCGGCAGCTCTTGAGGCGATCGATGAAATGCCGCAGCGCACATTCGATGAAATAATCGAAAAATATGTCGAAATGAATGTGGCTCATCCGTTTCGAGAGGGAAACGGCAGAAGTACGAGAATTTGGCTGGATGCCATTTTGAGAAAAGAGTTGGGGCGCGTGGTCGATTGGAGCCGCGTTGATAAGGAGGATTACCTGTTTGCGATGGAGCGCAGTCCCGTGCGCGACACGGAGATAAAAGCGCTTCTGAAATCGGCGCTTACCGACGCCATCGATGATCGCCAGGTTTACATGAAAGGCATTGACGCCAGCTATCGCTACGAAGGTTATTCTGTCTACACGATGGATGAATTGGACGGGTGAACACATGGCAGGGATGTTCCTGCTGAGGACGGCCGCAGGAAGAAGGAATCGGGAATGCGTCAGTCCGAAACAGATGGTTTCGCGAGCGACCCGGTGAAGACGAAGAGGTTGGAATGAGCATTTCGTTTACGGAGCAGAAGCGTGCGGCGAAGGCGTTTGTCGAGCGCTGGCGTGCGCTTCCGTGCGTGGAGGAGGAGCATTCGCGGTCGTTTTGGATCGAGCTGCTTCAAGACGTCTACGGTTTGAAAAACGCCACGCATGCGCTTGAATTCGAGCGCAAGGTCAAAGGCCGCAAGATCGACGTGTTCTATGAAGACATGGGCGTTCTGGTTGAAATGAAGGGGCGCGGCATCGGCCTTGACGAAGCCACCGTACGCAGCAAGAAGGCGGGTCCTGAAACACCGTATCAGCAGGCAAAATGGTACGCCGATAACCTGCCGTTCTCCATTCGCCCACGCTGGATCATCACGTGCAACTTCGATGAGTTCCGCATTTACGACCAGGAGAAAGAGCGTCAGGAGGAGTATGTTTCGCTCGCTCTTGACGAGCTGCCCGAACAGCTGCAACTGCTCGGCTTTCTTACCGATGCGAAGAATTCTCGCATCGAGCGCGAAAAGCAGCTGTCGGTGCAGGCGGGCGAGTTGGTGGGCAAGCTGTACCGCAGCTTTCGAAGCAATATAAGAACATCGAAACCGACGTTCATGAGCAGCGCAGCCTGAACGTGCTGATCGTGCGCTTGGTATTCTTGCTGTACGCGGAAGACTCGGGCCTTATGCACGAGAAAGACGCCGTGCTGAATTATTTGAAGGACTACCATGCCGACCAGATGCGTCAGGCGGTGGTCGACCTGTTTCGCGTGCTCGATACGCCTGCTGAGCAGCGCGATCCGTACTTGCCCGATGCCTTGCTGGCATTTCCGTACGTCAATGGCGGGTTGTTCGGCAATGATGACATCGTGGTCCCGCAGTTCACCGACGATATTCGCCTTGACTTGTTGCTCGAGGCGTCACAGAAGTTCGATTGGTCGGGCATCAGCCCCACCATTTTCGGCGCGGCGTTCGAGAGCACGCTGAATCCCGCCACGCGTCGCGCGGGCGGCATGCACTACACCAGTATCGAGAACATCCATAAAGTCATCGACCCGCTGTTTTTGGACGATTTACGTGCAGAGCTTGCCGAAATCGAGGGAGAAAAGGTAGAGAAGAATCGCATTCTCAAGCTGAAGGCATTCCAGCGCAAGCTGTCCAGCCTGCGTATCTTCGACCCCGCGTGCGGCAGCGGCAACTTCCTGACGGAAAGCTACTTGAGCCTGCGCAAGCTCGAAAATCGCGCGTTGGAAGACCTACAGGGTGATCAGATGGGTTTGGGCTTCGATCAGGATGCTGCGTCCATCAAGGTGTCTATCAGCCAGTTCTACGGCATTGAGATCAACGATTTTGCTGTGAGCGTCGCCAAGACTGCGCTGTGGATTGCCGAAGAGCAGATGATGGAAGCCACGCAGGAGATTCTGCTGCAGCCCTTCGACTTCCTGCCCCTGAAGAGCAATGGCAACATTCACGAAGGCAACGCCCTGCGCATGGACTGGAACGATGTCCTTCCGGCGGAGCCTGCTCTCTCTCTCTCTCTCGAAGCGCGCAGCGTGATGGCGGCGTAGCTGAAGGGTCGATTTTTATCGCGGGCAATCCTCCGTTCCTTGGTTATTCGAACTTGTCGAAGGAGCAGTCGGACGATCGTGCTGAAATTTTCGGCAAAGTGAAGACGCTCGATTATGTTGCCTGCTGGTACGCAAAGGCGGCCGTATATATGCGTGATACAAACATTCGCGCGGCATTCGTATCCACGAATAGCATTTGCCAGGGCCAGCAGGTCGAGCCGTTGTGGAAGCCGCTTTTCGAGCAAGGTATCGGCATCGATTTCGCCTGGCAGTCGTTCGTGTGGAACAGCGAAGCGAACGATCAGGCGCACGTGCACGTGGTCATCGTGGGCTTCTCGTATGTCGGAACGCGCGAGCGTATTCTGTTCGATCGGGAAGGCCGCGGTCGCGTGGTCGAGAATATCAATGGCTACCTGCAGCCTGCCCCCAATGTGTTCGTCGAGAAGCGTACTAATCCGCTGTGCCGCGTTGAGGGGATGGCCCAGGGATTTAAGCCTGCGGATAATGGATGTCTGCTGTTCGGGGCTGATGAATATGACAAGCTTGTCGAATCTGACCCCGGCGCGCTGAAATGGATTCGCCCGTTCTCGATGGGTGCGGACTTTATCAGGGGCGATGACCGATACTGCCTCTGGCTTGTCGATGCGGATGCCTCAACCTATGACGAACATCCTTTTATTGCTGAGCGAGTTCGTGCGTGTGCGGAGTGGCGTTCGGCTCGAACTCCTACGGGTGATGCGTTCAAGCTCAAAGATACCCCTCATATCTTGCGGCCGTGCGGGAAGTTCAAAGATATTCCGTATATCGGAGTACCTTCCGTATCGTCGGAGCGTCGCGATTACGTCCCCATGGGATTTATTGATAACGGTATGATTCCCGGCAACATGCTCTATTTCGTGCCTTCGTCTTCGTTGTACGTGTTCGGCCTTATGGTGTCGCAGGTCCACAATGCGTGGATGCGTGCTGTTGCTGGACGTCTCGAGATGCGGTATCGCTACGCGAATACGGTCGTCTACAACAACTTCGTCTGGCCCGGTGTCACGCGCGAAACGTTGGACGTTCCGGTTGAAGATGCGGTTGCGTCCGAGGTTCGTTCTCGTATCGAGGCGTGTGCGCAGGCCGTGCTGGATGCCCGCGCGGCGCATCCCGGTAAAACGCTCGCGGATCTTTACGACCCCGACAAGATGCCCATGGATCTGCTTTCCGCTCATCAGGCGCTTGATGCGGCGGTCGAGGTCGCTTACGGTGTCGATTTCAACGGCGATGAAGAACGCATCGTCGCGCATTTGTTCAAGCTCTATGCCGAGCTGACAAGCTAGCGGTGTGCCTGCGGTTCGAGCGGTTGCTTTCATAATTTCGAGGTGTTTTCCGAATCCCCCGATGCTTCAACGCGCATCGGGGGTCTTGCGTAACGGTGAAACGCAGATCCTTGTGTTCCATTCGTTCTGAAACAAAAGCAGTTTTCGTTTTGTTCTTCCAGCGACGAAAAGCTTTTTTTGTCGCATAGTCTAATTCGAGTCATTTGCAGCGGCGTCCCGTGCTGTATTTGCTCATTGGCATTCTCCATTGCGGTGGGGTGTCGGCCGCGTGCTGTAGAATCCCGTCCGCGCCGAATGTTTCAAGCGTGTTTCATACTATCGCATGCTAAAGCGTCGTGGGGATAAGGCGTTACAATGGCGGTTCGACGAGAAAGGACCCCTGCTATGCAAATCTCACAGGCGTTTCAAGGCAAAAGCCTGCCCATTTCATTCGAGATTTTCCCTCCGAAAGGCGACCTTCCTGTCGAGACTGCGCATGCAATGACCGAGGAGCTTGCTCCTTTGGATCCCGCATTCGTTTCGGTGACGTACTCGGCCGGCGGAAGCGGTAACAGCGCGCGCACGATCGATGTCGCCCGTATGATGAAAGAAGACTTCGCGCTGCCCATCATGGCTCATCTGACCTGCATGGGAGCAACGAAGGACGATATCGACGCAACGCTTGCCGCCATGCGCGAAGCGGGCCTTGAGAACGTTCTCGCCCTGCGCGGCGATCCCGTCCCCGGCGTTGCGACGAACGATTTCCACTTTGCCAAAGACCTCATTCCCGTAGTACGCGAAGCGGGCTTTTGCGTGGGCGCCGCGGCGTATCCCGAAGGCCATATAGACTGCTTGGATTTCAAAAAGAGCATCGAACACCTGAAGGAAAAGCAGGACGCAGGCGCGCAATTCTTCGTGACGCAGCTTTTCTTCGACAACGATTGTGCGCTCGAATTCCTTGAAGCCGCCCGCAATGCGGGCATTACGGTGCCGATCACGTTCGGCATCATGCCGTTTTTGTCAAAGGCTCAGATTTCGCGCATGGTGTTCATGTGCGGTGCCAGCCTGCCTTCTCCGATTATTAAGCTTCTTGCGCGCTACGAAGAAGACCCGGAATCGCTGCGTGCGGCCGGTATCGAATACGCGTGCGACCAGATGGAAGGCCTCGCCCAGGCGGGCGTCGACGGCATTCATGTGTACACGATGAATCAGCCGAGCATAGCCCGCGCGGCTGTTGCACGACTGCGCGGCGCGGCGAGCTAGCCATGCCGCGCTATTGCGTCGATAAGGCCGAAGCGCTTCGCTATATCGGATATTCTGGTCAACAGACCGATGAAATGCTTGACGAACGCATCGATTCGCTCATCGCCGCCTGCGAGCGCGATTCGGCTCCCGCTTTTGTATACAAAATATTTCCCGTCGATGCTTCAGGCGGCGTGATTCGTCTCCAGGGAAGCTCTCTTGTGCTTGAAGGCTCGGCTATCTACGAACACCTTCATGCGGCGCGTTCTTGTGCGGTCATGGCGGTCACGCTTGGGCTCGCAAACGAACGCGCTGCCATGCGTATGAAGGCGAAAAGCGCGCTTGATGCCGTCGTGTTCGGTGCGGCGGGCTCCTCGCTGGTGGAATGTGCGGCGGATGCATGCGAAGCTGCAATTGTGGCCGAAGCGGCAGGGCTCGGGCTGCACACGAATTGGCGTTTCAGTCCTGGTTACGGCGATTTGCCGCTTGATATTCAGCCCGCCATCGTGCGCACGCTCGAGGCGGACAAAAAACTCGGGATGACGGTGACTGACTCCAACCTGCTTGTTCCCGTGAAAAGTGTCACGGCGTTCGTCGGATTGTTCGACGGACTGTACGAAGGTGCCAAACGAAGCTGTGCCGGATGCCCCTGCGCCGCTCATTGTTCATTGCGAAAGGCTGGTACGCCATGCTACCGATAACTTCTCATGCTGTTTCCGCCGATGCGCGTGACGCGCTGCGCATTGCCGATGATTATCTTGCACGCGTGATTGCGGGCGAAGAGTACCTGGTTTTCGACGGCGCTATGGGCACCATGTTGCAGGCAGCGGGCTTGGAGGCGGGCGAACTCCCGGAGCTTCTGTGCCTGAACAGCCCCGATGAAGTGACCGCGATTCATCGCCAATACGTCGAAGCGGGAAGCCTCGCAGTCACTACGAACACGTTCGGCGCAAACGCGCGCAAGCTCGGCGATGCGGCTTCGGTGCGCGAGATTTTCGCGGCCGCCGTGGCGTGCGTGCGCAACGCCGGCGCACGTTACATGGTTGCCGACATCGGCCCGACGGGGGCGCTGCTCGCGCCGCTTGGCACCATGAGCTTCGATGAAGCGTACGGCCTGTTCGCAGAGCAGGTGCGTGCGGCAGCCGAAGCCGGTGCCGACATCATCCTGATTGAGACTATGGCCGACTTGCTTGAGATGAAGGCCGCCGTCTTGGCCGCCAAAGAATGCAGCGATCTGCCCGTGTTTGCCACTATGACTTTTGGGGAAGACGGCCGCACATTTCTGGGCACAAGTCCGCGCATTGCGGCGCTTACGCTTTCGGCGCTCGGCGTGCAGGCGTTGGGTATGAATTGCTCGCTCGGCCCCGATGACTTGCGTCCGTTGGTGGACGAAATGCTCGAAGTCGCAACATGTCCGGTGATGGTGCAGGCCAATGCGGGCCTTCCTCATGTCGAAGACGGCAAGACGGTATTTTCCGTCGACCCCGATTCGTACGCGAAAAGCGTTGCCGGCATGGTTGAAGCGGGCGTGCGCATTGTGGGCGGCTGCTGTGGAACGAACCCCGCCTATATTGCGAATCTGGCGGATATCGTACATGGAAAGCAACCTATCAGGCCTTTTGCCGAACCCGTCTGCAGCGTGACCAGCGCTCAGGAGGCGGTCGTCCTGAAAGGCCGTCATGTGGCCACGATTGGCGAGCGCATTAACCCTACGGGCAAGAAACGTCTGAAGGAAGCTCTTCGCACCGGGGATTTCGACTACATCATCAATGAGGCCATCGCGCAGACCGAGGCCGGCGCCGACATTCTGGATGTCAATGCCGGTTTGCCGGAAATAGACGAGGCGGCCGTGCTGGTGGACCTGGTCGGCAAAATTCAAGGCGTGACCGGTCTGCCGCTGCAGGTGGATTCCTCCGACCCGGAAGCGGTGGAGGCGGCGGTTCGCGTGTATGCGGGCAAGCCCATCATCAATTCCGTGAACGGCAAGGCGGAAAGTCTCGAAGCGGTGCTTCCTATCGCAAAACACTACGGGTGCGCGGTGGTCGGCCTGACGCTTGACGAAGGTGGCATCCCTCCTACGGCCGAGGAGCGATTCGCCATTGCGCAGCGCATTGTGCGCGCAGCCGAGGCGGCGGGCATTCCGCGTCAGGACGTTTTCATCGACTGCCTGGTCATGGCAGCGTCTACCAATCAGAGCGAAGTGGTCGAAATCCTGCGCGCCATCACCATGGTGAAAGAGCGTTTGGGCGTGCGTACGGTGCTCGGTGTGTCCAACGTGAGCTTCGGTTTGCCGTTGCGCGAAGTGGTGAATGCCACGTTTTTGGCGGCGGCGTTTTCCGCAGGCCTTGACCTGCCTATTCTCAATCCGCTTTCCGACCGTTATCGCGAAATCGTGGACAGCTGGCGCGTGTTGTGCGGACAGGACGTTTCCGCCGCGCGCTACATTGAAGAATACGCGAATCGCACCATGGCGTCTGCCAGCGCTCTTGCACCGGGTCAGGTCCGGCAAGGCGGCGCTGCTCAGGCTGCGGTTTCGTCCGAAGCGCCCGATGGCGAAGCGGGCACGTTGCGCCATTGTGTGATTACGGGCCGTCGTGCCCAAGCGGCGGATATAGTGCGTTCCATGCTCGAAAAAGAAGGCGTGGAGCCTATGGCCGTTATCAACGATCACCTGATTCCTGCGCTTGATGAGGTGGGGGAGCGTTTCGAAAAAGGCACGTTTTTCCTGCCGCAGCTCATGTCTTCGGCGGAGGCCGCAAAAGCCGGCTTTGATGTTATCAAGGAACTCGCGTCGTCTGCAAGCGTGGCCGACAAGGGCAAAGTTGCCGTTGCTACGGTCAAAGGCGATATTCACGACATAGGCAAGAATATCGTGAAGATGCTGCTGGAAAACTACGGGTACACGGTTTTCGACCTGGGGCGCGACGTCGATCCTCAGGCGGTGGTTGATTGCGTGAAGAAACACGGTATTAAGCTCGTCGGGCTTTCTGCTCTTATGACCACGACGGTTCGAGGGATGGAAGAGACCATCGTACTGCTGCGCGAGCAGGCGCCCGATACCAAGGTATTCGTGGGCGGCGCGGTGCTCACGCCCGAATACGCGAAGATGGTAGGGGCGGATTACTATGCGAAGGACGCCTCTGAAAGCGCGCGCATCTGCGCGGAAGTGCTGGGATAGCCTGGGACAAAGCTCCCGGACCGCCCCAGATGGCGTTGCGGTCTCTAGCATGGATTCGCTCGGATGCGTGGGGCGTTTGCCGGACGGTTGCGTTCGGCACGGCGTCTCTCGATATAGTACTATGCAACTATGCTGAAAATGGCGTAGGGGACGCCTTGCTATCGAGCCGGAAGGAGAGCTGCTATGGGAGTTCAGGCTGAAGAGGTACTTGAAGTAGGTTCGTTCGACGAATTCGCGAATTACCTCCGCGCAAACACGCGCGTATTTATGGAGTTGGGTGACAAGACGTATTACCTCACCCATACTGACGGCTACTGGCGTGCGCAGGATTGCTCGGAACTGAACGATAAGGGCCATTTCGTCGATTGCTCCGAATTGGTTCCCACGCTCAACGAGTTGCTCGGTTTGGCGTGGCTTGACGGCAAGAGCGTCGAAGACGTTTTCGCCGATGCGAAGTTCTACAAGAGCATTCAGGAATAAGGCAAAAACATCGTGCCGCTC
>OLSL01002954.1_pt1 | contig 12752 bp, 10 predicted proteins | sample 1672511 | NCBI WGS metagenome assembly OLSL01 (sample SAMEA3136694, study PRJEB25190) | human gut metagenome | biome: human gut; feature: human-associated habitat; material: faeces | place: Austria | collected 2013
TCTCGCCGACGACAAGCTTGTCGCTGTCTCCGAACTCCGCCGGCTTAAGACCTGTTTTGTCAATTTTAAGCACGGCAAGATCCGTTCTTGTGTCCGCCCCGATAAGCTGGGCTGTGTACTCCGATTCGTCGGTGAGCACAACCTTTATGCTTGCAGCGCCGTCAACAACATGCGCGTTTGTCGCGATATATCCGTCCTCACTTAAAATTATTCCCGTGCCGGAGCCCTGACCTATCTGAGCGCCGTTGGTAACGGTAACTATAATACCTACTACCGAATCCTTAACTTTATCGTAAATCTGGGGAACACTGAGCGCGTCCGTTGTAGGCTGCTGTGTTTCAAGAGACGGCAGATTTACGTCTGAATTTTGCGACTTATCCGTATTATCAGAGTTGTCATTTGCATTGTCAGATACATTATTGTCATTATCCGACGGAATTCTGTTACTTGTTCTGAAAGTGAAAAACATAACAATGACAGCCAATAAAAGAACAAATGCAACACAGGACACGCCTATCAGCGCGATTACCGGACCACTGAGCTTTTTCTTCTGTTTTGCGGGCTTTGGCGTACCGCCCGATGACGGAGTGCCGCCATAACCCGTATAGCCCGAATAATTTGCATAAGGGTTGGGATTCTGCCAGGTATACTCTCCGCTTTCCGCAACCTGCGGACCTGTATAGCCTGCGTCCTGCGCATTATTATCATAGGCGGCAAAGCCCGAATGCTCCTGCCCGCCGTCGGCGGCGCATGCGTCGGTGCTGCGGGTTTCGAATTCCTGCGTAGTTTCGCCCACATTTGCATTCTTTGATTCAGAGGTATTTTCCACGGTGAACTGAGTCGTGTCGTCATCATGTGCCTGTGTAACGCCGTCCAAGTCGGTCTGCGGCTCACTCTCCTTAGCCTGCTGAGTCTTTACCTCCTCAAACTCCGGTTCGGGAATCACGGGCTCACGACCGTCATTCTCATTTGTCGGATTGTTTTCCAGATTGTTTTCGTTTTCTTTGTACTGGTCCATTGTCATAACTCCTAATCTTTATAAAGCGGCAGTGAAAACATAAACTGTGCAAACTCGCCCTCTTTAGAGGTGAGTATAATGTCCTCGCCGTGCTCTTTAATTATATTCTTGACAAGATACAGTCCTATACCCGTACCTTTTTTATTTATACTGCGGCTTTTATCCGCTTTATAAAACCGTTCAAATATATGTGCTGCATCCTCTTTGGAAATGCCGCAGCCGGTATTTCTTATACTTGTTTTTGCCTTGTCGCCGTCGACTTCTATCGTACAGCGTATTTCGCCGCCGCGCGGCGTAAACTTGACGGCATTGTCCAAAAGATTATATATAACACGGTAAATCGCATCCTCGTCGCCGCTCACGATAACTGCCTCATCCTCCGGGAAGCGGACGTTGAGAGTTATTTCGCCCTGATTTATTTTATCCTCAAAGGCAAATAATGCCTTGCCTGCGGTTTTTACGATATCAAACGGCTTTTTGATATATGTCATCTGACCCGACTGAATACGCGCGACATCCAAAAATGATGAAACCATGCGCGATACGCGGCGCGCTTCTTCCGAAACAATAGTCAGATATTTATTATAAAGCTCCGGCGGAATGGTTCCGTCCAGCATACCGTCAACAAACCCGGAAATAGTCGTCAGTGGCGTTCGCAGCTCATGAGAAACGTCTGTCACAAACGAACGGCGAACCTGCTCTAAGTTATCCATACCGTCCGCCATGGCGTTAAAGGCAATGGCAAGAGGTGCATATTCGTTCGCGTGGTCAACGTCAATACGCTTTGAAAAATCTCCGTGCGCGTAGCTATGGGCTGCGGCACTCATATCGTAAAGCGGGCGCATCATGCGCTTTGTCAAGAAGTAAATCACGACAAACGCCCCGACAAGAACCGAAATACCGCAGAAAATAAACACAAACAGAGTTGCGGTGACAATTGACGCCACGTTCATCTCGGATGTTGTGACAAACACCGCGCCGCCTATTTTGTTATCGTTCATAATTACGGGAACGCCGACCGTGTAGCCGACCGACGGTCTTCCTGTTGCAAACGACCTTCTTGCACGGTAGGTATTACCCGACATAACGGTAGAAAGCACAGCCTCCGACGGCAGACTGCTGTCGCTGCCTATAATATCGACGGTGGCAACCTCCAGCGTTCCGCTGTTGCTGTAAACAAGCACCTCGCTTCGAGTAGTCTCCTTAACGGCAGAAATGGAAGCGCCGAATATGTTACCCGCAATTATATAGTAGTTTTTAGGCATATCGGCAACAGTGCTTGCAATTTTATTCGCCGCGCGCTCCATGCTGTCTATCTGTGTGTTGAAGGTGCGCACGCCGATAACAACGCTTGCAACAAATCCAAGCACTGCTACGGTAATAAACACTATTATCGCGCATACCCTGTAATATCTTAAAAATATTCTCTTATGCATAATCAGCGCGTCTCAAACTTATATCCCACACCCCACACGGTTTTGATAGTCCATTTTTCCGAAACGCCCTCTAACTTTTCGCGTATTCTTTTAATATGAACGTCTACCGTTCTTGAGTCGCCGAAATACTTAAAGCCCCAGATCTCATCCAGCAGCTGATCGCGCGTAAACACGCGGTTGGGATTTTTGGCAAGATGGTACAAAAGCTCAATTTCCTTAGGCGGCGCATCAATATCTTTACCGTTTACGCGCAGTTTATAATTTGTCAGGGAAACGTAAAGGTTTTCATACTCAACCTCCTGAGTATCCGCCGCCGCAGTCTCAGCGCCTGCGTCCTTAGTGCGCCTGATTACGCTTTTTATCCTTGCGACAAGCTCCTTGCTGTCAAAGGGTTTGGTCACATAGTCGTCGGCGCCGAGCTCCAGACCCAAAACCTTATCAAACGTCTCACCCTTTGCAGACAGCATTATTATAGGCACGTTTGAGGTTTTCCGTATTTCACGGCAAACCTCCCATCCGTCCTTGCCGGGCAGCATGATATCCAAAAGCACAAGGTCGAACCTGCTCTGTCCGAATTTATCAAGAGCCTGTATTCCGTCGGCGGCACACTCGACCTCAAATCCCTCTTTTACAAGATACAAGCTTAAAAGGTCGCAAATATTTCTCTCGTCGTCAACAACCAAAATCCTGCTCATAATGTATCCTCCTGTTCTTTATTTTCTCTTAATCACACTAACAGTATAACAGCTTATACAAAAAATGGTTTAATAAAATGTGAACAAACCTTCTACTTTTATTTAAAACTGTCAAAACCGCTCGAAATTTCACGTATTTCTATATTTCCGCGCAAGAGATCCTTCAGTTTTTGCTCGATGCTTGCGCACTCAAGGCTGCGAACCGAAATTGTCAGCTCCACCTTTTGGTTAAAGGAGCAGGACACCCTGTTATGAACGGTATTGTCAAGAAAACGGTCCACTATTGAGTATCCGCCGTATTCAAACATCAAAAGCAGCGTCACGCTCTCCAGGCGGACGGCAAAGCCGGATTCGTTTATCGCCTCGGAAACGCCGCGGCTGTAAGCGCGGATAAGCCCTCCGCCCCCAAGCAAAACTCCGCCGAAATAACGGGTAACCACAGCGCAGATATTATATACGTCCTCTTTTTTCATAACCTCCAGCATCGGCATTCCCGCAGTGCCGGCGGGTTCGCCGTCGTCAGAGAACCGCTCAATCCGCGGATACCAAAGGCGGTAAGCCGTGCAATTATGCGTCGCATCGGGATATTTTTGCTTTATGCGCTCAATAAACGCCTTTGCTTCATCCTCACGCCTGACGGCGGCAATATTTGTAATAAACCTGCTCTTTTTTTCGGTAAACCGCGTCACAACGCTGTATGCCGGTTCTTTATATCCAGTATGCATTTAAATTTCCTCTCACAGATAATATACATATAGTAGTATACTTTTTGAATTTTTTCAAGGAAAAAGAAAGCATTCATTAATAATTTGACTAATGATTCGGCAAAATATTAAAAAAAGTATTTACAAAAATATATTTTTGATGTATAATACCCGAGATGTTTAACTATGCTTTGAACCTTGCACATCACCTGCGGGTTCGCGGTATAGCCGGACAAATCTTTAAGAAAGGTGATAAGTATCGATGATCAAAAAGGAAATCAAAGACTCTGTAATGGTATCAAAAGAACAGAAAGCTCAGATCATCGCTGAATACGGAAGAGGAGAAGGAGACACAGGTTCTCCGGAAGTGCAGATTGCCATTCTGACAGCGAGAATAAACGAGCTGACAGAGCATCTTAAAGCAAATCCCAATGACCATCATTCAAGACGCGGTCTGCTCAAAATGGTAGGTAACAGACGTAATCTGCTCAACTACCTTACAAAGAAGGATATCACAAGATATCGTGCTATTATTGAGAAACTCAATATCAGAAAGTAAACTTTTATAGGCGGAATTTTTACAAATTTCGCCTATATCCATTTTAAAACATCATATACCGGAACGGCGGCAGTTTAGCAGTTAAATGTATGCTTTGCGGAAAGCGTATATTTCAGTGTTAAACAGCGGCCTTACCGGAAAAACAATTCAGGAGGTACTTAAATGTACGAAAATCACAGAATTTTTGAAACGGAAATTGCCGGCCGCAAACTTATTGTCGAAACCGGCAAGTATGCCGAACTTGCCAATGGCTCGGCACTTGTGCGCTATGGAGATACTGTTATTCTCGCAACTGCAACAGCATCAAAGAAACCCCGCGACGGCATCGACTTTTTCCCGCTCTCGGTGGATTTTGAGGAACGTCTGTATTCAGTCGGAAAAATCCCCGGCAGCTTCCTTCGCCGTGAAGGTCGTCCGAGCGAAAAGGCAATACTAAGCTCGAGAGTTATCGACAGATCCATCCGTCCGCTTTTCCCCAAGGATATGCGCAATGACGTCAACGTAAACATTACGGTTCTTGCCGTTGACCAGGATAATATTCCCGAAATTGTCGGAATGATAGGCGCCTCTATCGCGCTTTCCATCTCGGATATCCCGTTTAACGGGCCTATAAGCGGCGTTTCCGTCGGCTATGTGAACGATGAAATCGTGTTCAATCCCACAGCCTTACAGCGCGAAAACTCGCAGATGGCAGTCACCGTTGCCTCCACTGCCTGCAAGGTGACAATGATTGAGGCAGGCGCCAACGAGATTCCCGACGACGTTATGTATGACGGTATTATGAAGGGTCATGAGGAAAACCAGAAAATCGTCGCGTTTATAAATAACATTGTTTCGGAAATCGGAAAAAAGAAATTTACATTTGAATCCTGTGAAGTAGACCACGAGCTGTTTGACAGCATAAAGACCTTTGCGGAAAACGATATGAAATCGGCGCTTGACTCAAATGACAAGGCGCAAAGAGACGCCGACATCGCAAAGGTATATGAAAAGGTTCATGCGCAGTTTGACGCTGCAAACGAAGAGCGCCTGCCGATGATTGACGAGTGTCTTTACAAGCTGCAAAAATATATTGTCCGCACATGGCTTTCCGAAGAGGGCAAGCGAGTGGACGGACGCGGAATCGATGACCTGCGCCCCCTGCACGCGGAGGTTGGACTTCTTCCCAAAGTACACGGCTGCGGTCTCTTTGCACGCGGCAAGACACAGGTGCTCACCGTTGCAACGCTCGGCATGATATCCGAGGAACAAGTCTTGGACGGTCTTGACAACGTAGAGACCAAAAGATTTATGCACCATTACAACATGCCCGGCTTTACCGTCGGCGACGCAAAGCCGTCAAGAAGCCCCGGCAGACGTGAAATCGGTCACGGCGCTTTGGCTGAGCGCGCACTTGAGCCGGTAATTCCGTCGGTTGAGGAATTTCCGTATACAATTCGTCTTGTGTCGGACGTTTTAACATCAAACGGTTCTACCTCGCAGGGCTCTATATGCGGCTCCACGCTTGCGCTCATGGACGCGGGCGTACCGATTAAAGCGCCTGTCGCCGGTATATCCTGCGGTCTTATCACGCGCGACGACGGCAGCTTTATGACAATGGTTGACATTCAGGGCATAGAGGACTTTTTCGGAGATATGGACTTCAAGGTAGCGGGAACCAAAAAGGGAATTACCGCAATCCAGATGGATATCAAGGTTGACGGTCTGACAGGTCCCATTATAAAGGAAGCCATAGAAAAAACAAGAAAGGCAAGATACTACATCCTTGATAAGGTAATGCTCAAGGCAATAGACAAGCCGCGCGAGGACGTTAAGGACTGGGCTCCCAAGGTCATCACCTACAAAATTCATCCCGACAAAATACGCGAGGTTATCGGAACAGGCGGCAAGGTCATTCAGAAAATTGTTGCGGATACCGGGGCTAAGATTGATATAGAGGACGACGGCTCCGTATTCATTTCAGCCACGGAAAAATCGGCCGCCGACAAAGCGCTTGATATAATAAAAGGCATCGTTTTTGAGCCGGAGGTGGGCGCAATTTACAGAGGTCGGGTTGTAAAGCTCATGCAGTTTGGCGCGTTTGTTGAGTTTGCTCCCGGCAAAGAGGGGCTTGTTCATATTTCCAAGCTTGATACAAAGCGCGTGGAAAAAGTAGAGGATCTGCTTTCCGAGGGTGACGAAATCTACGTTAAGTTCATGGAAATAGACGATAAGGGCAGGTACAACCTGTCACGAAAGGACGCGCTGCTCGACATGCAAAACGGCGCGGCGGTAAACTGATTTTAAGCAATAAAACAATAATACTTGCGGAACGGTTCAGAAACCGTACCGTTTGTTTTTGGCGGTTCTTTGAACCGTACATGTAAATTTTTCCGTATAAACTTTACATTTTTTAAGTAAAGTTGTATAATGCTAAATACGGAGGCGATTTTTCTCATTGAAAATATACAATACCCTGAAAAGTAAAATATTTGACAGGCTGTGGTTTAAAATCACCTGCTTTTGCAGTATGCCGCTTTTTATATTTATGTGCATGCTCTACTTGGAGTATATGAATTACCGCACCGTGCGCGAAGCGTTCGGGCTGTGGAGGCGCAGCATCGGCGCGTTTGTGCTTGCATTTGTGATTATGACAATGCTGTCTGTAATACTGCTTCTGCTTGTACGGCGGCTTTGGATTTGGGCAACGGTGATGGGCTCTGCCACACTTATAATAGGAATAATAAACTGTGTAAAGCTTGCGGTAAACGGCGATTATTTTTTTCCGTGGGATATATCAATGGCGGGAAATATGGGTCAGCTCATCGGTTTTGCCCGTTTTGACCTGCCGCCGTATCTGTGGCTGTTTATACCGGCGTTTATAATCGCCTGCGTGCTTTATGCGCTGTCGGGCGCCGAAATTCCCGTGCGCTGGTATGGCAGAATTCCGCTCGCCGCCGCTGTTTTTGCCGTATTTACCGTCTTTTACAACGAGCCTAAGGTGACGGAAAAGCTTCTGAACAAATTCAACATGTCTTTTAACGACAGCGTCCTGCAAGCGTCCAATTACAGCGCCAACGGGTTTGTGGACGCGTTTGCGATAAACTGCATGGCCATGAAGGTAACCGAGCCGGAAGGGTACAGCGCAGATAAAATCGCAGGCTACCTTGAAAGCTATGAAGGTCTTGAGCCGAGCGAGCCCGTGCGGTATAATTCACCTGACGTTATCGTTATTCTGTCCGAGGCATTTTTCGACATAACAACTTTAAAAGACACAACCTTTTCACAGGAGCCGCTGTCTAACTTCAAAACAATAGCCGCCCGTGAAAACGCATATGCCGGCAATCTTATAACATCGGCGCTGGGCGGCGGAACAGTCAGAACCGAATTTGAAATATTGACGGGGCTTACCGTCGACTATCTCGTAAACGGCACAAGTCCCTATCTCTACGTCAAGGATAATATGGATACCTACGTTTCAAATTACAGGGATCAGGGCTACTTTACAAAGGGAATACACACCTACAACGGCGACTTTTATATGCGAAACGAGGCATATCCCAAGCTGGGCTTTGATGAGTTTGTCTCGGAGGACGAGCTGAAGCTGCGTGAAAACGCCTCCTGGCGCCGAGACTATCTCACCGACAACACTCTGATTGACGAGGTAATAGATACCTTAGAAACACACCGGGACAAGCCCAACTTCATATTCGGCATAACCATGGAAAATCACCAAAGTTACGGCAAAACCGACCCGGAGGATATTGTCATTGAAGTGAAAAACGACAAGCTGAGTCCCGACGTTCTTGACTCGGTAACTACCTATACTCAGGGAGCATACTATGCAGACGCGGCGCTGCGCCGGCTTGTAGATTACATTGATAACCGCGAGAAAGACACAATCATTCTGTTTTTCGGCGACCACCTGCCCACTCTCGGCTCCAATCAGGCAGCCTTTAATCAGGCGGGAAACGTCGACATTTCGGATGGATACTCCTTTGAAGAAAAAATGTATCTTTACAGCACTCCGTTTCTGTTCTATGCAAACTATGATGTCGATTACGCACCGCTGCTAAGCTCAAACAATATTTCCACCTACTACATGCTGTCGATGCTCGCCGATATAACAGGCACAAAAATGACGCCGTACATGCTTTATCTCCGGGATAAATTCGAGCTTTTGCCGTATTATAATGTAAGACTGAGCTTTCCGCCTCTTAAAAACGAACAGAGCGACTTTATAAACTCAATGCGGCTTATAACCTATGACAGAGTTGCGGGAAAGCGTTATTCGGTAAAGTAAACAACCCTGATAAGGAGGCTGAGATATCCTGAAAGTCAAAGAATTTTTTAAGAATAAAATCATCGGCAAAACCTGGCTGAAAGTCCTGAGCTTTTGCAGCGTTCCGTTTTTTATTTTTATGTGTCTGTTTGAGGTGGAATACCTTCATTACCGCATAAAGGACACCATGTTTTACAGGTGGGACCGCAATCCTCTGTCTGTGGTTTTCGCATTTATAGTTTTTGCTATTATATCCTTAGTTTTGCTCCTGCTTACCAAAAAGCTGTGGATTTACGGAGTATGCTTCGGTGCCCTCACTGTTATTGCAGGGCTGATTAACTGTATTAAGGCCGCCGCAAACGGTGATAATTTCATGCCGTGGGATATATCTATGGCAGGAAAGCTTGATCAGCTTGTAAGCTTTGCCAAAATAGACCTGCCCAAATACACATTTGCGGGAATTGCAGTCATTTCGGCTTTTATCGTTATATTTGCACTTTCAAAAGCACAGATACCTGTCAGATGGTATATCCGCGTACCCGGCGCCGCCGCAATTTTTTCCGTATTTGTCATGTTTTATAATATGCCTGAGCTTACGGAAAAAGTATTCCGTAAATTTGAAATGTCATTTGAAGACAGCATACTTCAGTCAACAAACTACAATACAAACGGATTTGTAAGTGCTTTTACAATTAATTGCTTTGCACTTAAGGTTGTGCCGCCCGAAGGGTACGGTAAAGAAAAAATCTACGAATATCTTGACGCCTACATTCAGGATAACACCGTTAATAACGGCACTGCTAAAAAATCCGAACAGCCGGATATTATAGTTTTAATGTCGGAGGCATTTTTTGATGTTAGAACACTCAAGGGAACGGAGTTTTCCGAAAACCCCCTGGAAAACTTTGACAGAATATACCAAAGTCAAAATTCTTACTCCGGCAAAATGTACACAACAGCATTCGGCGGAGGAACGATAAGAACGGAATTTGAAACCGTAACAGGTCTGACGCTTGATTATCTTGCCAACGGCACAAGCCCGTACCTGTACATCACAAAGGACACCGAAACCTATGTTTCCGTTCTGAAAAATCAGGGATATACCACAACCGGCATCCATCCGTACGACGGCTCGTTTTATATGCGCGAAAATGCGTATCCGTATCTGGGCTTTGACAGCTTTATAACAGAGGACGACCTACGTGACAGAGAGGACGCAACACGGCGCCGCGGATACCTGACAGACGATATGCTCACAAACGCTGTAATTGATACTCTTGAGCAAAACAGCAGTGCTCCAAACTTTATCTATGCAATATCAATGGAAAACCACGGTGCATACGATAAATCGGAGCCGTCCGAGATTATAATAGATGTTCAAAACGACAGTCTGAATCAGAAAATGCTTGATTCGGTAACCACTTATACACAGGGTGTGTATTATACCGACCGGGCGCTCGGAAAACTTGTTGATTATATTGACAAACGGGATAAAGAAACAATACTGCTGTTTTTCGGCGACCATCTTCCCACTCTCGGCGCAAGCTATGCGGCATATACACAGGCCGGCAATATAAAGCTGTCCGACGGTCTGAATTATGAAGAAAATAAGTTTTTATACAGCACGCCGTTTGTCTACTATGCAAACTATAACGTCGATTACAGCGTATTCGGCGGAAATCATGATATTTCATGCTACTACCTTTTGTCATTTATGGCTAAAATCGCAGGTACTCAAACGACACCGTATATGGAATATCTGCTTGACAATTTCAAGCACGTGCCCTTTTATAACACACGGCTGCAAGCAGAGCTTGATAAGGCAGGCTCGGAATTTATAAATTCCATGCGCTTTATGACCTATGACAGAATAAAGGGCAAAGGATATTCGGTTACCGATAAATAATAAAAAGCTGTCATGCTAAATGACAGCTTTTACTTTAATTATACTCTTTTAAGTGTTGTTCTTGCAAGCTGCTGACCGCTGCTGTTGCTGCTGCCTACCGGAAGGAAGGTTACAAACTCTATAGCATAGAGATTGCACACAACGTAAGTATCATTGCGGCTTTCATACAAAACAATATAGCTGACTCCGACAAGGTACAAGATGCCTTCCTTGCGTACTATATTTGACGAACCGACAAGAAAATCAACAATAACGCGGTTGCCCACATTATCGGCAAGTATCTGCTGAAGCGACCCCTGATATCCACCGCCAATGGCATCGTCTAAATTATTCTGGTCTGCTGTCAGTCTGCCGCTGGGGCTCGTGCCTCCCTGAGACTGAGAGGCGCCGCCGTTCAAACTGCCTGTACCGTTCAAACTTCCCATTCCGTTAAGGCCGCCGCCTGTACCGTTCATACCCTCATTAAGGGGTAAGCGCTGAGAGTGCATATCCTGTTCTGCCATAAAATTGTCCTCCTAAGTATAAAAATATAAATCTGTCGGATTGTAAAAACAATGCTGGCCGATAGTAGAGAAGAAGTATCCGACCTCAGACGGAAAAAACTGCCGGCACCCTGCCGAATACGGATTATAAAACCACAGCGCCTGACCGAATCCCGTCACACGCTGACCCGAAATAACCATATCAGCTATATCAAAATGCACCTGGGTTGGGTTCATATTATAAATATTCTGAGGATTATACCGTCCGTTTTCCGTCTCGCTTGCACAGACAAACTGACCAGGCTGCATGATAATTCTTCGGATGCTGCCCTGACCTATGCGGTTATATTCCCCTGCAGACACATGCACCCTGTTCATCACCACCCCGCCGACCGCCATCATTCCGTCAAAACCCTCACCGCCCGCCTCGCATTGTATAAGTCTTGCCAGCAGTTCTCTGTCACTGTACATCTTACCACCTCTCGGAAAATTATATGCGATTTTAAAAATAAAAATGACAAAGCCCCGTGCGGTATTTGGCACGGGGCTTGTAATATTAAATTCAGTCTATATTCTCGCCAGCATCAGACTCATGATGAGGCTGAAGCAGCTTTATAAGATTTGTATTATATACAATCTGTGCAAATTCTGCGCGCGTCGTCTCTCCCTTGGGGTCAAACGTATTATCGTCTCTGCCGTTGACTATCCCGCCGCGCTGCATGCGCAGCACCGCTTCCTTTGCCCATTTTCCGATTTTATCTTCATCCGAAAAGCGTTTAACATCCGTATTGCGCGTTGACAGACCGCAAAAATCAAAGAAGTTGGAGAGCATAACGCAAATCTGCTCACGGGTCATAAAATCGTTTGGATTAAACTCCGTATCTGTCATACCGTGAATTATCCCGTTTTGCTTCGCCCACGCAACATGAACGCCGTAATACCTTTTCATATCAACATCCGAAAACGGCGCATCCTTAAATCCGCTTGTATCCGAGCCGTAAACACGGGACAGAATAGTCACCGCCATCCCGCGCGTAAGACTATCCCGCGGAGCAAAGGTTTTATCCGCCACTCCGGTCATAACCTTATTTGTGCTTACATAGTTAACAGCCTCATAAAACCACTCAGACTGAAAAACATCCGTGTATTCCGTCCCCTGTGCCTGTACTGGCAGTGAGGATAACAGCAGCACCAACGCCAGCAAAATGCCGATAAATTTTTTCTTCATAATATAGCATCCTTTGCATATTGAGAAAATAGGATGTGCGCACAAGTGCGCGCATATAAATTTCGCATTAATACATTATAAAGTATACTATGAAAAAATGCGATTGTCAAATCTTATATTTTCCTGAGTCCCCAAATACGTGAAGCATATTCAGAAACCGCGCGGTCGGATGAAAAAACGCCGGCTTTGGCAATATTGACAAGAGACATTCTGTTCCATGTTTCCCGCTCGCCGTAGGTTTTATCCGCGCGCAGCTGCGCCTGCTTATAGCTTTCAAAGTCCGCAAGCGTCATATACGGGTCTGAATCTTTAAGGTAGTGAACAATACTGTCAAAATTCTTGCCGCAAAGACCCCCATTGGATACAAACTTCAATATATCGCAAAGCTCCGGGCTTGAGCTTAGAATATCACTCGGACTATAAGACGCAAGCCGCTCGTTTACCTCTTTTGTGCGCATACCGA
>OLSL01002958.1_pt1 | contig 12741 bp, 13 predicted proteins | sample 1672511 | NCBI WGS metagenome assembly OLSL01 (sample SAMEA3136694, study PRJEB25190) | human gut metagenome | biome: human gut; feature: human-associated habitat; material: faeces | place: Austria | collected 2013
GGGGTCGTCGGTTCAAGTCCGATTTCCAGCTTAGTGATCAGAGAAAAAGGGAGTGCCTGTTTATCAGACATTCCCTTTTTTGTATCCGGCAGAAATGCCTGTGATACCTTCACTGACTGTCCTATCGACCGGACATCTGTTTTTCCTGTTCTTCGATCATTTTCTTGACCATATAACCTCCGACAGATCCGTTCTGTCTTGAAGTTAAGTCTCCGTTGTACCCGTCTGATAACGGTACTCCCAGTTCGCTTGCAACCTCGTATTTAAATTTGTCCAGTGCACCTTTTGCTTCTGGCACGCCTGCTCTGTTTGATGAACGACTTGCCATATTCATTTCCTCCTTTTTTGTAACATTTTGTTTTGTGTTACGCTCCTAGTATATGGAGAATAAATTCAGATTACACTGGGAGGTTTTGTTAATTTTAGCATTTTTTATTTTGCAGTAATCAGCACCAGATGAGTATGAAACATTTTAAACTGAAGCATGACACATTTGGTATTCTTTGCATAAAAGCAGACTTTGGGAGAAAACTTAGATCATAATATAAAATCCAAGTCAGGACAATTCTGCAATTCTGGATACACCTACATAAATTTCGGAAATTTTATACCATGTACGGTAATCAACAGTTCCGGTTACCGGAAGCCCGAACACCGACTGGAATTTTCTGACGGACGACGCTGTTGCCGGGCCATAAATACCGTCAACTGTGATTTTCGGAATTGCCGGGTATGCACCGGCAATGACATTTAGCTGTTCCTGCATTTGCCGGACTTTTGTACCAGAAGAACCCTGGGAAAGGGTATACCCTGGCCATGAAGACGGAATGCCTGAAATTTCTTCAGCGGTATTGATGTAAATATCATCTCCGTAATAATAGCGGAGGATTTCTGACGGAGAATACCCCTGATCACCAAGTGCTTTAGAACCCCATTGGGTCAACCATTTTGCCACAACCGATAAAGTTATTTCTTCTTATTTTAAAGGAATGCCATTTGTGGCACTTTTTGCCGCTAATGTGTCACTAACGATTAGTTTTAATTAACCAGAAAATGCTATAAGATGTTGCGAAACTACCTAAACTGAATCGCCTCAATCTGCAATGCCTGTCCGACTGTACCTAGTGTAGATACACCGTCAGCTTTCGTCCAGTCTGTCCAACCGGAATTTTTTACGTGCACTCGATACTCAAAATCTCCGTCAAAGCACAAGCACTCGATACGCTTATTCTGTCCAGTGGTGCCGATTACCGTGTCTTTTGTGACCGTGCCATAATCTTTCCAACCGATACCCTCAATGTGCGCTTTTGCCTTGATTTCGATGTTCAGCGGATTGATTTTAAAAGCTTCCAGTCTGAGATTGTGGCCCGTGATGCCAATGATATTCTCGCAAGCTCTCTCTCCTAACCAGCCTCTGTTCTGGACGTGTGGATTGACAAGGAATTTAGCAGCCATGATCTCGATCGCTTCAATTTGCAATCCTTTTCCTTTTGTTCCAGCCCAGTTTCCGTTGAATGTCCAATCTGTCCATCCGATGTTTTTCTGGTGGACTCTGTAGATGTACGGCGTATCCTTGCCGGTAATCTTGATTGCTTCGATACGCTTGTTCTGTCCTGTGGTGCCAAGGATTGTGCCTTTGGAGATATTCTTGTATTCCTTATCGCCTACATCCTTGATATGCACTACTACGTCTGTTTCTCCGACAGGAATAAGTCGGAACGCTTCGATTCTCCGGTTCTGTCCTGTCGTTCCTGACATACGACCATCAGACTGCCAGCACGCCCAGCCGATGTCACGGATATGTGACTGGTAAGATACCTTACCGTAATGCTGTACGGAGTCCTGAGATGTTCCACCAGATGTTACCTTACCGTCAGAATCCTCTTTTGCCGGAGATGCCGTAGCGATGCCGAATGCATTAAGGATACCTCTTGCCAGATCATCCATCTGACCGTTGAATTTGTTCAGATCGCCAGAATTGGTAATGAAGCCATTTTCCAGTAGTCTGTAGCTGTAGCCCCTCTGTGCTGCTCTCCACGGATTTGCAAGGTCATCTCTCGGTTTGATTTTTTCGGCACGTCCTGGAAAGAATGAACTGATAAAGTTAGCCAGTGCCGTGTCGTATTTGTCTGGACTATAGCCCTCCTCAATAATTACATGACCACCTTTTACAGACGGAACATTGCTGTCCATGTGTAATTCCAGAATCTGCCAATCTTTCGGAATATTGAGGCTCATAATACCATTATCGGCATACCAGTTCCGGTTCATGTCAGCGATCGTGACGTTTCCGCCTCCAAGAGTTGATAATCTGGAAGCGAGCGCACGTACACGCTCTGCCTCCGTATATCCATATCCTACTGCTCCGCAATCACCGGCGCCATGACCAGCGATAATAAATAAATGTGCCATAGTATCTCTCCTTTCAAGAGGACGGTTTTACTCGCCCTCAGTTCTCGGTTCTGTTTTGATCTCAATGTTTTTAACAGCATCTTCCGGTAGTTCTTCTGTCATATCTTCCAAAAACTTCTGGATCCATTTCTTCACACCTGATGGAACCGGCAGACCGCATAACGTCATATTCTTTAAAATGCTCACCAGCTCATACAATATAAATAGTAGACAAAAAAACTCACAGATTCCAAGCTTGCTGATGCCGAGAACTTTAATGTATGTTTCCGGAACCATAAACAGCACATTTATATGCATGATCACATCTATCGCCATGAGCAGGCCAGTCGATGTCAGCATCGCTGTTTTCCGGATTGCCCCATCAATCCCGACACTGGAATTAAATTTGTGCTCTTTAATTGCACGTAAAACACCTAAAATAGTATCCAAAGCTACCGCAACCAGCAAGATTCTCACAAAAGAATCCGCCGAAAGTAATGTAATAATCTGATTCATCATTCTAATCTTCCTTTCCTATTTTCTCACAAAAATAAGACCTGTTCGGTCTTGATTTCCATTCGCTTTTTCCTTTTATTTTCCTTCTATTATTGCCCTTACTTCTTCTCGGATCTCTTCCGGCACATCGTTAATAGTGATTGTACCACGCTTGATTCTTCTTACATATGCATTGAGTATAGCCTTATTTGCCATTGGTCTCACCCTCTTTCAAAAGCTGCTCGTATAAGTAGCAAATTGCATCATCCTGTTCAGCCGCTGTTTCCTTAATAGCCAGGTTCTCTTCATATAGAGCACAAACTGCATCATCCTGATCAGATAAAGTAGCCGATGCTGTTGATAAGAACTCTTCTCGTTTTTCTAACTGTTCTGCCTCTTCACGATAACGTTTTGCATCCTCACTTTCAGATGCAACCAGTTTTCCATCAACGATCTCGAATTCGTATTGATTATCAAAATCAAAATCTTCCGGAAAATTAAACTCAATTACTATTGTGTCTTCCGGAAAGCAATTGTCATCGGCAGTTCCGATAATTCTATTCTCTTCATTCAATTGTACAAACATCACATCACCCCATATAACGATTTAACCGTAGCTGCGTGTCCACCACATCCGGTGGGATCCAACGTATGAACTGAGCACGACGTTAATTTGAAAGTCGTTCCACTCATACTCGTAGTCGCTTTATACAAATAGCTAGTAGTTCCGTCATCATGCCCTGCTGTAAAAAGAACTGTTGTGCCTCTGTTTTGGTTTGGATCGTAATATCTTGTTCCTATTAGCATCGCGGTACCACCGGATGTTCCAAGAATGAATGTGTCAAATAGACTCAAATTAGCAACAGTAACACTTCCACCTTTTGAAAGAGTGCCACTCCATAATTTCTTAACATTTGCGTATCCGCCTTGCCATATGCTCCACTTGCCAGCTCGCATCATTCGTCGATAAATGCCTCCGGTGTTAGTGATATATGTTTGATGACAATAATCGGTTGAATAAGATCGTGATATCAGCCAACCGTTCTGATCTAACGGTCGATTAGTGCTGCCATTTCCGAGATACCAAGTACAACTTTTGGTCAGTGTATTACAATTACCAGTTACAACTGGAATGCCTAATTCAAGTTCTTCCGTTGGATAAAGTCCAATACCTTTACCTTTGAACCCTATTGATGGAGCATCAATACCAAAGCTTACTGTTGGATAAAAATTTATTTCTTTACCACTAAAACGTATCCGGTCAGCATAACTGCTTATTTCAGAGGATATCGAAGCTCTATTATTTTGTATAGTATGCATACTAATCCTAGCTTTACTAGTTGCTGTTTCATTTGTTCCACTATAAGCGCCAGCTATTTTCGCAGTAATGTCAATACCAGCTTCGCGTCCAGATATTAACGGATCTGCGCCTGTATATTGAACCATTTCAGCTATTTCGTAATCATTTTCAGCAACAGTATTTCCACAAGATATAATGGTTCCATCAGTATTGATTATCTTACCGTATCGTCTTGTGAAAGTAGCACCGCTCGGATCATAGCCAGAAGTTATCTCACGATTTTCACCTGTTACAGAAATAATATTTTCCGAGTCACTCTTAACAGTAAGACCTTCATTAGTTAATTCAAGACTGGTCGGTTCACCGTCTTGTCCCAGAACAATTTTGGTATTGTCATATCTGAGAACTTTTCGTATTTCCTCCAGTACTCCATCTGGTGTGGATCCTACTGAATAGGTGGTAGACGTGGTGTTATCAGTGTAGGTCAGGATTGTTCTGGACCACAAATACGGTTTCTCAGCAGATGTGGTTGGTACTAAGTCTGTCCATGTGCCTGTCGGAGCTGTCGTACCATTTGAGTGAGCTTGATAAGTGATGGATGTAGATTTAATGCCTTTTCCAGTCGCTCCGGTGTTTCCCATCTTACCAACAGCATAAGAAGTAGTGGACGTTTTATCTGTATATGTGATAATCGTTCGTGTCCACAAATAGGATCCTGCAGCAACAGACGGTATTGATGTAGCCCAGGTACCTTTTGGAATGGATGTACCAGATGTGCTTGCCTGATACGTCACTTCAGTAGAACTGATTCCTTTACCAGCAGGTCCAGTATCACCTTTATCTCCTTTATCTCCGCTCTCTCCTTTTTCTCCGTTCAATCCACTCTTTGCAATGGAATAAGCCGTATTCCTACTGGAATTGGTATAATAAGTGATTGTTCGGGTCCACAAATACTTTCCTGCTTCTGCATCTACTGGTTCACTACTCCATTCTCCATCCGGTGGTTCTGTCCCAGATTCTCCAATTTGATACGATATCTCGGCATGATCAATCGATACAACTTTTCCTTGTAGTTCTTTCAACATATCTTCGACATCCTGTGTCCTCTTAGACTCCATCAGTGAATAATTAGCCAGCTTCCCTGTATCTTCTCCATTTACCGTATAATGGTTCTGTACTTCCTGCACCCGCGCCGACAGATACAGCTTCTCTTGGTATCGATTATCAGCAATCCGGATTGTATCCCCTATGTCCGCCTGTAGATCATATAATTCTGCTTCATAGGATACTTTTTTGTCATTCCTCTGTTTTAATTCAGATAATCCTCTGTTAAACAATTCCTGTGGACTATCTGTTTCATACTCAAATGCTCCGTTGACATAACCATCAAATTCCCCTTGTCCAGTATAGTCGTATGCACGATATCTTGACCATTTTTGATGGGCCTCTCTATCATAAATGCGAATATGCCCTTTGGGACTGTAATACCTTCCGTCATCATACTCAATAGATTCTATTGTAGTTCTGACTCCATTTTCTTCCTTTCCATAGCAAATCATACAAGTACAGAGATCCTCAATACTACCAGATCTGGATAAAGCAATCAGATCAATATCATCAATAAATACCTGTTGTACCTTATCTTCTCCTAGTGATTTATAGATATTTACAACCTGCTTCGTAACTTTAGCACCATTCATCTCAATCACAAATTCGCATTCGGCATCAAATGCATTCATAATCATTCCAATTCTCGCTAAATGGCTATCTGTACGACTCTCATATTTTGTTGCTCTCTTCCGATCAGCTATCTCATTAACACCTATGCTCCATCCGGTATCATGTAAGCACCGATTCATTGTTGTTTCTACAGGTTCTGCTGATACATTCCATGCTCCCGCCACTTCATTGATCAAATCAAGACCTATGTCTTCGCAGTGTACGTCCCATTTTTCATCCCCCTCGATAGACATGATCGTATACAATCTGTCTTTGCCATATTTATCTTTGAAAGCGATATAATTACCTTCTGTAATATATTTGCTATCTTCATGATCTGGAAATGTTTTAAAATCATACGTTCCAATTGCTACATTATTTGCCAAAGTAATCCTTTGCCCATAATTCACTCCACTGTCATCGATTGGCAAACTATATTCAGCATCCGTAGATGGATTGCAAAGCACATGCATGTCTCTACTAATGATAAACCATTCCATTTATATCCACCTTTCTCTATACGTTACTTCCACTTCCGGCATTTCAGAAAATGTTGAAGTCACAATTCCCAGTGTATGCTCTCCCGGCGGTAGCAATAGAGGTTGACTACCAATATCAACTGTGTCCATATTGATCACATCATTGATATACAGCTTATTAAACATTCCATCCAGGTATACTCCATCACCCGATGCAAAATAATTCGGTATATCCTCATATCGTTCCACATTGTACTTCACTACTTGCAAGGCTCTCAGAAGATTATTCCGAATTGCTGCATAACCCTTATATGTAGCCCCATACCAAGTTACTTTCCTAAGCTCCGCGCTCTTGTCTTCTACCTGGAAAGTTTTACTTATTCCTGCATAACTAAATCTTACAGAGACCTTTGTCCCAATCTTTTCGACAACTACACATGGTCCACCCTCTCTGGCGGTCACATAGAATTTCGTAGTGTTTTTTGTATCCCATACCCTTTTCTGTCCGATATATATCGCCATATCAGACCTTTCTGAATTAACATTATTGTCTTCAAATACTACTGACACAATAATATTATCGTCTCCATCCGAAAATGTAACAGAATTATGTCCAATCTGGCTCCCTTTATCTGTCGCTCCGTCTGTATTAAAGTCAAAACGCCAGCAAGACCTCCAGTTAACTGGATACTTTCCATTTTCATCGGCAGGTACAATTTTTGTCATCGCCGCACCGTGCCAACTATTCCCAGTTTTATAGTTCGTGCATTGTATATACCCCTCATTTGCAGATTCTTTCGTGTAACTAATCACACCATTTTGCAATCTTTCCGGAGTTACAGGTGGTGTAACTCCCTGATTTAATAACCATCCCCTGTCTTTCCACATATGATCATCAAACAAAGTGACATTCACCTCGTATTTTTTTCCGTCCACCTCTTCTGGATGTCCAATCTGGTAAAAACGATCATCCAATGTCAATCCAAGATATCCATTATCTGACTTCATTGTCGCTTTTACATTTATTGGCACTGGTTTTGTCCCATCATTTTGTAAAGTGATAACTTTTCCGCCTTCATTATTTGCTGTTTTTTCTGTTATTTTATATTTGTACGGATCGGAACAAGTGAATGTAAAACTTCCTTTTACATTCAACCTTCCAGAATCTACATCTCCAATGCTTTCTTTTGTTCCGATATAATACTTGTCTGGTTCGTCAAGGAAAATAAGCTTTGATTCTTCATTGTTAATCAATGCACATAACTTATTAAATTTCTCTCTAAAATCTTCCGGACTATTACTTAACATCTGATAGTTAATCTGTATTGTCCGCACTTCATCTCTCTTTTGTCTATAACGCCGTCCGTCCTGATTTCCAATTTGAATATTTCCAACTTCGGATTCTAACAGTTCGCGCCCTTCCACACTTAATGTCCTATATCCATCAATTTCATTTTCAATATATACACCGTTGATACAGAGCGCCTCGGAAGGCAACTCCGTACTGCTTTGTTTACTTACTGTATCTATGAAATTATACATTTTGTCACCTTCCTACCTCACTCCTGTTTTTCTCATATTTTGCTTTTCAAGCTTCTTTAACTCCTCTTGGGTATAAGTTGCTGATGCTTTCGCTACCTGTCTGCCATCAATCTCCAACGGTACATAGATGGTGTAGGTTTCATTCCTGCTGTATTCATAATCATCATTAAGATCATCAATACCGATTCTTAATCCAGCTCCAATTTCCGGAACAGGAACTAAATCCGGAATGTCTACCAGTTTCCATGCTGCCTTTTTCGCATCTGTGACCCTATCAGAAATTCCATTTACCCATCCTTCACCGAAATAGCCGCCCAGTTTATGAGTAACCTTGGACGGACTTCCAATCTTAGCTTTTGCTACAATTGCCGCCTCTGCTGCGGCTGCCAACTGCGCTGCAACAGATCTTACACGTCCGACCTGACTTGCCATACCGTTTGCAAGGCCTGCCCCTATATATACACCGCAACTGTATGAACCGGATCCGGCTGATTGCATTGCCAATACTGTAGATGCAGACATGGTTCTTGCCGTAGATACCGCCCGACTCATGCCGTTATGGACTCCATTATTAAAGTTGTTTCCAACAGCATTGCCAGAGCTTCTTGCTTTTCCTTCCGCATTTGAGAATTGACTAATCAATGCACTAATTGCCGACTTTGCCTTATTTCCTAATGCATCCAGTCCAGAATTTACTACATTCACACTGGACCGCATACTTGATAATGAACTCTGAGCACTTTTTGCGTTGCCTGCTATCGATTTCATACTTGAATTAACAGACTTTAATGCTACCACCATCGCAAGCGTGCCAGCTGCGCCACCAGCCATAGCAGCTCCAAATGCAACCACCGCAACAGCTGATGCGCCTATTCCGGCTGCAAGACCTAAGGATAATGCTGTTAAGGCTGTCAGTGCTCCTACTGTTGCTAAAGCTCCGGATGATACAGCAGGGAATGCAGCTCCCATCAACAGAAGTCCTGCCCCAGCTACTGTAAGACCGGCGCCAAGGGCCAGTGCTCCTGCTGCAAGAAGCAATACACCCGCTGCCGCTATCAGGACAGCTGCGCCAACTAATGCAAGCCCTGCACCTACCACTACAAGTCCGGCACCAAGAACAATGCACCCTGCACCTGCTACTGCAGCCCCAGCTCCAAACACAATCATGCCTGCTCCGAGGGTTGCGATGCAAGCCGCTCCCTGAATTCCATATTGCACAATGGTCGGAAGCACACCTGCTACTATGGCAAGCCCAACACTTGCCAGCAGTGCTCCGGTTGAAACCAATAATATAGCTACACCAAAGGCAACGAGACCTACTGCTCCGGCTGTCAATGCTGGTCCTAGTGCTGCTGCGCCAAGGGCAAGTCCGGCAATTGCCGCAACCATACCAACCATACAGCCTATAGCAAGCGGTCCCGCATTCGCCAGATTAACAGCCGCCAGTGATAATACAGCAATCCCCGCTGCCGCAATCAGGACAGCTGCACCAAAGGCAATGAATCCGGTTGCTCCGGCCGTCATAGCCGGCGCCACATTTTTGGCAACGACCATTAATCCTGCCACTGCTCCTGTCATGCCGATCAGTGCTCCTGCTGCCAGTGGTCCAGCTTGTGCGATTTGCACGGCTGAATATGCCAAAAGGGAAAATCCTGCTGCAATCAATGCTACTCCTGCTCCGATCGCTACAAATGCTTTTGCTGATTCTACGATAGTCCCTGATGATTCTTTACTTGCAGTGCCTACCGCTTTTTCACCCGCTGCTACGCCAAATAACTTACCTGCCAGTGTCGCTATTCCTTTTCCTGTCATGCTTACAATTGCGCCCGCAAAAGTTTTGACACCAGGGGCGATTGCACTGACTATTTTAAAGCCTTTAAAAGCAACATATAATTTCGGTAACAGTGTAATCGCTTTTGCCACTTCTTTATCATGATCTTTTAGAAAATCCGCAAATGTAGTCAATGCACCTGTTGCTGTTCCCATGCTTTCAGAGAAATTATCCACACTTTCCTTTTTCCCAAATGCTCCGGTAAGTTCCTGTACTTCGTCAATAATCGCACCAGCTGCCTCTCCAAAGGCTGTCCCTACCTCTTTTGCGTCTGTTTTAAGTACATTCCAGTACGGCAATATTATTTCAATAGCTTTCGGGATTCCAACAGCCAATTTTGAAAATCCTGCATCCACCTTGCTCGTCATGCCATTTATAGCATCAATCACTTTTGGCTTTGCGAATGTATCATACAGGTTCATCATTCCACTCACAGCTGAGGCTTCCAGGTTACCCATAGCACCTTCGAATGTTGTCACGGATGTGGCCGCTTCTTTTGCCATGTCCGTCATACCGATATTGGTAATTGCCTGTCCTAACAGATCTGCAGTGATGGCTCCATCTTCCATAGCCCCTTTGAAATCATTTCCAAGTACCGGATTCAGTTTGATTAACTCTTTTCTTAATCCTCCGGCAAGCTGTGGACTGGCATTGATGATCTGATTCCAATCTTGAGCGTGTAAAACGCCTGCTGCCATTGCCTGCGAGAATGCCAATGCTACACCCTGGTACTCTTTTGCACCACCACCAAATACTGCAACAGCATTACCTACTGCCTCAGTAAGCTTGTCTGCGTCTTTAACACCATTCGCTGACAGGGATCCGAACGTACTCAATACATCCTGTAGTGAAAACACCGTCTTATCTGCATATGTTTTCAATGAACCGGTTGCTCCGGCAATCCTCTGTATTTCATCTTCAGCATAGCCACTAAATCTCATAGCAGCCTGTAACTTGTACATAGAGTCTGATGTCTCTATTGTTTCTTTCGACAAATCACTAACTGAATTCGTAACTAGTGACACTGCTTTACCACCGATCGCTGCCATTGCACCAAATCCAAGTCCGCCCATGAGAGTAGATTTCAGATTACTCGCATATCCCTGACAGGATTTCATGATAGATGAGAAGTTCTTATCCTGCGCTGATAATATTGCTTTTACACTATATGATTCTGCCATCCTCTCACTCCTCTCTATCCGACAGCTTTGTTATTCCAGCAAATCTGGATGGTTTTCTTCGATTCTTTATCTTCCTTAGTTCTTTATCCAAATCAAAGAACTGTTTGAATCTCCTATAAACCGGTTTAGTCTTTCCTTTACCAGCTTTCTTTTCTGCGCACACCGCAAAATTCAAAAATGCCTGGCGATGTTCATGTAAACTCTCATCAAGCATCCGAAGTTCTAACGCTTCCATCATAATCTCATATTCAGCCAGCGTTAGCTGATCTACCTGTTCAAATGATGTGAATCCAAAATATCGAAAACAATTCTTCGCCACTATCGTATACAGATCTTCATCTTCTACTGATTCTGAGCCATCTGTTTCTCGTACTCTCTCTCGATCTCTTCCACCATTTTCTTGGTAGCATTTGCTTTCGATAAAAAATCTTTTGTCTCCTCCATCAACGCATCAATATCAGCTTCTTCCGAATCAATGTAGGAATCTAACAATGCCTTTGTTGCTCTTGGACTCTCGCCCTTATTTGCTAAATCCAAAAGATCTACCAGTGCATCTGGTTCCTGATCGATTACAACTCTGGCAATCAGATATCTTGCTCCTACTTCTTTTGTTGTTCCTGGCATTCCCTGAACTGGAATTTTAGCTGTTTTGTTTGCTTCTCTCAAAAATCCCATGCCAAATCTGAACTGATATACAGCTCCATCAATAGTAAGTTCCATCATATTGTCTTATCTCCCTTCTGTGCGACGTCACACATCAAAAAGAGGACGATTCTTCTCGCCCTCTTAAGCTCCTGTCTTCTGAGTGTCTGCGAATACATACGCTGCTACTTCCTGCTGTTCTGCAGTTACTGTCGCATACCCTTTTACACCTTTACCTTCTAATCCGAATGTAAGTGATAATTCTACGTTGTCTTCAGCACTTGATGTCTGATCAAGTTCTGTAAGATATCCCTGGAAATATCTTGCTTTAAACTTACTGCTCGAACTTGCCTGTGGCTCTGCCAGATTCACTTCCCAGATTTCCATCTTTTCATCATTGTCCAGTGCTTCCTCCAACTCATCAATGAACGTATCTCCTTTTTTCAATAAACTGGATGCCGTGATTTCTCCTTCTGCAGTCCCAGGTGTACGTACTGCACCATCCTTGGTTGCCGTAGAATCTGCATCTTTTGATTTTGTACGTTCGTTCTCTGTCGTAAACGCAAGTGCTGTTGCGTCATGATCTTTCTCTGTACTCAGAATACGGTACAGATACACGATCTTTTTACCCGCAATTGCTTCTGCAAATAACTGCAGCCCAAATAACTTTCTGTTCTTCACTATTGTCATCTCCTAACTAAATTTATATCCAACTACCAAAACTCCCATAAGAAGCGGCTGTTTCGTTGTATTATCCGGCAGGATTCTCTGTGTCGGTCTCTGCATATTCCAGGCATAGTGCGCTGTATGTTCGATAGACCTGCAGATGTTTTTGATATCTGCTAAGATACCAGATACCGTTCCTCTCTGCCGTATATTATCATGCCAGACTTTCAACGTTAGATTAGTCTCGCCGATAATCTCATTTTTTGTAGCCTGATCACTCTCAGAGCAATCCGCCAGATAAATAAATGGATACGGCGTGTCCTTTGGTGGTAAGATTGTATCATACACACCAACTCCCGTATCCTTATATTTTTCTTTCAATGCCATCAAAACAACACCGAACAATTCCTGCTGCGGATCCATCTTATCACCTCACAAGTTTTCCCAAATCCGACTTGAATTTACCTTTCTGCTCATCAAATGCCGGACGTATAT
>OLSL01002972.1_pt1 | contig 12693 bp, 16 predicted proteins | sample 1672511 | NCBI WGS metagenome assembly OLSL01 (sample SAMEA3136694, study PRJEB25190) | human gut metagenome | biome: human gut; feature: human-associated habitat; material: faeces | place: Austria | collected 2013
CATCAGGAAACGGTGGACAGTGTGTCAATACAACGGACTCTGCCGTTCGTCTGACCCATATTCCGACAGGCATTGTAATCTCTTGTCAGGATGAAAAGTCCCAGTTGAAGAATAAGGACAAAGCATTAAAGGTACTGCGTGCAAAATTGTATGATATGGAATGTCAGAAAGCACACGATGCTGAGGCAGAGGCAAGACGAAGCCAGGTAGGAACCGGAGATCGTTCTGAAAAGATCCGTACCTATAACTTCCCACAGGGACGTGTAACTGATCATCGTATCAAGCTGACGCTGTATCGTCTGGAGTCTATTATGAATGGTGATATTCAGGAGATTATCGATGCATTGATAGCAGCAGATCAGGCAGCAAAACTTGCTAAGATGAATGAGAATTAATTTATCACAGGGTAAAGCCTTTTATCCAGTTTTAGGGCAAAAGTTTTATTGATTATGACGCTGAGTTGGCATCATATAGGGAAAGCTAATATGGTAAATGATGAAAAAGGCTACTTGAAAAACCAAGCACCCTTGTGTATAATCTACTTAGAAAGGTAATCGGATGTGACTCCGATTTGCCCTCTGTTTAATTGAAAATGTATATTAAGAAATAAGCATCCTAAACTTTGTGCGGTAGAGGATGTTTATTTCTTTTTATCGTTATGATTGTCTATGTAAGCCAGAGCCGCGAAAATTACTAGCAATAAAGTGAGAATTTCCATTGTGTTCATAGGGCATCACCCTCCTTTTGAAACTAGAGGGCATCTGATAATCGGAAAATCACATCCTACTTCCAGTTCAATAGTGTGCCAACGATTGCGGATCACATCTTGCTGTAATTCACGCAGACGCTTATCTGTATATTGTTCCATCCAGATCATAAGAATTGTGGGGAATTAATATATAAGAAAAACAGTTGGAGGTGGGAAATTTTGAATATGACGTTATTTTCAGAATTGGGGAAAGCAAATCGGATGTGACTCCGATTTGCCCTTTGCTTGCTTGAAAATGTATATACTAGAATAGAAAATATTTTTGGAAATTATAGTTCAATCTGCATACCAACCTTCAATTGATGTATCATGTCGCCAAGATTACTTTTGAGAATTTTATAAGCATGCCCCCCTGTACAATGCCCGGTGCAGACATATTTAATACCGGCATCTTTTATTTGCCGTATGACGGCATCGATTTCTTCATCAGATTTGTTAAACAAATGAAATCCGCCAATAATACCATACACTCGTTCTGCCGGAAATGTTTTTGCAACTTCATGAATAATATTGCCTACGCCGCCATGACAGCAGCTGTTAAAGATGACCAATCCCTTTTCTGTTCGAAAAACAAGACTCTGTTCATGTGAAAAATTGTCATATATCCATTGATGATGTTCCCGGCGGTACATACGTTCGCGCTTGCCAATCAATTTGAGATTGGGGGTTTTGTGAGGAATCAGATAAACTCCCGGTATAATTTCATAGTCCTCCTCCACATAGGTTATTCTGTCATGGAAATCCGTTAAAATGTGTTTAGGTAATCCAATATATTTGTGAAATATCCGTTTCTTTGAATAACAGTTTTCTTTACAGCCTTTCCGTAAAAGGAAGGGGGCGTGGTTGTTTAAATTAAAAAATGTTGCCATTGAATCTGAATGGTCATAATGCGCATGCGACAGTATAGCATAATCTACAGCTTTGATTGATTTTCCAAGTTTATTTGCATTTTGTACAAACAAATTAGATGCACCAGTATCAAGCAGGAAGTTTTTTCCATTATACTCAATATAAATACTCAATCCCCATTCACCTTGAAAATCTCCATCGGCGATATTATCGGATAATACGATTGCTAACATATAAGTCTTCTCCTTAAATCTCAAGTATTATAAAACAGTTATGTGTATGTAGAAACTTTTGAACTCATTTTTCTTGATATTTTCAGTATATCACCCAACAGCAGTAGTTTCCAGACAGAAAGTAAACTTGCATTTTTGCAAGAAATAGTGATAAAATCATGTATAAAAGTGTATAAAGTATGATTCTGGAGGAAAAAAATGGGTGAGTATAATCGTGAAAGTGAAACTGTTCACAGTTGTGTGGATTGTGGCGTAACAAATTGTAATAAAATGGATCGGTTTTATCCTGAATTTTGTCTGACTACCGATATGGATGAGAGATTGCTGGGGGAAGTGATCCGTCTATATGATGACGAAGAAAATAAAAAAGTCACTGTGGCAGCAGCGGGTGTGGAGAGTGATTATTATTGTCAGATGTGTCGCGTGGAGGAGACCGTTGAGTTTGCAAAGCGCATCGGAGCAAAGAAAATTGGAATAGCTACCTGTGTGGGGCTGATCCGTGAGACACGAAAACTTACGGATATCTTACGTTATCATGGCTTTGAAGTCTATGGAGTGGCCTGTAAGGCAGGTATCGTGCGCAAAACAGAAGTCGGTATACCGAAAACCTGTGAAAATACCGGTGTGAACATGTGCAATCCGATTTTACAGGCAAAGATATTGAATGCGGAGCATACAGATCTGAATATTGTAATGGGGCTTTGTGTGGGGCATGACAGTCTATTTTACAAATATTCAGAAGGACTGACAACTACTTTGGTAGTAAAGGATCGCGTGCTTGGGCACAATCCGGTAGCAGCATTGTATGCAGCAGATGGTTATTATCACGGAAAATTATATCCGGAGAAATAGAAAGAAGGTTTTTAATGTGATTCGACTGGCACAAAACCAGGATTTCAAAGAAATTTTGATGATTTATGCTTATGCCAGAAAATTTATGGCAGAACATGGAAATCCCACACAGTGGGGCAGCACTTCCCCCCGGGAGGAAGTATTGAGAAATGATATCAGGCAGCAGCAGCTATATGTAATTGAGAATGATGCAAAGGATAAAATCCTGGGAGTATTTGCTCTGATTATCGGGGAAGACCCTACTTATCAGCGTATTGAACAGGGAAGCTGGAAAGATGAGAGTCTCTATGGTACACTTCATCGGGTAGCTTCGGCACCGGGGGCGCATGGTATTCTGGAGCAGGCGCTGGATTTTTCCAGTGGGAAGATTACACATCTGCGGATTGATACCCATGAAGACAATGAAGTGATGCAGCATCTGATTTTGAAAAACGGGTTTGAAAAACGTGGAATTATTTATACAGATGATGGTTCTCCACGTTTTGCCTATGAGAAAACCGATGAAACAAAGGCACTGGGAAATAGTGAGGCAGCCCTGGTGGCAAAAACTGTGATGTCAGAAGATGAAGCAACTGGTTCTATGGTCAGGATTCGAATCGCTACACCGGCAGATGCAAAAGAAATCCTGGACATTTATGCACCTTATATCCGAGAGACAGCAGTCACTTTTGAATATGAAGTACCGACGTTGACGGATTTTACGCAGCGAATGGAGCGTACCTTGGCAAAATATCCGTATCTGGCGGCAGAGCAGGATGGAAGAATTATCGGATATGCTTATGCAGGCCCGCTGCATGATCGATCTGCTTATGACTGGGCGGTGGAAACTTCAATTTATGTCAGGATGGATGTGAAAAGACAGGGCATTGGGGAATTACTGTATGATGCACTGGAAGAATGGTTGAAGAATCAGAATATTGTTTGTGCAAATGCCTGTATCGCATATCCGGATCAGGAACCAGATAAGTATCTGACAAAAGACAGTGTGGCATTTCATACACGTATGGGTTATCGGATGGTGGGAGAATTTCATCGGTGTGCCTATAAGTTTGACCGATGGTATAATATGGTTTGGATGGAAAAAAGTCTGTGTGACCGTCCGGAACATCCGGAACCGATGATCTGGTTTTCAAAATTGAGAAAAAAAGCAGCGAAAAGACAGGAACCGCAATAAGTGTCCGTAAAAATGTTATCTTGCTGTCTGCTCTTGAATATGCTATACTAATCCAGTGTGAAATTACGTGAAATGCGTCAATTTATAGGATATATGAAAAATCTCATAAGAATGTACTCTCGGAATCTTTCTAAACGAGTCATTTGGAGAAAAATAAAAGGAAGTTTAAAATGAAATTAATTTCATGGAATGTAAATGGCCTGCGTGCCTGTGTACAGAAAGGATTTCTGGATTTCTTTCATGAAGCAGACGCAGATATTTTTTGTGTTCAGGAAACGAAACTCCAGGAAGGACAGATTCAGCTGGAACTGGAGGGTTACGAACAATATTGGAACTATGCAGAGAAGAAAGGTTATTCCGGAACGGCGGTATTTACAAAGAAAATACCGTTATCTGTGCGTTATGGCATCGGTATGGAAGAACATGACCGTGAAGGTCGTGTGATCACACTGGAATATGAAAATTTTTTCTTCGTGACAGTTTATACGCCGAACTCTCAGAGTGAACTGGCACGTCTTGATTACCGCATGAAATGGGAAGATGACTTTCTCGCTTATCTGAAATCGCTGGAGGAAACGAAACCGGTGATCTATGCCGGAGATCTGAATGTGGCTCATCAGGAAATCGATCTGAAAAATCCGAAAACCAACCGGAAAAATGCAGGATTTACGGATGAAGAACGCGCAAAATTTTCCAATGTACTGGCAAGTGGTATGATTGATACCTATCGGTATTTTTATCCGGAGCAGACAGGAATTTATTCTTGGTGGTCTTACCGGTTTAAGGCAAGGGAAAAGAATGCCGGATGGAGAATCGATTATTTTATTGTATCGGAGGCATTAAAAGATTTGCTTCAGGATGCGAAGATTCATACAGACATTATGGGATCAGATCACTGCCCGGTGGAACTTGATATCAGGTTTGAATAGCAGGGAATGCCGGAAGGCAGGATAATTAAATATGAAATGGCAGGAATAGTAAATGGCAAAAGAGCGGCAGACAGAGCGAAGACGTCTGGAAGATGAACAAAAACGAAATGCAAGAAAAGAAGTTTTTAGCTGGGTGCGGATGTTTGCAATTGTGATTGTAGTTGTGTTTGTACTGACACAGTTTATCATTATTAATGCAAAGATTCCATCCGGATCTATGGAGAATACGATCATGACACATGACCGGCTCATTGGATTCCGGTTTGCATACTGGTTTGAAGAACCGCAACGTGGAGATATTATTCTATTTGAGTATCCGGTGGATGAAACACAAATTTATATTAAGCGTGTGATCGGACTTCCCGGTGAGACAGTAGAAATCCGTGATGGACATATTTACATTGACGGTTCAGAAAAACCTCTGGAGGAGGATTATCTGAAAGAAACCTGGATCTGGGAGAATGACGGATATACCTTTGAAGTGCCGGAAGGCTGTTATTTTGTCCTGGGAGACAATCGAAATGACTCGGAAGACGGTCGGTTATGGGCAAATGAAGCCATTAAGGAAGGGATTGCATCCACACCGGAAGAGGCGGAGCAATACAGTTTTGTCCGGAAAGATCAAATTAAAGGAAAAGCAATTTTTAAATATTATTCGAAATTTGCAATTTTAAAATAGGATTACCGTGTTAAAAGACCTAAGTCCACCTGTGCTTGCACAAGGATGGATGCTTTGACATCCAAATCAAAATGGTTGATAAGATACAAGAAGTGAAAGACTGGGAAATGACAGCGTTGGCTGACAGAAAGGAAGAAAAAACAATGGCAGAATCTATGAAAGACTTTGAAAAAGAACTGGAAGAATCCTATAAAGTGATGGGAGACGGAGAGAAAGATACTGATACGCTGCTTGCATGGGAGAAGATTAAAGAACTGTATGCAGAGCAGGCAACACTGGATGTAACAGTATCCGGTATTGTAAATAAAGGTGTGATTGCTCTGGTAGAAGGAATCCGCGGATTCATTCCGGCATCCCGCCTGAGCCTGAGCCATGTGGATGACCTGAATCCGTGGCTCGGAAGAGAACTGAAAGTACGCATTATTACTGCAGATGCAGAGAATGACAAGCTTGTATTATCTGCAAGAGAGATTTTAAAGGAAGAGCGCGATGCACAGAAAAAACTCAAAGTAGCAGAGATTAAAGAAGGTGAAGTACTCACAGGAAAAGTTGAGACCATCAAAGATTACGGTGCATTTGTAGATCTCGGAGACGGCGTATCCGGTCTGGTGCATATTTCCCAGATTTCTCTGGATCGTATTAAGCATCCGTCTGTTGTTCTGAAAGAGGGACAGGAAGTACAGGTGAAAGTCATCGGAAACAAAGATGGAAAAATCAGCCTGAGCATGAAGGCACTTCTTCAGGAAAAAGAAGAAGAGGAAGAAGTTCAGGTAGAAATTCCGGAAACTGAAGAAATTGGAACTTCTATGGGAGATTTGTTAAAAAATTTCAAGTTTCAGTAATCGGTGAAGAATACCTGTGATGCGGATGTGATCATAAGAATACCTGTGACTGTACACTATTTGCAGAGCAGGGAACGTCCGTTTATGCTAAGAGAAAATTGAGGAAAGTTGGAGGTTACTCATGGCGGCGAATAAGCTTGTGCGTGAACCTGGAAAATATTTTGACTGTACATCGATGCATGGTAAATGGTGTACGATCACACTGGTGGGTCAGGATGTGGGATATGCCCGTGTCGGAATTATTTCTTCCGGCAAGGATTATATTCTGTTTCAGTTCCGGGATAAAAAGGGGCTGGTAGCAAAGGCATATGTCAAACATATCGTGGAGATCAAAATGAATGAACGGAAGCTGAAGAAGGAACAGGAACTGGTAGTTCGTGATTGGGAAGACGGAGTGAATCCGTTTACTTATTTTCTTGATAAGCGGTGCGATATTCATATACACCAGACCAGGCTGTTTGAAGCCAGTCCGGGATTCTTTCGGGCAAAAATCATGTTTGTCGGAGAAAATATCATTCGTATCCGGGAAAACAGCAAAGATTACAATCTGAACCAGTTTATGATCTGTGGGATGATGGAGAGTTGAGAGGGTAAGAATAATGGAAAAAGAAAATAAAACAGGCATTCAGGAATTAAAAAATGAGGCTGTTGAGGAAGCGATGAAAGCCTTTCTGGCAGATAAAACAAACCAGACAATGGCAAATTTAATGGCAGTTATGCGTGATGCCAGATTTCTTGTGCCGGCAGATTTTCCACCTGATGTAAAAAAACAAGTGATTGAAAAGGCAAAACGTGGCGAAAAAGTCGATACCAAGATAGCACCGCGTATGCTTCCGATCATTGTACAGAATCAGAATGGGGAGCACTTTGCACCGGCATATACATCCATAGAACAGATGAAAACAAATGCCAAATATCCGGCAATTCTGAATGTGACCATTGATGAACTGCTTCGTATCGGTTCTGCACCGCAGTTGAATCTGAAAGGTATTATCCTGAATCCGGATACGGACAAGATGATCCTGCATCCGAAATTTATTGATGCGATGAAACAGGTGAAGGCAGCACAGACGCAGCCGCAGCCAAAGCCAGGTGTGCAGGGACAGGAAAAAGATATTAAAATGAGTCGTGCCCAGTTCGAATTATTTGCCCGCAGAACATGCGAGTGGGGAATTATTCCAGGGGCTGTACATAAAGAAAAAGCAGAGTTTATGAAGAAACTCGAAGAACAGCAGGGCCGGTTTATGGCGGCGTTATACCGTCAGCCGTACGGGGACAAAATTCCTTTTCCGTATTCCGAGAAGGATTTCGATATCATGATTCTGGATATTGATGAGGAGACCTGTGTGGCAAGTATTGAGCTTCCGAAGCAGAATCTTGCTCCGCATATGGCTGCTTCTATGTATATCGTATGGAATCCGAAGAATGATGAAATGCATTATTTTACCATCGAGCAAAGACCGCAGGGCGAAGAGAATGTTCTGTGCGGATTTGGTGAGAACGGAAAACGTGAGGAACTGCAGACTGCACCGGCAGCCGGAAATGAAATTTCTGCAGTGCTGGATCTTGTACGTGAAGAGAAAGAAGAAGCGTAAATTTAGAATCATATGTCATGTGTTTCATGACGCGTATCTTACAATGAGAATGTTTTTCAGCATTCCTGAAAAAAGCATAGACAGTTCGTTTGTACCATCCTGTCGTAAAATAAAACCAGGGCTAGATTAGATAGAATATCTATGAACTATGATCTGAGCCGTGGTATGTAACAGTATCACGGTTCTTTTTTTGAAAGGAACAGACAATATGTATAAGATCAGAATAGAAGAAAGTTTTGATTCCGCGCATTTCCTTGCCGGTTACGATGGAAAATGCAGTAATCTGCACGGGCATCGCTGGCGGATCGTGATGGAAGCAAAAGCAGATAAATTGCATGAAGAAGGACAGCTGCGTGGAATGGTTACGGATTTTGGTGACATTCGCAGAGATCTGAAGGAACTTGCAGATTTTTACGACCATGCTTTGATTTACGAGAGCGGAACTTTAAAGTCGCTGACCATTCAGGCGTTGAAGGATGAACAGTTCCGCCTGATCGAAGTGCCGTTTCGGCCAACAGCAGAGAATTTTGCAAAATTCTTTTATGAGAAAATGACATTAAAAGGATATGCCGTACAGGAAATAGCCGTGTATGAGACTCCAAATAACTGTGCTGTATATCAGATGTGAGATGACTCCTACCTATGCAGGTGGTGAGCAACAAAAGTTGAAAAAGGGTAGAGGTAATATAGAAATCATATGACAAATTATAAAGTAGTAGAAATATTCAGCAGTATCAACGGGGAAGGCACCCGTGCCGGACAGCTGGCAGTGTTTGTCCGGATGCAGGGATGTAATTTGAACTGTACATACTGTGATACAAAATGGGCAAATGAGGCGGACGCAAAATTTCACTGGACTTCCACAGAGGAGATTCTGGAATTGCTTCGTAGTATGGAGATAAAGAATGTAACTATCACAGGAGGAGAACCACTGCTTCAGGAAGAGATAGGAGAATTATTGGAAGCAATGGCAAAAGAGGAGAACCTGCGGGTCGAGATTGAAACAAATGGAAGTGTGCCATTGCAGCCGTTTGCAGAGATTCCGAACGGACCGTCTTTTACCATGGATTACAAGTTGCCGGGCAGTGGTATGGAAAAATATATGCTGCCGGAAAATTTTGCAGTGCTTCGTGCGCAGGATACAGTGAAATTTGTGGTGAAAGATTATGAAGATCTGTGCCGGGCAAGGGATGTGATCCGGGAATACGATCTGACAGAAAAATGTCATGTATATCTGAGTCCGGTCTATGGACAGATTGAACTGGAAAATATTGTAAACTTTATGAAAGACAACCGCCTGAACGATGTGAATATGCAGCTACAGATGCATAAGATCATCTGGGACAGCGAAATGCGTGGTGTGTAGGAAAGAGAGGGAGATACAATGGCAATAGATAAAGATGCAGTGCGGGAACACATCCGTGGGCTTCTGATCGCACTGGGAGATGATCCGGACCGAGAAGGTCTGAAAGATACACCGGATCGTGTAGCACGCATGTATGAGGAAGTATTTGAAGGCATGAATTATACCAATCACGAGATTGCACAGATGTTTGACAAGACATTTGAGGAGGATCTGACGTTTTCTTCTGAAAACAGTGATTTTGTGATTGTAAAGGATATCGATATTTTCAGTTACTGTGAGCATCATATGGCATTGATGTATGATATGAAAGTAACGGTGGCATATGTACCAAATGGAAAAGTTATTGGTCTGAGTAAAATTGCCCGCATTGCAGATATGGTGTCCAAACGTTTGCAGCTGCAGGAACGCATTGGTACGGACATTGCAGAGATTATGCAGGAAATCACCGGTTCCGATGATGTAGCGGTATTGATTGAAGGCTGTCATAGCTGCATGACTGCCCGCGGAATTAAAAAAACGGCAGCAAAGACATATACAACGACATTGCGCGGACGGTTTCAGACAGATTTGCAGCTTCAGATGCGTCTGAACCGATAAGCGTGTGTTGAGAGGTACGCAGTAGAAGTATGTCATGCAATTGCATGACGCGAAAGCGGATTGCGAATGTCCGCTTTACGATTGGAATATCAGATATTTCGAAACATTAATAAGGAGTGAGAAAGAAAAATGGCAGAAAAAGCATTAGTATTATTCAGCGGCGGTGTGGATTCCACCACTTGCCTCGGTCTTGCAATTGAACGGTATGGCAAAGAAAATGTAATTGCACTGTCTGTTTCTTATGGGCAAAAGCATGAAAAAGAGATTGAAGCATCGAAAAAAATTGCACAGCATTATGGTGTGGAGCATTTATATCTGGATCTGGGAGCTATCTTCCAGTACAGTAACTGTTCCTTGCTGAGTCATTCTACAGAAAAAATTCCGGAGGAAGCGTATGCAGAGCAGCTGACTAAGACAGACGGAAAACCGGTATCAACTTATGTGCCTTTCCGAAATGGTCTGTTTTTATCTTCTGCAGCAAGTATTGCGCTGTCTAAAGACTGCAACGTGATTTTTTATGGTGCACACAGTGACGATGCGGCAGGAAGTGCTTATCCGGATTGCTCGGATGCTTTTAATCAGGCAATGAAGGATGCTATTTATCTTGGAAGTGGTAACCAGGTGACCATTGAAGCACCTTTTGTAAATTGGACAAAGGCAGATGTGGTGAAAAAAGGTCTGGAACTGAATGTTCCTTACGAACTGACCTGGAGTTGTTACGAAGGCGGCGAGAAGCCATGTGGAAAATGCGGTACCTGTATTGACCGGGCAGCTGCTTTTGAAAAAAATGGCGTAAAAGATCCGGCACTTGATTAGCTGACTGGAACGGAGTGCAGATTTGCAGAGATGCACAGCCAGATGGAAAAACAGAAAGAACTGTCGCTATCTGCAAAAGACCGATAGAAAAAAGGAGAGAAGGAACGATGACAGGAAGAAGCAAAGAAGAGACAGCAGGAGTATCCCTGCTGGGAAATCAGAATGTCCGATATCCGGATGATTATGCACCGGAAGTGCTGGAGACATTTGTGAACAAACATCCGGGAAATGATTATTTTGTAAAATTTAACTGCCCGGAATTTACCAGTTTGTGTCCGATCACAGGGCAACCGGATTTTGCAACGATTACTATTTCCTATGTACCGGGAGAACGGATGGTAGAGAGCAAATCACTGAAGCTGTATCTGTTCAGCTTCCGTAATCACGGAGATTTTCATGAGGATTGCGTCAATGTTATCATGAAAGATCTGATTAAATTGATGGATCCGAAATATATTGAAGTATGGGGAAAATTCACACCGAGAGGTGGAATTTCCATTGATCCATATTGCAATTACGGAAAAGCAGGTACAAAGTGGGAAGAGGTAGCATGGAACCGTCTGACAAACCATGATCTGTATCCGGAAAAGGTTGATAATCGATAAAGTCATAAGAATATATAAATCCGGTATCTGTAAAATGTTTTCGGATCATACAGGTATAGATTCGGAAAGAAGATACCGCCTAGTGGGAGAATATTAAATAAATGGACGAGATGAAACGAATTGACCGTGTGTTAAAATATAAAGGTTCTATTGTGGATGTATATGATGATGTGATGCAGTCGCCAACCGGAAAGATTGCACATTGGGATTACGTTGCACACCGCAAAGGTGCGGCAGCGGTACTTCCGGTGTTAGACGATGGACGGATCCTGATGGTGCGTCAGTACCGGAACGCATTAGATCGGGAGACACTGGAGATTCCGGCTGGTTCCAGAGATAGTACGGAGGAAGCGACATCTGTATGCGCTGCCCGTGAGCTGGAAGAAGAAACCGGATATCGAGCAGCAAAGATGGAACTTCTGATAACGGTATCCACGACAGTTGCTTTTTGTAATGAGACCATCGATGTATATCTGGCAACAGAACTGACACCGACGCAGCAGCATCTGGATGAAGATGAATTTGTGGAAGTGGAGTGCTTTACAATCGATGAATTAAAAGATATGGTTCTGACTCAGAAGATTCAGGATTCAAAAACTGCCGCTGCAATTATGGCATATTATGGAAAATACTGCATAGATTAGAGAAAAAGCAAAGCAGCGGGATGGTAAATGATAACAGATACTGTACAACAACCAGGGAAAATAACGATGCTGCAGATCGGTATCGCACTTTTTCTTGGTTGTTTCTTTTTTGGAAGCATTCTGAGCAATTTTATATGGCAGGATACAGCCTGGTGGATTGGATCTGCAGGGGATACAGACTGGCAACAGATTCTGGCAGATGGAGAACAGCGGGAACGTTTTTTTGGGCAGGTTTTAATCCTGCGGGGGATTCCTTGGATTATACTGCAGATTTTCCTCTTCATTTCCTGGGGACGGTGGGTGTTCGCAGGTTGGTATGGATGGTTGGGGGTGTCCGGCGGTATGGTGACAGGTGCATTCTGGAACAGAAACGGACTGGCAGGTATCGGACAGGTTCTGGGATTTTGTTTTCCGCAGATGCTTGTCTATAGTGTGGCATATTTTGGACTACTCCTCTTACTGGTAGCATGGCAGAAACTGCGTAAGGAACGGAGAAATGCAGTCGTTATGCACAGGAACCGGAATGGAAAGACATTGGCGGTGTTTGTATTTTTGCTATTGTGTAACACTGGTATTTATACGATGGGAATTTGGTTGGAATTGGTTGTGAACCCGTGGGTTGCAACTTTTTCAATGCAATTACCGATAAAATAAAATCAGCTGGTATCAATTTGATCGCAGAATAAGCATCCCCCTTCCCCCAACGCTTCAAGTGTGTAGAGCACTAAGCGGGGGGAAGGGGG
>OLSL01002973.1_pt1 | contig 12693 bp, 10 predicted proteins | sample 1672511 | NCBI WGS metagenome assembly OLSL01 (sample SAMEA3136694, study PRJEB25190) | human gut metagenome | biome: human gut; feature: human-associated habitat; material: faeces | place: Austria | collected 2013
GTGCCGAAGATGAGCCCCGGATCGAGCCGCAGCGCGATGCGGCCGTCCGCCGGAGCATCGAGCCATTCGGGCACGACGACGAGCTTTTCACCGACGGCGATCGGCTGATAGTACTGCCGCCAGTTATTTTCCCAGTCGCTGTCGCGCACGGTCGCGGTCGTCAGCTCGCGGCCGATGCCAGCGCGGATGGACGCAAGCTGCGCGCGGCCGTCGTCATCGTCGGCAAGGTAAAACTTGATGCGCGACACGCCGCGAAACTGTGCCTCGAGCGCGTCGTCAACGTAGTCCCAATACTGGTGGTTGTGCTCGAGAAAGTCCTGAAAATCCGCCTCGTCCTCCACGACCATGCCGCCCGCGCCCAGCTCGGCCAGCTGCGCGCAGACGTCGTCGATCTCATCGCTGCGGGTGGGGACGGACACTTCGATCCATTGCATCGGGCATTGCCTCCTTTGTGCGTTTTCCTGCGCCGATGATAGCACAGCGGGGCCGGGAATGCAAGAACGCGAAAAAGGTCCCTGCGGCAATGCCGCAGGGACCTTATGGGGATCGGGATGCTGCTTACTCCGCTTCGTCGGAGATGAGGCCGTAGCCGCCGTTTTTGCGCCGGTAGACCACTGCCACAGCGCCGTCGGACGCAACATCACGGAAGACGAAGAACGTGTGCTCAAGCAGATCCATCTGCAAAATCGCTTCCTCGACGCTCATGGGCTTGATGGGGAAGCGCTTGCGGCGCACGACCTCGAACGCGCCGGCCTCGACCGTGTCGTCCGCGGGGACGTACTCCGGCTGCACCTCGCGCTCAAACGCGCCCTCGCGCAGCTTTTTGGCCAGGCGGGTCTTGTTCTTGCGGATCTGGCGCTCGATCGTTGCCACGGCGGAGTCGACGGAGGCGTACATATCGCTCGTCGTCTCGTGGGCGCGGAAGAACGTACCGTTGTTCTTGATCGTGATCTCGGCCGTGAAGCGGCCACGCTCCGTGCTGAAGGTGACGTTTGCCTCGCTTTCGGTGCGGAAGAGCCGGTCGATCTTGCTGACCTTTTTCTCCGCGTACGCACGCAGGGAATCGGACGGGGCCATTTTCTTTTCGATGAACGTGAACTTCATAAAACGCCACTCCTTTCAGGTTTGCACTCCGGGTTATCCCGGATCGTTATATACATGATAACCGATTTCGCGGCAAAAGGAAAGTGGATTCTGTGAATTTTTTCTCAATCGCCGCACGATCGGCAATTTCCCGGCGGAAAGAGCGGGACTCAGCCCTTTTTCGCCTCCGCCTTGGCGAGAAACTTCTCGGCCATGATGAGGAAACGCTCGTGCGTGCCCTGACCGATCGGGCCGGCATCATCGGACGCCGTGACGCGGAACACGAGGCGGCGGCGGTCGACCTCAACGAGCTCGGCCTTGGCCGTGACGTGCATACCGACGGGGGTCGCCGCGTCGTGCGAGACGTCAAGCTTCGTGCCGACGCTGCTCTGGCCGTCCTCCAGAGCGTCTGCAATGGCGTTGCAGGCGGCATTTTCCATCAGGGCGATCATATACGGCGTTGCGAACACCGGCAGGGAGCCGGAGCCGACCGCAGCCGCGGTATTTTCAGGCGTCACGACGGTCGAAGCAGTGCCGACGGCGCCAACGGAAATGGACATGGTAATCGTCTCCTTTACTTTTGTGAGTACCCCCCGGCTGACAACCGCCCACACGGTTTTTCCGGGCCAAAATGCACGCATACTGCTGCAAAGCCCTTGCGAATCCACAAAGGATTCCCTGCATGCTTTTTCTTGTCTGCGCACATTTTAGCGCCGGGAAAACTGCTGCGCATCGGGAGCAAACATATGCGCATGTTTGTTCCCGACGTATGTGCGTTTGTCAACCGGGGGTAAAAGTAGTTTAACATGGATTTTGAAAGAACGCAACCCAAATTGCAGACAGGCGTGCACCCCGTGTTAACGTTGTGTCATTCCTTGCAGGACGGGGGGCGCGGTGCTATAATATAAAATTGTCCGATCGGGTCGTTCCCGGCCGGGCGCGTCCCGCCGAAGCCATCGGCGGAGATCATTTGGCTTCCGCCATCGCCATTGGCGGAGCAGGGAGGAAAATCATGAAAAACACCGAAAAGACAATGGACAAGATCGTCGCCCTGTGCAAGAACCGCGGCTTTGTGTACCCCGGCTCCGAGATCTACGGCGGCCTCGCCAACTCCTGGGACTACGGCCCGCTCGGCGTGGAGCTGAAAAACAACGTCAAGCGCGCGTGGTGGCAGAAGTTCGTGCAGGAAAATCCCTACAATGTCGGGCTCGACTCCGCCATCCTCATGAACCCGCAGGTCTGGGTGGCTTCCGGCCATGTGACGACGTTCAACGATCCGCTCATTGACTGCAAGTCCTGCAAGATGCGCCACCGCGCCGACAAGCTCATCGAGGGCTGGCTGGCCGAGAACCCCATGCCCGACGTGAACGTTGAGGCCATGACCAATGACGAGATGGTCGCCTTCATCCGCGCCCAGCAGATCCCCTGCCCGGGCTGCGGCAAGAGCGACTTTACCGATATCCGCAAGTTCAACCTCATGTTCAAGACCCACCAGGGCGTGACCGAGGACACGGCTGCCGAGGTGTATCTGCGCCCCGAGACCGCGCAGGGCATTTTCGTCAACTTCAAGAACATCCAGCGCACGACGCGCCGCAAGATCCCGTTCGGCGTCTGCCAGATCGGCAAGAGCTTCCGCAACGAGATCACGCCGGGCAACTTCATCTTCCGCATCCGCGAGTTTGAGCAGATGGAGCTGGAGTTTTTCTGCAAGCCGGGCACAGACCTTGAGTGGTTTGATTACTGGCGCGGTTTCTGCCGCGACTGGCTATACGGTCTGGGAATCAAAGAGGAAAATCTCAGACTGCGCGACCATGATAAGGATGAGCTGTGCTTCTACTCAAAGGCGACAACAGACTTTGAATTCCTGTTTCCGTTCGGATGGGGCGAGCTATGGGGCATCGCCGACCGCACCGACTACGATCTCACTCAGCACGCGGAGCACTCCAAGGAGCCGATGGAATACTTCGACCCCGAGACAAACGAAAAATACGTTCCGTATGTAATAGAACCGTCTCTTGGCGCCGACCGCGTGGTTTTGGCATTTCTTTGCGACGCCTACGACGAGGAAAACATTTCAAACGACCCAGCTAAGGAGGACATACGCACGGTGCTGCGTCTTCACCCGGCTCTTGCACCTTTTAAGGCGGCAGTGCTCCCCTTATCCAAAAAGCTGAGCGACAAAGCGGCTGAGATATCTGCCGAACTGTCCAAGAGCTTTTGCGTTGAGTTTGACGACGCAGGTTCTATCGGCAAGCGTTACCGCCGCCAGGACGAAATCGGCACCCCGCTTTGCATCACCTACGATTTTGACAGCGAGCAGGACGGCTGCGTAACCGTCCGTGACCGCGACACAATGCAACAGGAACGAATAAAAATCGAAGAGCTGGCAGCATACATTTCGCAAAAAGTTAACTTTTAAAAATTTGTGTTGACAAACGCCCTGATATTTTGTATAATGCTAACTGCTAATGTTAATAATGGGGAATTACCCCGAAATACGGGATAACGCCTCTCATCGTATAAAGTCAGGAGGGAAACTCAGTGGTTCGCACTTATCAGCCTAAGAAGAGACAGAGAAGCAAGGTACACGGCTTCAGAAAAAGAATGAGAACAGCTAACGGCAGAAAGGTTCTTGCCAGAAGACGCGCAAAAGGCAGAGTAAGATTATCTCATTAATAACAGGGGGCTCCGTCAAGAGCCCCTTTTTATTTAAAATCACCCGGAAAGAAAAAGATGAAAATTGAAAGCGTAAAGGAAAACGTCAGCTTCCGCAGGGCATACCACAAGGGAAAATCGTACGTTACGCCCGTCATGAGCGTTTACTGGCGAAAAAACGGAACCGAAAGACAGCGGCTGGGCATAACCGTATCCAAAAAGATAGGCAATTCGCCGTGCCGCAACAGACTGCGCAGAATCATTCGAGCGGCAGCATACGCCTGCCGTGAAATTCTGCCGCCGGGCTGCGATATTATAATTGTTGCAAGAAGCGCCATGAAAGGGCTGAAAAGCAGTGATATTGAGCGGCTTCTTACGGAAAGATTCGGGCAGCGGCATTGAAATTGATTAAACTGCTTCGCCGTGCTTTTGTTTTTCCCATACGTTTTTATCAAAAACACATCTCTTCGCACACACCCGCCCGGTGCAAGTATTATCCGACCTGCTCGCAGTATGCCGTAACCGCAATCGAACGGTACGGACTGATTGTCGGCGGCGCGCTTGCGCTTTGGCGGCTTCTGCGTTGCAACCCGTGGTCAAAGGGCGGTTTTGATTACGTGCCGGAGCATCTGTTTTCCAAAAATAAAACAAGGAGAAAATAAATGTCACTTTGGAATTATCTTGTTATCCCGTTCGGATACATTATGCGCTTTTGCTACAGCCTGTTCAACAGCTACGGCGTAGCGTTGTTTCTCTACGCGATAATCACAAGGGTGCTGCTGCTCCCTCTTTCGATTAAGCAGCAGAAAACTCAGCTCAACATGGTGCGGCTAAAGCCGTATCAGGACGAGTTGATGAAAAAGTACGGCGGAAACAAGCAGCGCTATCAGCAGGAACTTATGAATCTTTACCAGCGCGAGGGGTACAGCCCGATGTCAAGCTGTCTGCCGACCTTTATCCAGCTGCCCATAATCATGCTTATTTATACGATTGTACGCCGTCCGCTGACATACCTTGCAGGCTTCAGCCTGACAGAGATTTGGACAAAAATGCAGCCGTATATAGAAAAATTTCCGGACGTTTTCAAGGGAGTAAACGCGGAAAATTTTAACCGCTACGAGCTTCAGCTGTTCACTCACCTGTCCTCGGACGGAGTTATAGATATAAATTCCAAATTTTTAGGGATATTCGACTTGGCTCTCAAGCCCAGTGAGTTTTTGAAAGACGGCAACTTTATGCTGATATTAATTCCGATTCTTTCCGGCGTCACTGCATGGCTTACAGGTTACATTTCCCAAAAGCTCAGCCCCACCATGGCGGCAGACCCGAGCTCTGCCGGCTCAATGAAAATGATGAATATAGTCATGCCGCTTATCTCGGTATGGATTTCATACACTTACACCTCTGCCCTCGGTCTTTACTGGATAGCTTCAAACATCGTCGCCATCGGTCAGACCTTCCTTCTCAACAAGCTGTACAGCCCTAAAAAGGTGTTGCAGGAGGTTGAGGACAAAATGAGGCGCGAGAAAGAGGCTGAAAAGGAAAAGCGCAGACTTGCAGCAGAACGCCGTGCGCTCTCAAATAACAAAAACAGTAAGAAAAAGCGCGCTATAAACGCACAAAACGCCGCACGGCAAAAAGCCGCAGACGATTTACATGCTAAACAGACAGAAGAAAAAACAGGAGAATAATCAAAATGGCTATCAAAGAATATTATTTTGAGGGCAAGAACATAGACGCAGCGCTGGAAAATGCGGCGGCGCAGCTTGGCGAGGACAAGGACATGCTGACATACGAGGTTGTCCAGACTGCAACCAAAGGCATTTTCGGTATAGGCGCAACACCCGCCAAAATCAAAATTGAAAAGGAAGTGCCGGACAGCGAAATCAAAGTCCCAACGGCACCCGTGGAAAAGGAAAATATCGGGGAAAAGGCAGAGCCCGCATCGACAAAGCTGCCGGATGGGTTTGCTCCCGAAAAAATATCAAAAAAGACAAAAGCGGCACCGGTAAATGAGCGCTGCAGCGAGTCGGTTGTTACGGCGCGAAAGCTGACGCCCGTACCGGAGGGTGACGAAAATGTTCCTGTCATTACCGAGTTTCTGCTCGGTCTTGTAGAAAAACTCGGCATTGAAAACGGCAAGGTTAAAATCAGCCTTGACGAAAACGAAAGTTACTTTGCACAGATTGACGGTTCCAAAATGGGCGTTCTTATCGGCAGACGCGGAGAAACCCTGGACGCAGCTCAGTATATAACAAATCTTGCGATAAACCGCGGCAGAGATAAAAAAATCCGCGTAGTTCTCGACAGCGAGAACTACCGTGAAAAACGGATAGCGACGCTTGAGGCGCTTGCAAACAAGACCGCCGATAAGGCGCTGAAGTACAAAAGAAATCAGGCTCTGGAGCCGATGGGCTCATACGAGCGCAGAATCATTCACGCAACACTTTCCGGCCGTGAGCACATAACAACTTATTCTGTCGGTACAGACCCGCGCCGCAAGGTTATCGTTGCATACGAAAAGTAAAAGTGACAAAAGCGCCGCACTTATATGCGGCGCTTGATTTTTATCATTTAGAGGGAATTTTATCATGAACACCATCTGCGCAATAGCGACCGCGCGTGCGGCAGCGGCAATAGGTACTATCCGCGTCAGCGGGGATGACTCCATTTTAATATGCAGCAAAATAATAAGGCTGAAAAAAGGCAGCCTTGACGCAAGCCCAAACGCAGTTATGCGGCTTGCACTGATACATGACGGAAATACCGAAATTGACGAGGTACTGTGCACCGTTTTCCGCGCTCCCGCCTCATATACGGGAGAAAACACGGTTGAGATTAACTGCCACGGCTCGCTCTCCATTTTGGAGCGCGTAATTAAGCTGCTTATAAAAAACGGCGCACGGTATGCTCTGCCGGGCGAATTTACAAAGCGCGCATTTTTAAACGGTAAAATGGATCTTATTCAAGCCGAAGCCGTCGGCGATTTAATAAACTCACACAGTCAGACGGATGCGGCGCTTGCCCTGCGGCGTATGTCGGGCATACTTTCAGAAGAATTCAACGAAATTTTCAATGCCCTTGTCGCTCTGAATACCGATATACTTGCATATATCGATTTTCCCGACGAGGGACTGACCGATGTTGATCCGACAACCGTACTGAATCAGCTGCAAAGCATCAGAGAACGAATTTTAAAGCTTGAAAAAAGCTTTAATACAGGCTCTGTAATACACAACGGCGCCGACACCGTCATAATCGGCGCGCCAAATGTCGGAAAAAGCACTTTTCTCAACGCCGTGCTGGGATACGAACGGGCAATAGTCTCCGATATTGCCGGAACAACACGCGACATGGTTTCCGAGCGTGCGGTTATGGGCGGCGTGACGCTCAACCTATGCGATACTGCCGGAATACGTGAAAAGGCGGAGCAGATAGAACAGCGCGGTATCGAGATTGCGCAGCAAAGCCTCAAAACGGCAGACCTTGTCTTTGCTGTATTTGACGGTTCAAAAACAATCTCGGACGACGATAGAAAAATCATAGAGCTATGCGCCGGAAAAACTGCCGTTGCAATAATAAACAAATGCGACCTGCCGCAAAATATAGACAAACAGTATATTTACAGCTCATTTATACACGCAGTAGAGATTTCGGCTGCAAAAAACGACGGAATTGACAAGCTTTCCAAGATTGTACAAGGCATGTTTCTGTCCGATAAAATCTCCGTTGAAAGCGGAATGCTGTTGACTAACACGCGTCATTATGAGCGCGCAGTGCGTGCAAGAGAGCTTGTAGACGCGGCAATAGCTACTGTAAAGCGCGGCTTTACCCCTGATCTTGCAAGCGTGGATATAACATCTGCGGCGGGTGAAATAGGAATGATAACGGGAAATACCGTGTCGGACAAAATTATCGATGAGATATTTTCGAAAATAAATTGAAAGCGGACGAATGTCCGCTTTTTTATTACTCGAAAATATTAAATTTGTCAAGTGTATTGTATTGCGGGATATGGTTTGATATAATTAAAAAGATAACATTATCAAGGAAAGCACACAGATGAAAAATAACAAAAAAGCAAAGTATACAAGCATCGGCGGCAGCGCGCTTATTGAAGGCGTCATGATGCGTTCAGGCAGCAAAATGTCCATCGCCGTGAGAAAACAAAGCGGAGACGTAGTGCTGAAGATAGAACAGATTAAACAGACAAAAAGCATTATAAATAAAATTCCGATACTGCGCGGCGTTGTGGGATTTATTATGTCAATGATAACAAGCTATAAGTCGCTTATGTACTCCGCCGACGTATCCATGGAGGATATATTGGAGGAGGAGCCGGAAAGTAAATTTGAAAAATGGCTGACAAACGCGCTTGGAAAGGGCTTTGTGAACGTACTCATGGTATTTTCCGTGATAATAGGGCTTGCAATAAGCATTTTGGCTTTTATATATCTCCCGACACTGCTTACCGACCTGTTTTCGAAGTATGTGTTAAAGCTCAGCCCGGTAGCCAAGCGCATAATTGTCGGTGCGCTCAAAATGCTGATATTTTTAATCTACATGCTCGCGGTCTCGCGCATGAAAGATATGCGCAGGCTATTTGAGTATCACGGTGCCGAGCATAAAACAATTTTCTGTTTTGAAGCAAAGCGCGAGCTTACACCCGAAAACGCAAAAAGCTTCAAGCGTTTCCATCCGAGATGCGGAACGTCTTTTATTATAATCACTCTCATTGTCAGTATCATCGTATCTATGATGATTCCGTGGCAAAACGCACAGCTGCACACGCTGTGGAAGCTTCTGTTTTTACCCGCTGTCATGGGAATTGCATATGAATTTATAAAGCTTGCCGGTAAATACGATAATTTGTTTACAAGGATAATTTCCGCGCCGGGGCTGTGGTTTCAGCGCATAACGACAAGAGAGCCGGATAGAGATCAGCTTGAAATAGCCATTTGGGCATTGCGCGGCGTGCTGGAGGATTATCCTCTCAACACACGCCTTATAATCGGCGCTGACGGCGTGCCTGTGCCTCAGGCACAAACCGAAACCGGCGCCGAAGATTCCAAAAGCGTCAAAGAAGATGAAAACAGCGGTGAAATCCGGCAATCAAACGGTGCAGACAATGAATGAAAGTGCGCGCGAGCTCGTACGGCGCGGCGCACAGCTTATGGTTCAAGGCGGTATCAGCGGGTCAAGCGCAGCTTCTGACTCACGACGCCTTCTTGAGCATTTCTGCAAAATCACAAAAACCGATATGGTGTTAGACCCGTCAGTTACTCCTAAACCGGAAAGCGCAGCACAGTTTATCTGCGCCTGCCAAAGGCGGGCAAGCGGCGAGCCGCTCCAGTACATAATCGGCAGTTGGGAATTCATGGGGCTTGAATTTGAAGTAAACCCGTCTGTGCTCATACCCCGCGCCGACACCGAAACGCTTGTGACTTATACTTTGGAAAAGTACGGCGACCGTGAAAAGTCCGGGCTTCGGATTTTGGACATTTGCTGCGGCAGCGGCTGCATCGGCCTTGCCTTAAAGCATTTTCTGCCTCAAAGCAGTATTGTTCTTGCGGATATCAGCGAAAACGCACTGATTGTAGCGCAAAAAAACTCGCGCCGGCTCGGGCTGGATACGGAAATCGTCAAATGCGACCTTCTGCCCGGTTATAAAAACCGCTTTAAGGACAGCGAATTTGACATCATCGTATCAAACCCGCCGTACATAAAAAGTACCGATATGGATTTTTTACAACGCGAAGTAAAGCATGAACCGCGAATAGCCCTTGACGGCGGTGAAGACGGAATGAAGTTTTACAGGGCGCTTGCGCTCCTTTGGGAGGGAGCGCTGAAACCGCACGGAGAGATGATACTCGAGGCGGGATATGACACCTCGCGCGGTATATACTCATTGTTTGCCGAATGCGGGTACAGCGAAATTACAACACGACGCGACCTTGGCGGAATTGTTCGCCTTGTCGCAGCAAAAAGAGGATCAGGATATGAAAATAATTAAGCGAGCCGCAGCGGCAGTAACTTCGGTTGTTTTAGCGCTCGGCTGTACAGCATTCAGCTATGCCGGCGGCTATAATACAATACAAATAACCCAGTCGCAGTCTTCAAAAATATCATATAACGGCGCAGAGTTTACAGCCTTTACCGGCAGATACAGCGTCGGCGGCAAGAATTACGGCGAGCGTGCATACACGGTTGTTGCAAAGCCCGGAATATTTACATCGGTAGAGGTGACCAGCGGCACAAGCGTCTACGGTAAAAGCACGCTTTCACAAAAGGTCGCATCATATAATCCGGGAGACGGGAGAAAGGTTGTCGGCGCCATCAATGCCGATTTCTTTTCAACAGCAACCGGACTTCCCCTCGGAATACAGATTTCAAACGGAGTTGTGCAGGCAACCAACAACAATGCCTATGAAAAATCCGTCGGCAGATATTCCGTTGCGTTCAGAGAGGACGGCACGGCTTTTACCGGAATACCCAACCTTAAGGTCAGCGCGGTAATAGGCGGCAGCGAAGTGGTCGCGGACAGGCTTAACGCCTACCCGGACGCAAACCTCTCCATGCTGACGGATGATTATGCTGACAAAACCTATTGGAACACGGGCTTTGCGCATGATATAATCGTGCTTGAGACAGACGGAAAGATGCGTATTGACAAACCGGTCTCCTGCCGGTTTGTCAGCTACATTAAATCAGCGTGGGAACCGATAGCCATTGAAAAAAATCATATATATCTTATCGCCCCTGCGGGAGACACACGTCTTTCAAAAGCGGCGCAGGGAAAAGAACCGGGAACTGAAAGCAGTGCCGTAGTTTCTGATCTTGCCGGAGGCTGGGCAGATGTAAAAAGCGCTGTCGGCGGAGGAAACCTGCTTATAAACGGCGGCACGCTTCGCTATCCGTCCACCTATGACCAGTCAATTGCAAACACCCTTACTTCCCGCAGTGCGGTAGGCATCCGTGCGGACGGCACCGTTATATTTTACACAGCGGAAAAGGATAAAAACGGCGCGCAAAGCGGCGGGGTCAAGTTAGAGGCGGTGGCTCAGGCGCTATATAATATGGGATGCGTTCAGGCCGTGAATTTTGACGGCGGCGGTTCCTCAACCATCGCCGCATCGGAAAACGGCGGTGCATGTACGGTTAAAAATTCACCTCAGGACGGAACACAGCGGCTTATATCCAATGCTCTGCTGCTTGTTTGCGACGAGAGGCTGCCTGTGGTTACGGAAGACTTTGAGGGAAATCCCGATATCACAGAGCAGTATTCGGGAATGAGTCTAATCAATGTTCAAAAAAGCAATGAGCGCGTGTATACCGGTACCGGCGCGCTTAAAGCGGACTTTAAGTTTGCGGGAGACAGCAGCATTGTCGGGTTTGGGTTCAACAAGCCTTACGTGCTTTCAGATTACAGCCATATGACAGTTTCCGTTTACGGAGACGGTTCGGGCACCGAGCTTTATGCTGTTCTGAGCGGCACCGAAGGCGAATACAAGACAAAGCTATGTACGCTTGATTTCACCGGCTGGAAAAAGCTCGAATTCAGCGTAATCGGTGCAAGTCAGCTCCGGGGTTTCCATATAGGCACAGAGAGCGGTTCCGTGAAAGCCGGAAGTATTTATATAGACCGTTTGACAGGCTACAAGGGCTTCACACTGAGTGATTCAACGGCGCCCGCGTTTGAGGTCAGCCTGAACGGCACCAAAATAACTCCCTACGCAAATGACGGGGCATTTTCTTCAGGTGCAGATTACGGCTCGCTCACATGCACGGTTGACGGAAAACAAATCGCTTATACAAACGGAGCTTTCGATATTTCCGGGATATCGGGAAGTAAAATAAAACGTGCCGAAATCGAAATTACCGACATTTTCGGCAACCGCGCAAAGCGCACGCTGCTGTTTAAGCCGGCAGGCTACAACTCAGCGCTGCCGTATTCCGATGTAAATGATCAGAAATGGGACAGTGTATACATCCGATACTGCACCGAAAATTCAATAATTGACGGATTTACGGAAAACGGAGTTGTAACCTTTCGCGGAAAGGAAAGCATAACCCGCGCGCAGTTCTGTACCATGCTTGTGCGAAAAATGGGACTGGATATAAATAAGTATGCGGGAGTCACGCTCCCGTATGAGGACACGGCCGACATTCCCAGGTGGGCAATGCTGTATGTCAAAGCGGCATATGCCGAGGGAATAATGACGGGCTCAAAAACCTTTACCGGCGTATCCTTCTATGCAAGAAACAACATAACGCGGCAGGAAGCGGCGTGCGCCGTAGAGCGTATCGCAAACGCCGACGAACGCCTTGCAATGCGCGTTGAATACAAGGATATGAGCGACGTTTCGGGATGGGCAAAAAACGCAGTAACAGCCTTAACCTCAAAAGGCATTTTTGACGGCGACAACGACGGCAGATTTTATCCCAAGCGCAATCTTTCACGCTCGGAATCGGCGGCGCTAATAACCCGAATCGTTTAACATTATAATTTACATACGGCAGGTAAACAATCATGAATATACTTGTAATAGACGGTCAGGGCGGCAAAATGGGCCGAAAGATAATCGAGGAGCTGTGTTCGGGGTGCGACGGTCAAAACATGCAGATAACCGCGGTCGGCACAAACAGCTGCGCAACGGAAAGCATGATAAAAGGCGGCGCAGTACGAGCAGCCACGGGCGAAAATCCCGTAATCGTTGCCGCAAAACAGGCTGATATTATAATCGGACCGATAGGAATTGTAATAGCAGACGCATTATACGGCGAGATAACCCCTAAAATGGCGCTGGCCGTTGCACAAAGCTCTGCGCGGAGGATACTTCTTCCCGTCAACCGCTGCGGAAATCAGATTGCCGGTGTACGTGAATGTACGGTAAACGAACTAATTGACGACGCAATGAAAATGGTAAATGAAATAATAAAAGGTGCGTCACGCTA
>OLSL01002975.1_pt1 | contig 12688 bp, 9 predicted proteins | sample 1672511 | NCBI WGS metagenome assembly OLSL01 (sample SAMEA3136694, study PRJEB25190) | human gut metagenome | biome: human gut; feature: human-associated habitat; material: faeces | place: Austria | collected 2013
TATTTTACAAAATTTCTATTGCAGATTATCTAGAGTGTGTTTGTTGTATTTTTCTACTTTTTCTTCTTTTCTGCTTTCTTAACAACTGGCTTTCCATCGTTAATATCGAGAAGAATTCTGTCATTGTTTTTAATGTGGCCTTCGAGGTATTCATCTGCCAGAAAATCTTCCAATTCATTCTGGATAGCACGACGAAGCGGTCTTGCTCCATACTGTGGATCATATCCTTTTTCAAGGACATAGTCTGCTACTTTATCAGAGAATTCCAAAGTGAAGCCTGGATTTTTTGAAAGTCTGTCAGAAAGTTCTTTTAACAGCAATTCTACAATCTTCCTCTGTTCTGGTTTTTCTAATGTATGGAATACCATGATACCATCCACACGGTTGATAAATTCTGGTTTAAAGATCTGCTTCACTTCTTCCATTACATGGGACTTCATACGCTCATGATCTTCCTTTGCACTTCTTTCTGTAATAAAACCAAGATTCTTCGGTGCCATGATTCGCTGTGCTCCGGCATTGGAAGTCATAATGATAACAGTATTTTTGAAGTCTGCCTTTCTTCCATTCGAATCGGTAATCTGTCCATCATCAAGTACCTGAAGTAAAATGTTAAATACATCGCCATGTGCTTTTTCAATCTCGTCAAATAAAATAACGCTATATGGATGGCGGCGTACCTGCTCGGAAAGCTGTCCACCTTCTTCATATCCCACATATCCTGGAGGAGAACCAATGAGTTTGGATACGCTATGTTTTTCCATATACTCGGACATATCAACACGGATCATCGCATTTTCATCGCCAAATAATGCCTCAGCAAGTGCTTTGGAAAGTTCGGTCTTTCCTACACCAGTTGGTCCTAAGAACATAAAAGAACCAATTGGCCTTTTCGGATCTTTTAACCCAACACGGCCACGTTTGATTGCTTTTGCAACCATCTTTACTGCCTCATCCTGCCCGATTACTCTTTTCTTTAACGTATCCTCAAGACCAAGCAGACGCTGTGATTCGCTCTGGCTGATACGAGTTACCGGAATCTTTGTCCAGGAAGAAACAACCTCTGCTACATCATTCTCTGTAACATTAACACGGCTGACTGCTTTTTTCTGCTCCCAGACTTTTCTTTGTTCTTCGAGTTTTTCCAGTACTGTTTTCTGCTTTGTATTATTCATTTTGGCCTTGCGCAGATTGCCCTCCGCAAGTGCCTCTTCTTTTCGCTTTCCATATTTATCAAACTGTTCTTCTAATGCCCGCATTTCATCAGACATTGTGTATAAGCCGACTCTCTTTTTAGAAGCAGCCTCATCCATAACATCAATCGCTTTATCTGGAAGAAAACGGTCACTGATATATCGTTCTGATAATTCTACGGCTGCCTGAATTGCTCCGGCAGTATAATGAACATGATGATGCTGTTCGTACTTTTCCTTTAAGCCATTAAGAATTGCAACTGCCTCTTCCTTCGTTGGCTCTTCTACGGCAACTGGCTGAAAACGTCTTTCAAAAGCGGCATCTTTTTCAATATATTTTCGATATTCCTCACGAGTTGTCGCACCGATTAACTGAATCTCTCCTCTGGCAAGAAATGGCTTCATAATATTAGAAGCATCAATCGCGCCTTCTGCTCCTCCTGCTCCAATCATCGTGTGAATCTCGTCAACAAATAAAAGAATATCCCCTCTGGAAATCACTTCTTGAAGGAGTTTTTTAATTCTCTCCTCAAATTCTCCTCTGTATTTAGAACCTGCAATCATTCCTGGAAGATCTAATGTCATTACCTTTTTGTCCCAAAGCATTTCTGGCACTTCTCCACGCACGATCCACTGTGCAAGCCCCTCTACGATTGCTGTTTTTCCGACTCCCGGCTCACCGACAAGACAGGGACTATTCTTTGTACGGCGGCTTAAAATCTGAATCATTCGCTCAATTTCCTGGCTTCTTCCAACAATCGGATCTAACTTCCCTTCTTTTACCCTCTCTGTCAGATCCACACAATATGCTGCGACCATAGAATTCTTTTTTTTCGCCTTCTTTGGTGCAGTAAGTGACTGGAATTCTTTCTGTGCTCTCGTTGAATCTACCCCTGTCGCAACTAAAACATCTACATAAATTTTCTTTAGATTAATATTCATGCCTTTCATCAAACGAAGCGCAATACAATCTTTTTCTTTGATGATCGCAAGTAAAATATGTTCTGTCCCTATCTGCTGTGCATGCATGCGAATTGCTTCTTCTTCGCTTGTCAAAAGAACATGTTCTGCTTTAGGACTGTATCCGAGAAACGTCTGATTCGCATTATCTCCTAATGCTGCTGATTCTCCCAATACTGCCTCTAAAAAATTCTCATAGTTAAGACCATTCTCATAAAGTACTCGTCCAGAAAGAGAATCTGGCTGTGCTAAAAGTCCCAGAATAAGATGTTCGGTTCCTATATATTTCTGGTGGCATGAAGCTGCATCTTGCGCTGCTTTCTCCAATGCCTGGGAAGCATAGTTATTATATTCTGTTCTCATTCCTATCCTCGCTTTCTATTCTTCCTCTTCTATCATAAGAAATGTGTCATACATTTCCTCTACTAACTGTTTCATCTCATCTTTTGTAATCTCTTTGCAGATTGCCTGTGCTACAATCATCTGCATGTATCCATTCACCTTCATCATCTCTTCTGATTTGTCACTAATCTGTACAGAAATGACTGCTCCCTTTCTTCGATCAAGCTTCAGATAGCCTTCTTGGCGCAGCATGGCGTATGCCTTATTCACCGTATGCATATTCACACCAAGTTCTCCTGCTAAGCCACGCACAGAAGGAAGGGAATCCCCCTCATGGAGCTGTTCCTGCGCGATCTGCATGACAATCTGATTGCGAAGCTGTATGTAGATTGCCTCCGGGCTGTTAAAATCAAGTTTTATTCTCATATTTATCATCCCATTCTTTTAAGATATCTTCTGTGTTATATAGACTATATCATATAGCGCAAAAAATCAAGTCCATAAACAAAAAAACGTACAAAATGTATCCTTATCTGACAGTAAAATACATCTTATACGTTTTCTCTCTTTTGATTTTTCAAACACGCTCTAATACTTATCTGCGAGAAGCTGGCAATATAGAATCTCCAACGCTTCTTTTACTGCGCTGTGACGAACCCCCTGACGATTCCCGCCGTAAAAACAGCGCTTCACTATCGTACGTCCCTTTACACAACATCCAATATAAACCAGCCCTACCGGTTTTTCTTCTGTTCCCCCTCCTGGACCTGCAACTCCTGTTGTAACAACAGAGGCATCCGCTCCCGCTGCTCTTACTGCACCTTCAGCCATCTCTGCCGCTGTCTGTCTTGAGACAGCACCATATTTCTCAAGAGTCTCCTTTTTTACACCAAGCAGCTTATGCTTAGCTTCATTAGAGTAAGTAACATAACTTTCCTTAAAAACTTCTGAAATTCCGTCGGCATTTACAAGCGTGCCTGCTACAAGACCGCCTGTGCAGGATTCGGCAGCAGTTACTGTCATCTTCCTGTGAATCAAAATCCGTGTAATTTTCTTTTCAATTGGTTCTTCTGCCATAATCCGATCGGAACTCATTATTTTTCATTGCCTCCCTCTTTTAACACATCAATGTTCTTTGCAAGATAATCTACTAAAGAAACAATCGTAAGAATTAATGCAATATATATAAGAATCTGCTCAGCGATATGTATTCCTCCAGCATATGCAGGGAAGTTTTCTCCGAGATTAAGCATCAGTAAAATAATTGCAAACATCTGGAAATTTGTTTTGAACTTGCCCCAATAACTTGCTGCAATAACAACACCGCTATCGCTGGCTACTAAACGGAATCCACTAATAACAAACTCTCTTGCAATAATAACAATAACAATCCATGCAGCGATCTTATTCTGTGCTACAAGACAGATAAACGCAGAAGAAACAAGCATTTTATCTGCAAGTGGATCCATAAACTTTCCGAAATTTGTTACAAGATTATACTTTCTTGCAATATGTCCATCTAAAAAGTCTGTAATACTAGCTGCACAGAACAGTACTGTAGCGATCCATTTAGAACCTGCAACGAAATCTGTTAACAGGAAAAATACAAAAAATGGAATCATAATGATTCTTACAATTGTAAGCTTATTCGGTAAATTCATCGGCATAAATAACATCTCCCATCAAATCATATTCATTTGCTCCCGTAATGCGAACAGGAACGATATCACCGGAAATCAATTCTTCCTCCGCCCGGACAAATACATTTCCGTCTACCTTCGGCGCATCCATATAAGTTCTTCCAATATAGATATCGTCTTCATATAAGTAACCCTCTATTAAAACGGACATTTCATCATCAATTCGACTTGCAGCTTTATCAGCAGAAATCTCCTGCTGTAATGCCATAATCTCATCCCGGCGGCTTTCCTTTACTTCTTCTGTAATCTGACCGTCCATCTCTGCAGCTTTTGTTCCTTCTTCTGCTGAGTATGGGAATACACCAAGTCGGTCAAATTCCATACTGTCTACAAAGTCCACCATATTTTTGAATTCTTCTTCGGTCTCACCAGGAAAACCAGTAATTAAAGTTGTACGAAGAACAATGTCCGGTATTTCTTTCCTTAACTTCTCTACAAGAGAAACTAATTCTGCTCTATTGGTGCGGCGGCCCATACGCTTTAATATCGTATCCTCACTATGCTGAATTGGAATATCAAGATAATGACAAATCTTCTTCTCTTTCTTCATTACAGCAATCAATTCATCCGTAATTTCTTCCGGATAACAGTACAAAATACGAATCCATTCAATTCCTTCGATTTCACAAAGTTTTGTTAAAAGTTCTGGCAGTGCCTTTCTTCCATAACAGTCCATACCATAAACCGTTGTTTCCTGGGCAATAAGAATTAATTCCTTTACCCCGCCCTCAGCAAGCTTTCTTGCTTCCTCTAACAGATCTTCCATTGGGAAACTACGATAATGTCCCCGAATATATGGAATGATACAGTATGTACAGCGCTTATTACATCCTTCTGCAATTTTTAAATAAGCAGTATATCCACCAGTTGTTACTACACGTTTATCTGCTAAGGAAGCAGGAAGCAAATCAATAGAAGGACAACAGTTTACAAAGGACTTCTCCTTGGGTTCTTCTACTGCAGCTTCTTTCTGTGATGCCTCTGCCTCAGCAAGAATCTCATCAAGAATCGGAACAATCTCTGTATATCCCGTTGTTCCAATTACTGCATCCACTTCTGGAATCTCCTGCTGAATCTCATCCTGATACCGCTGTGCCATACATCCTGTTACAATAAGTGCCTTGAGTCTGCCCTTTTTCTTCCATTCTGCCATCTCGAGAATCGTTTCTACACTCTCTTCTTTCGCATCATGAATAAAACAGCAAGTATTTACTACAATCGCATCTGCCTCGGACTCTTCCTGTGCCACACGGTATCCCGCTTCATTTAAAAGTCCAAGCATCTTTTCACTATCTACGAGGTTCTTGTCGCATCCTAGTGATACAAATAATACATTTTTCATCGGTTATTCATCCTTAACGCTGCTTCTACGCAGTTATTCATTAACATGGCGATTGTCATCGGGCCTACTCCTCCTGGAACAGGAGTAATCGCAGAAACTTTATCTACTACCTTATCATAATCAACATCACCACAAAGTTTATTCTCTTCATTTCTGTGGATTCCTACATCAATTACGACAGCCCCATCTTTTACATAGCTGTCATCAAAGAATTTTGGCTTTCCAATCGCAGCTACTAAAATATCTGCTCTCTGGCATACTTCTTTTAAATTTTTTGTATGAGAATGGCAGATTGTTACCGTTCCATTCTCTCTTAAAAGAAGCATGGACATCGGTTTACCAACGATATTGCTGCGCCCAACAACAACGCAGTCTTTTCCATCAATAGAGATGCCGGAACGTTTTAATAACTGGATAATTCCTGCTGGAGTACAAGATACAAAGCCTGGCTCTCCTGTAGATAAAGCACCTACACTCTGTGGATGGAATCCATCAACATCCTTTGCTGGAGAGATTGCCTGAATAATCTCTTTCTCGTCCATATGTGCAGGCACTGGAAGCTGTACAAGAATACCATTCACATGATCATCCTTATTCAGACGGCTAATTAAACTAAGCAGTTCTTCCTGTGTTGTCTCTTCTGGAAGCTCATAAGCCTGTGACTCAATTCCAATATACGCACATGCTTTCTTTTTATTATTCACATATACGCTTGATGCAGGATCACTTCCTACCTGAATTACAGCTAAACATACAGAAATGCCTTCTTCTTTTAACAGCTTTACCTGTTCTTTTAATTCCTCTTTAATATCGGAAGATATCTTTTTTCCATCAATTCTTAAAGACATAGTATCTCCTCTTTTCTTCATTTATTATGTATTTATACATAGATATTGTACCTATTTAAAATCAAAAAGTAAACACATTAACGATATTTATCTTCACTTTAAATAGCCACAAGATATTTAATAATACAACAAATTTTTCATTTCGTAAAGTCCTGCCGCCAGTTCTTTACAAATTCTTTGCAATTTTTATAAATATTCCTCAAAATAGGATTCTAACTGTTCTGAAGACATTAATACTTTCCGCGGCTTTGTTCCTTCTTCCGGACCCACGATTCCTGCATCCGAAAGCTGATCCACTATTCTTGCTGCTCGATTAAATCCAATCTTAAACATTCGCTGCAGCATTCCAATGGAAGCCTTGTCTTTTTCAATAACAAAGCGGGCTGCTGCTTCAAAATATTCATCTCTTTCCTGAGAAACCGCACTGCTCTTTAATTTATTTTCAATTTTTTCAGTTACTTCTGTATCGTATACTGCCACATCTTCATTTTCTTTTAAAAATGTAACCACATCGCTAATCTCATTATCGGAAATAAAAGCCCCCTGCACACGCACCGGTTTAGAGTATCCTGCCGGATAAAAGAGCATATCTCCCTTACCAAGAAGCTTTTCGGCTCCATTCATATCAATAATTGTACGGCTATCTACACCAGAAGAAACAGAGAATGCAATTCTTGATGGTACATTTGCCTTAATAAGCCCCGTGATAACATTAACCGATGGACGTTGTGTTGCAATAACCAGATGAATTCCTGCTGCTCTTGCAAGCTGTGATAATCTTACAATAGCATCTTCTACTTCTCCAGGAGCCACCATCATAAGATCTGCAAGCTCATCGATAATAATGACAATCTGTGGCATTTTTTTTATAGTTTCTGGATCAATCTCTCCAGATTTCTGAAGTTCCCTTACCTTTTTATTGTAACCTTCAATATTACGAACACCAGTTTCTGTAAACTTCTTATAACGATTTGTCATTTCTGCTACAGCCCAGTTTAATGCTCCTGATGCCTTTTTCGGATCAGTAACAACTGGAATAAGCAGATGTGGAATTCCATTGTAAATACTTAATTCTACCATCTTAGGATCAATCATGATAAGCTTGACTTCTTCCGGTGCTGCCTTATATAAAATGCTCATAATCAAAGTATTGATACACACTGACTTACCAGATCCTGTCGCTCCTGCAATTAATAAATGTGGCATCTTGGCAAGATCTGTTACTACGGTCTTTCCTCCAATATCTTTTCCAACTGCAAAAGCCAATTTGGATTTAAATGTTTTAAATGTCTGACTTTCTATCAAATCCCTAAAATGTACGGTCTGATTATGTTTATTCGGAATCTCAATTCCAATTGCTGCCTTTCCCGGAATCGGTGCCTCGATTCGGATATCAGATGCTGCAAGATTCAGCTTAATATCGTCTGTCAGAGAAAGAATCTTACTTACCTTTGTTCCCTGTTCCGGGAACATCTCATATCTCGTAACAGAAGGGCCACAGCTTATATCTGTAATTGTCACATTCACTCCAAAACTTTTTAATGTCTCATACAGTTTCTGCGCTGTTTCCTGTAAATACTGCTGCTGGCCAGAGGAGTGTCCCTGTTCTTCTTTTATAAGAAGACTTGCGGGAGGAAACAGGTAATCTTTTCCTTCTGCTTTCTTTCTATCTGGAACTACTTCTTTGCTTTCTACAGATGATACTTTCTGAGCTGTTTCTTTCTTAATGGTATCTTGCCTTGCCATTTGCTTTTCTTGAATGGCAATATCCCTATCGTTAACTTCCGAAGCATTATCTTTTGCTTCTGTATCTCTTTGCTTTATCTCAGCCCCATTTTTCCAGATTCTGCTCTCCTCATTTTCTTCCTGTTTTTCCTTCATATCCTTTACTGCTTCTATCTCAGGGACTTCTTTCTGTTCAATCGCCTGATCAGCCGCATCCGGATAAACATTTTCTTCCGAAATGGCTTCTGCCTCAGATACAATACTTTCAGAAACTTCTTCTATCAAACTACCCAAATCTTCATTGATTCGGATTTCTTCTGGCAGTGAAGTATGGAATGCTCCCTTTTCTTTATATGGTGGGGCATAGCTTTCTTCTTGCACTTCTAAAGTACTCTCTTGTGCCTGTTCTGAAATTAATGAGGTATTTTCCTCTGGGAATGTAAACGCACTGAAATCTAACTTACCTTTAAATGGTTCTGTCTTCCCATCCTCTTCTGTGAATGGATAAATCTGCGGATGAAGTTCCCTTACACAATCCTTTCTTTTCACCTCATCAGAGGAAGTAAACACCGGAACATTCACCTTTATATTTTTTATTGTTTTCTCTTGTTCTGCTGACGTAGATGGCTGCTTTTTCGGGTTCTTTTTCTCCTTCTTTTCTTCTAGTTCTTTCACCTTTTCTTCGCATTGTTTTGCTCTTTTCTTATCCGAAGTCTTCTTATAGCCACTCTTCATCTTCAAAAATGAAGTCGCCTTATCTGAAGATTCCTCTTCCTCTTCTAAATTGATCAATCTGTCTTCTGCTGCTGCCGCTTCTCTTTCTAAACGCCGTTTCTCGGCAGACTTTTCCCACTCTTCTTTTGAAGCCCGCACATTCTTAACCATCTTTTTAAAGAAAGAAACAAAAGATCTTTGTGTCAGCAAAATACATGCGAGCAAAAATACACAGATAAGAACAACCATCGCTCCTGCTGTTCCAAATCCCTCTCTTAATAAAAGCGCAACTCCGCCCCCGATAATTCCTCCTGTTGCATGATTATTAATCGCCACAGAAAATAAATCATGCACTGTCACTGTCGTATCTTTATATAACAACTGCGATACGGCCGATACTTCCATCAAAATGACAAATCCCGCACCACACTTCTTCATTGCCAACGTACTGTAATCATTGGCAACCAAAATTGTTATACCAAGGAAGAAAAATACCGGCATAACAAACTGGGCACAGCCAAAAATACCAAAAAAGAAGCTGGCCAGCCATTTTCCAATCAATCCACAATGTCCAAAATTACTAAACATCATAAGAACGACCAGACCAAAAGCAACAACCAACGTAATCTCACTGCTCATCGGAATTCCTTCTGCCTTTTGGGATGCGTTTTTTCTGGTTCCCGAAGTATGATTTTTCGCTGTAGTTTTTCTGGTCACATTATTCTTTGTTGTGACTTTCTTTGTTGTTTTTCGTTTTATCTTATTCTCGTTTGTTTTATTACTTGCCATACATAACACCTTTATTTTCTAAGTTTGATATCTTTATCATCATATCACAAATACCGTCAGAAAAAAAGATGCGTTCTTAAAATAAATAACACATTTTTTCTTCTATCATTTTTTCTCCTGTCTTTTCTTCCTGCTTCTTTCAATCTCCTGATGCAGCCAGAAAAGCGCTTCAGAAACACCACCAACTTCATCAATAATTCCTTCTTCCACCGCCATTTTTCCTACAAGAATTGTTCCTAAATCTTTTACCATCATCCCCTGACGTATCATCATTCTTTCCAGCCTGCTTTTCGCAACTCCTGTATGTGCTTCTACAAATGTAACAATCCTATCCTGTATCAGCCGAAAGTATTCAAATGTCTGCGGCGCACCAATAATCGTACCATTCAGTCGTACTGGATGCAGAATCATCGTTGCCGTCGGTGCAATAAATGTTCGATCTGCCGCTACTGAAAGAGGTACTCCAATAGAATGACTATCTCCAATCACAAGAGAAACCGTCGGTTTTTTGATAGATGCAATCATTTCTGCTGCCGCAAGGCCACAGGAACAATCGCCTCCCACCGTATTAATCAGGAGAAATAATCCATCTATCTCCTGATTATCCTGTACTTGGATAAGAAGCGGTAATAAATGTTCATATTTTGTCGTCTTTATTCTGTCTGATGATAAATGATGCCCTTCTATCTCACCGATAACAGATAAAAATAAAATATGATGCCCCGTCCCGTTATTCTCCAGTAATACTTCTCCAAGTTCTAGTAAACTTTCTAATTGCGTATTCATGAGTATCCTCCTTTATATTTTCATGTGCTTCCGAAATCTTTTACACCTGTAGCATGTTTCAAACACGCTCTAATCTTATAAAACGATTTTTCCGAAAGCAGCTTTCCCTTTAGCATGCTCATTTTGAAAGAAAAAACACCTAAGAATTATATCCTTTTTTAATAATTCCTGGGTGTTTTATCTATTTTTAATCCTGTGTGAAAATATTCTTTAGAGCGTGTTTGAAAAATGCTCTAGACTTCCGTTTGTCTCTAAAGCTTTTATTCCTTTAGAATAAATCTCCTGCAGCTTTCCATCTTTTTGCATAAAAAGCCGATGTTCATTTTGAAAACGATGGCTTGTTTTAAGAACCTTCCAACTTTTAAATGTTTCTTTGTGCTGCTTATAATATTCCTTATCTGCAACGAGTATCTGTGTATTACCAGCCTCAATATCTGAAAGTGCTTCTTTTACAGACAAAAATGGAACTGCCCGCCCCTTATAACGATTTGCAAGATATTTCGCAAATACTTCCTCTTCTGTATCGGCAGGTGCTGCAATACTGTTATCTTTTATTTGTTTTAAAGTCGAAATGTTAGAACTTTTTGGCGCTAAAACACAAATATTAGATGTGTAGAATGACTTACTTGCCAAAATATTCTTACCTGAGGATGCATTTGTCGCTCCGATAAAGCCATCTATAGACTTCTTAGAAAGATTTTCATTATAAGAAGATGCATCTACAGGAACAAATTTATAAGTAAATGGTTCTCCTTTTGCCATTGCTGCAACAAAATCTGCATAGTATCCTTTTGGCAGTCCATCTTCTTCGTAATAATATGGTGCATTATCATCTATCACGCCGATATAATAATCTACCTTTGTCTCTGCCTCTTGCTTAGTGCCCCCTAATGTGCATCCTGTCAGAAGAAATAAGAATACTAACAGCATGATACTAACAGGTATCCTCTTCTTTTTTCGCATGGTGTTCCTCCCTGTCTGCTTTCCGATTTACAATCCTAACTCTCTACGATAAATTGCGATGCGGTTTTCAATTTCCTGCAATTCCTGCTCAATTTCCCTGATCCGTGCCTTACCTTTTTCCATATCAATTGCTGTTTCCTTCACAACTTTTGTAATGTAACGGGGAAGATTAAGATTATATTCATTTTTTTCTATCTCATCCCTCTCCACACAGGCACACAATCCAGGAATTGTCTTTCTCTCACTCCAAAGCTGATCTATAGTATCTATCTGTTCCTTATCAAGACTTTCTATCTCCGAGCAGTCAAAAAACAAGATATCTTTTCGTTCTCGATTCATCTGGAAAAATAAAATTGCCTCGGCCTGCCCTATAGAGTGAAATATGGAATCCGGAAGCAGCATTATTGTATCAAGACAATTCAATTCTTCCACAAGATACTTACGAATTTGCGCTTCTCTTCCTTCCCGGTAAAGCATCGCACCAGGAAAAACTGCCGCCAAAAATCCATTCTCTTTTAAACAAGAAATTGCTGTCAGTAAAAATGGAAATTCCCCCTTCGTTCCAGCATAAAACTGTTCTTTTCCAAGAGAAAGTTTTGGTGAAGCTATATATTCTCCTGCTTCTACACCTTCTGGCATAAAAATAAGGATATTATCTGCTCCATCTGGCAAATCTCTGATTGCTCTCCAGTCCTTTTTCATGAAAAGATGTAGGGAATCTAATGGAATTCCTCTCATATAACATACAATCGTAAAAATATCAATATATTCCTGTTCCTTTGTATAGCCATAAATCTCTATATTTTTTTCTGTACTTATAATGGAAGATGCCAAAATACCATACTGAAATTCTGGAAATAAAACTTTACATTTTCCTTTTTTCTTATGAAATCGCCTGCAAAAAAACTTATGATACAGTTCGCTTAGTTCTTCCGATATATAGGTATCTTTTTTTAACTTTGCAAATTCTGCAATCAGCAAAATAAATAGTTTTGGATACTGCCTGAGCAATTCTTCTTTACAATCCCAGCCATCAATTTTTTTTAGAAATTTACGAAAAAATCTTGCATAACTTTTTTGTTTTTCTAAAGAATGTACTCTTTCAAGGCTTTTATAAAATGAAAATTCTGTAAGTTGAAAATCTTTATTCAAAAGATGTAAAAAAGAGGAAGCGGATTCCATAAATTTTAAAAAGGAAGCTACCTGAAGCTTTCCACGTATTGCCATCTTCACTAATTCACCCGGCTTATAAGCCTCTTCTAGTGAGTCACCATGTTTTAAACAAAGATACTGATAAAATAAGAGGAACACACAACTATCTCTGTA
>OLSL01002978.1_pt1 | contig 12667 bp, 16 predicted proteins | sample 1672511 | NCBI WGS metagenome assembly OLSL01 (sample SAMEA3136694, study PRJEB25190) | human gut metagenome | biome: human gut; feature: human-associated habitat; material: faeces | place: Austria | collected 2013
TATTTCTGCTGCCCAAGTTTTTCCCAACAGACTGCATTCAATTTCATACTTCTTTTTGAAAATGTAAGCTGCGGATCACTACGGGTCATGAACATGACACCGGGTGCAACCCGGTAATCATTCAGCGTCATGGAAACGACATTGCTGTGTGTTCTGCCGTTCATGATATTTGCCCGACGCTGAAGCTCGCAAAACTCATCCTCGTTGTAAACTTGGCGTGAAATATCCTGAAAAGCCCGATTGTCGATGCCGCTCCATGTCGGGGAGATACTGACGAAGCCTTTCAGTGCTCCACTATCGATCACATAAACATCCGGGACACTTCCGAACTTGTATCGGCTGGCTCGCATCATATGTGCTGCCCTTGCAATTTCAGGAGATACAATTCCCTCATGGTAATGGGGGATGTAGGCTCCTTCTCTCAGACCTTCGTTTTTCGCCGTCACTTTTTCCTTATAGTCAATGACGACCCTTTTCCGAACCTCAAGATCACCCCAACGCCGTTCATTCTCCATAATTGCTTTCACCATTGAGGCTGTCCATTCGGTACGTCCCCGAAGTGTTGGTCGTTGCTTATCCGTCAGCACCTCTGCAATTTCTTCTGCTGTGTATCCGCACAGTGTAGCGAGGAAGATATATTTTACGGTCTTAGCCTCTTCTTCCTCGATGATGAAACCGCCCTCTATTGTGTGCCGTAAACCGAGCAGATCGGATAGCGGAAACTGTCCAGTGCAGATTCTTTGATCATAGGATAGGATCATGCGGCGACTTTTATTGCCGGATTCCCACTCTGCAAAAAGGCCTTGCATCTGGAGCCTTTCGTTGATGTTTGGGTCCAGCGTATAAAGGCCTCCGTTTCAAAATACACGCCGACCGGGTTTGACGGATTCGTCGTTCTTAGTTTCCGCACTTCCTCAATCAGGTCAGAGATGTTACGGGCAAAACGAGACACACTGGCACAAACGATCAAATCCATTTTTTTCTTCGACGCATCTTCCAGCATTCGTTTGAACTCTGGACGCCATTTTTTCGATGTGCCGGATTTGCCCTCGTCACTGTATATTTCCGCCAGATCCCAGTTGGGCGTTTTGGCAATCTTCTCTGTATAGTACTTTGTTTGGTTTTCGATGGAGGAGACCTGCTCTTTGCTCTTCGTACTCACACGGGCATAAACTGCAACACGCTTATGCTCTGCATCTCGAATGGTAGGCGTTGGTTTTGCTGGACGGAAAATAGTCTGCGGCGGAACCGTATAATGCTGGATTCTCTTCTTCGTTTCATACCGGTAATATTCTCGGTCAGCATCCTGCGGACGCCACACCGGAAGCCGCTGGTCTACGATTTCTTGCTCATCGCCTCGGATTTCCGATTCCTTGTTTTCATCCTTTGCCATATCCTTATCCGTCCTCCCGTAAGTTTGTGATGGCAGAAACCACTCCATTCAACCACTTCTGGTGGTCAGGCGGATTCAGATAAATGTAGTCTTCAGCCATTTTTATCAGTGCCTCACGCTGCTTGTCTGCGTTGAGAATCGTGTTGATGTTGAACTTGTCATCGTCGGTTATGATGTCTACCCGTTCTTTCAGATTAAAGATGAAATGGAGCCAGTAGCAGAACTCTCGTGTGTTTGCACTCAAATATCCTTTGGTTTCTGCAAAAATCAGATTCACTTTTCCATCTGCACAATCCCGCATAAGCCGCAGCATCTCAGGACGCTTGGCCGTTTCTTTATAACCGGTGATATCGATATAAACATCCACGAGTGTGCCATCCTCAAAATCACCAAACCGTCTTTCAATCGCATTTCGATGAAAGGCTCTTATCTCACGCTCATTGCGCAGATTCAGTTTTGCCCGCTTTACATAGCCACCGATTCGGAAAATCCGCTCTGTATCTGTGCTCACACTCATCGTCTTTGCTTCTTTCCTTCGTTCCAAACATAATCCACGAAGATATCCCAGTTGTTCATGACCTGCATATAGACATCGACTTTGATTTCCTTCGTGCCCCGATCTCCGCACCAAGGTCCGATGACAACTTCCCATTCACATTTACTGCAGTAATAGTAGAAAAGAGAACGGCGCAGCTCCTCAGCGAATGCTTCTTTCTCTGTGCATTTCAGCAAGAGCTTCCGTACTTCTTCTCTGAATCTCCCATGTTCAAATATGTTAAATGGCCGAATCTCATGCCCACTCATACTGTGATAGTAGGCTTTCCAAACTAAGTTCTCCATCATCCCATCTCCCGGTAAACATCATTGGTTATTTGGGTTTTGGCAAACTCCAGTACCAGCTTCCGCCAGAACGGTAAGTTGTGACTTGGAGTTCTTTTTTTGCTTTCTCAACAGTACGGCTTCCAACGCCTATATCAGCAAGGCCGGCATATACTTCTTTTGCCGGACGATCCTCATGCTCCAAAAGCTGAACCAGTTTTGCACGAGCTCGTTCCCGCTTGGTTGTTTTTACTGTGATGCTGTCCATGAGTTCTGCGGTATTCAGATCATATTTGCCGTGCCATACGATTCCGCCATGCTCTTTGAACGAGAAAGCAATTGCAGGTCCTTCCGGAGCAAGGCTCGATTTTATCTGATACATGTATCGGATGTCAGGGCGGCTTTCGTCTCTTGAGATCATGAGCACACTTCGTGCAATAGCAGCAATGTCGATAGAGCCAAGCCCTCGATACAATGATTTGCTACTGCCGCCTTTGTTCATGTGACCGATGAGAATTACAGCGCATTTATTGCGGTCTGCAATATTTGCCAGCTTCCGCAGAACAGAGCGCATCTTGGTGGCACTCTGCATATCTGCATCAGGCGGGATAAATGCCTGAATGGGGTCGATAATAAATACACTGGCGTGTGTGTCCTTGATCGCTGTTTCGATTCGACCGTCCTCCAGTGTCAATGCAATGTCGTTGTCTATGATATAAGCTACTCGTTCACAATCCGCTCCGGCCTGCTGGAGACGGGGCTTTATTGTATCTGCAATACCGTCTTCAGCACACTGATAGATCGCAACACGCTTTCCTTTAGCAGGAACACCATCCGGCATAGGCTGTCCTGTCGTAATTCTTGCTACGACATTCAACGCAAATGTAGATTTACCCTCACCGGGATCGCCTTGGAGCACCGTCAGCTTCCCGAGCGGTATATAGGGATACCATAGCCATTCAACCGGCTCAGTTCGGACATTTGCGTAGTATTGGTAAACGGAACCTTCCATTCTAACCTCGCACATTTCTCAAAGCAGATAGGGATCATAAGTCACTACTATTATTATAAGGTGGTGACACATCTGCTTCCATCGCCGTTTCGGCAATAACCGCTTTTCACTGAGCCATTTTGGCAAAAACGGTGTCCAAGCTCGCACTTTTCCTGCTTTTAACCTCGCAAAAGGGATGCTCACAAAAGTGCGTGCTGCCTTGCGACCTTAAAAGAAAGAGCACCGCTTGCACGGTGCCCTTTCAAGATACAGAGGGCAAAGCTCCTGTCACTTTGCACCTCTCTGTTTAGATTTTCTTATTCCCTGTATGCAGCTCTAATAAGGCAATTGCATCCTGTCTGGCTCGTTCGTCCGCCTGACGCATAGCGCTTATCATTGCAGCTTCTTTTTCGGTTATGCTCGTGTCAACGACCTCATCATTTCCAATTAGACAATCAACTGAAACGCCGTACAGCTTGGACAGCTTCAGAAGAATATCGATGGATGGCTCTCGTTTGCCATTCTCATAACGGCTGTAAACAGATGGCAAGCAGCACAGATAGTCAGATACCTCTTGTACTTTGAGTTTGCGACTGACTCGTATTTCTTTTAGGTTCATGTATTCCTCCGCATTCCGAGATGGTGCGAAGTGACACGAAGCATTTACCCCTGTGGAATATGATACTACCAAAACGGTATCTGGTCAACGAGCCATTTACCGATACGGTAGTACATTGCATTCCGCTCCGGTAGTATAATTTAATATAGTATATTGGAAGGAGGTCGTGCCTGTGAACATCAAGGATATTCGCACTCGCAAGGGTCTTACACAGGCAGAAGTGGCCTCCGCATTGGGCGTATCCTCCGTGGTTTACTCCCGTTATGAAACTGGCTCCAGGCAGCCTTCCATTGACATTCTGATCCAACTGGCAGATATTTTTGGCGTAACGGTTGACTACCTGCTGGGAAGGCAGGACATCGAGGACTCTACACTGTCTGAATATGAACTCAGCTTGTTGATCGCATCACGAAAAGCTGATGAGCGAGCAAAGCAAGACGCACTCAATATGCTGCTTGCCCATGCAGTAAAAACGAATCAAAAGAACTAAGAGGAACTGCAAGTCGCAGTTCCTCTTTTTAGTTTCCATTGTTCTTTTGAGCAAAGTATCGCTTCCGAAGATGGGCAACATCCCTTTGAATATCCGAATTTATAAATAGGTTTGCCTTAGTGAAGGCTTGCTTGATTTCTGTGGCAAGCGCAATCGGGTCTTTCTGCCGTATCACAAATAACTGTATCCTTTTCGCTTTGCACAGGAAGCGAAGAACCTCCTCAACTTTGGCTTCTCTATCAGTGCCTTTTTGAGAAAAGGCAAACGCAAGCCGCAGTTCCGGGATAACCGCATCGATCCGTGCCCCAATCATTTTTTCGTCGTCTGTGCGTGTCGCAAGCCCATATTGCTTTGCATACATCGTTACAAGCAGATATGGCAGCTCCTTAAGAAATGCTTTCTCACAGTAGATGCAGCCGGCTCCTTCAACTGCACGGTGAAACACTTTATCCTTCCATTCATGCCCGCAAATGCCTTTCCACCAAACCGGGTACTGTGACAGTCTTGATATCTCTGTGGGCTTTCTTGTGTTTTTGGCAGCATTCCATTCCTGTGCCAGCTCCGGGTCTGTAGTTGCTAAATCGCTATAACCAGGCAACACAGCGTTCCTCGTGCATACTGGGCATTTTAACCCATGAACTTTGGATTTGATTACCGCCCTATACTCATGTCCGCAGGTACTGCACTTCCACCAGACATTTTTGGTGGAGCGCTCGTTGACATCCTCCGGCAATAATGTGCCGTTTTTTTGTGACCATTCCAATGCGAGCTGCGGATGGAGCGAAGCTAAATCATTGAATCCCTTCAGCAATTTTATTCCGCTGCAATAAGGGCATTTGCTTCCATAAGCCCGTGTAGATATGAGCGTAAACCACTCATGGCCCTGTTCGCATTTCCACCAAACTTTCCGATTTGCATAAGGCGTTACCTGTGTTGGCTTGAGCGGTGCGTTTCGAGGCGACCACTCCTTTGCAACCTGCGGCAGTACAGTTGCAAGGTCGTTAAATCCTTGAAGGACTGCATTGTGCGAACAGTAGGGGCAACCAGCTCCCCTGACGCGATTTCGGATTTCTGCGCTCCACTCATGTCCGCAAGCTCCTATCCAGAGCACTTTCTTATGAGAGCCAACACCGATCTCTGTTGGTTGGATGGTATTCTTCGGCGACCATTCTTTCAGTAGTTCCGGTTTCAAACTCGCAAGGTCATTGATACCCGCAACGATTCTGGCGTTACTGCAAATCGGGCAATTCTCGCCGCTTGATCTTGCCTTTGCGCTGGCCTGCCACTCATGGCCACAACTGCCATGCCACCAATATAGTTTTTTAGAACCATAGGATACATCATCCGGTGAGATGCTGCCGTTTCTTTCTGACCATTCAGCTACAAGCCAAGGTTTTTTATTTGCCAAACTGTTTTCCATACTGTTGCCGCCCTTCCTGCGTACTGCTAACAGTATAGGAAAAACCTCAAAATAAGAGAAATGTGCAAAAAGAGAAATCCCCCTGCAATCGCAGATTTTGCGACCGCAAGGGGGAGAGAACCATATTATACATTTGCCATTTGCTTGGCCCCGGTTTTCAAATATGTTTCAAAGGCTGTGATTTCTCGTTTCTTCAGGTCGTTCGTGACCGTCACATAAATATCGAGCGTGGTCGTTACATCGGCGTGACCAAGCACAGACTGCACGACCTTGACATTCAGACCGCTCTCGCACATTCTTGTAGCGAATGTATGCCGTAGCACATGGCACGAGAACTTAGGCAGAAGAACCGGATCGGAGTCTACGCCCTTTTTCTCAAGAACTTCGCTGTTACAATCGCGCATGATCCGTTGCAGAGCCTTATTCAATGTGCCTTGATGCTGCACCTCGCCGTTCCGATTAACAAACACGAAGTCTGAATACCCCTCAATGTGGCTGACACTTTTCATTCCGCACTCCTCTTGGAATTCCTTTTCCATTAGAAATGCCTGCTTCACACCTTCGGTCATGGGAATTTCCCGAATACCGGCTTTTGTCTTAGGTGTATTGATGGAGAAGTAGCAGCCCTTCTCATCTCTGTGGTTGTAGTACACCAGCGTATGGTTCACGCTGATGATGCCGTTTTCCATATCCACATCGCACCAGCGCAGACCAGTGATTTCCCCCACACGCATTCCGGTGTTCGCCATAATATAAAAGACAGGATACCAGTGCTGGTATTTGGGAGTTCTGGCCAGATAACCAAGAAACAATTCTTCCTGCTCAAGGGTCAAAGCCTTTCTTTTCTCGATTTCCGAACCGTGCGCCATTTTGATTTCCCGAAGCATATTGGCCGCAGGGTTGCTGCGAATCATATCGTCATCGACGGCTATCTGAAATACTTGGTGGACAATATTATGGATGACATCTACCGTAGACGGCTTCAGGACCTTATCGTCGATGAGCTGGTTATAGAATCGGCGCACATCTGATTTTTTCACCTGTACCAGCTTCTTCTTTCCGAAAGTTGGCTTCACAAACAGCTCATACATATAAATGTAGTTTTTCATGGTGCTGTCCTTGATGCCTCTTTTCAGTTGGCACCAAAGCTCATATACATCATTCACCGTGACATTTTTGATATTGGCTTTGATGCCGTCATGCTGGTCAACAAGGATCTGTTCCTCCTGCTCCCGGAGATCTTCCAATGTTGCAGCGTATATGGTATTACGTTTTCCGAGCTTGTCTGTCCAGCGGTACATATAGCTGCCGGTTTTTCTCTGTACCTCTCCGGTGCGTAGCCTTACATGGTGGCTATCAAAGCGAACGGTTGTCTGCCGCTTTTCCTTCTTTTGAAACTGCATAGTCTTCACTCCTTTGCTTTCGCTTTTCTCTTGGCACCATTAAGGATACATAGAGACATCTCGTTTTCCAATGTTGCGAATCAGCCCATATCAAGCAAATCGCATACTTGACTCATACAGAATAGGCCGACTCAAGGTATTCATCGAACTTTTTCCGCTTGATCATTCTTCGATTTCCGACCCAGATAACATAGTTGCATTCGGGCTTATCGGTCATATCCCGCAGCTTCCTCACGCCGATACCGCTATATGCGGCAGCTTCTTCAAGGCTAATGGTAATGCGCTCCCAAACAGGAACGAGATTTTCTTTTTCTGTTCGCGTCATTTATTCCGCCTCCTCGTGTTTCCGGAGATAGGTCACATATTCACTTCTGTTTCGGAACTTGTACCATCTCCAGTTGTATTCCTCCGATTTGAAAAACGCCTTACGGATCGCATCATAGAAATGCTGAATAGCTTTCATGTTGATACCGGGGGTCAGCACCAAGTCGCCGACTTTGATGGCAGCAAGGTCTTTGTGTTCTTTTCTCCACGGAGTATAGAGGAAGGGCTGTGACATCATACCGTTATAGATAGCCTCATCGATAGCTGTGTTGGGATTCAGCCACTTATATAAGCAGATGATCACTTCCTCGACTCGGACAGCGTTCAGACCCTGCATATTCATCAGGTCGAAAACACGCATATCAAGGATCTGCTTCAGGGAACGGAAGCCCAAATCGCAAAAGTAATCAGCGACGGCCCGATCATCTTTTTCGAGCCACTTTGTCGAGCTGGGGTTGATGTTTATTTTGTTGTTCATGTGAATCACTCCTACCGGGTTTTATGAGATTGCCCTCTCACTTTCTCTTTGCCGAATTATTTTGCGAGATTCCCAAAGTTTTTTGCTCGTTTCCAAAATATTGTTCGGAAGTGGGAGAATTAGGTGGGAGGAGTCATATTCTTTGGAATGAATTCTCATGCGCTATTGACAAAACTATCACCAGGATGATATAATGTGGTTGTATCATTACAATGATAATGGAGGCTTCATATTATGAGCGTCATTCAACTGCTTCATGGAACCGACCACATCATCGAGGTTCCGGATATTCATATCGGTAATCCGCACAACGACTATGGCATGGGTTTCTACTGTACCCGCGTCGATGAAATGGCTCGTGAGTGGGCCTGCAAAAAGAACACAGACGGTTTTGTCAACAGCTACGACTTTGACACGGAAGGGCTGAAGGTGCTGAATCTGTTGGACGGAACGCATACGGTCCTGAACTGGATGGCTCTTCTGCTTCAGTTCCGCACCTTCAAGCTGGACTCCGAAGTTGCCGTTGATGCAAGGGACTATCTTATTGACCACTATTCAATTGATTTAACCGGCTACGATGTTGTGATCGGCTATCGGGCAGACGATTCTTATTTCCAGTATGCAGAGTCCTTTGTGTCCAACACCTTACCGCTCCGGAGTTTGAACAGGGCTCTGAAGCTGGGCAAGCTCGGTGAGCAGACGGTTGTCATCTCTCAAAAAGGCTTTGATCGGCTGCACTTCGTGAATGCTTATCCGGTCAGCAAGAGCGTCTATTACCCCAAGTTCTTGGATAGAGATACCAAAGCGAGGGATACTTACCGTAAAGAGATCAAGAAAAGCAAGTCTTACCGGGACGACATCTTCGTGCTGGATATCTTGAGGGAGGAGATGGCTGGCGATGACCCACGCATACAGCGAATCTTATTTGAATAATGCCAAGGATCGTCTTTCCTCTTTCTTCGACTATGCAATCAACGACTGCAAATTAAAACCGGATTGGATCACAGCACTCTTCATCAATACCGGCTACGCCGAACAATTTGAACGAGGCAACCCCGCCTATGTCGCAGGGATGTCCGGTATTGAGTTGGCCCGTGCGGTCATCACAAAGGCATACGGTCCAAAGGAGCTGCCAGCACCAACCAACGCAGAGGACTGCTCCCCTGAATATTGGGCCGGTTGGGCAGTTGCAGAGTACCAATGGTTTACCGGCCGTCGTTTCAAGGACATCTTTGAGCGCATTCCACTTTCCAAGATCATTGGGATGTATTCCGTTTACCACGAGATGGACATTACAAGTTTCATCGATACCATGGAGGAACTCTACAAAGCAGCGGAAGGCGATTCCAACCTGAAACGCATCCGTGAAAACCGGGGCTTATCTCAGGCAGAGCTTGCAGAGCAATCCGGCGTGAATCTGCGCAACATTCAGATGTACGAACAGCGGGTCAATGGCATTGACAAGGCGCAGGCAAACATCCTCTACAAGTTGTCCCGTGTTCTCGGCTGCAATGTGGAAGACCTGCTGGAAAATCCCATGATGTGATTTCGTTCCTGCACCTGCTTCGGCAGGTGCATTTTCTATGTCTAACCACTCGTGTCGTCCCAATTTGAGCTACGCATTTCCTAAAATTTTCTTCAGCTTCTTCAGTGCATCATCTCTTTTTCTATAGATGCTCGTCTTGGGCATTGCGTATTTTTCCACAAGCTCCTTAACAGACACCGGGGATTCTGTGAAGAGAAAATTCTGAATGATGGCTCGTTCTTCCGGGGTCAACATTTTCAGTGCAGTTCTGACCCGCTCAATATCCATACGCTGCATGACCGACTCCTCTACATTGCACTCTGTATCTTTGAGAACATCCTCTCCGTAAATTTCAGACTCTTGAAAGGTCATGGTGCTGTAAGACATGACTTGGAACGGTGTTTCGGCGTCTCGGCTTCGGATGTACTGCTTGCGATGGCAATCCTTTTTCAACTCTTTGCTTACTTTTTCATTGCACTCCATGAAAATGATGGAGTCGTCATCACTGCAAGCCTCAAACTTTCCAAAGACGATTTCCCGATCCTTGCCTTCATCCGTTTCTCTCCATGCCGCATACTGGCGATAATCCATGATCATCCAATTGCCCTGTGCTTCAATCGTGGGGTCCTTCTTTATCAAAACCTCCACTTCCTCTGTGGTTAAAATATATGAAGTTTCGGCTTTTTCTTGTAGTTTGCGAAAGCGTCCATAAATGAAAAAAAGCTCTTTGAGAAAAGATTTCTCCTCTCTCAAAGGGCTTGAATGCATTAGTTTATAGGTTTCTTTGAAAAATCACCATATCCACCAACTTGACTCCGCATTCAAATATCGGATGGTCGTAATTATCTGTAAAAAAGTTAGGTATGATATGGGAACGAACAAAACCGCACTTTTCATAGAATGGAACTGTCAAAGGACTGTCGCCGGTTCCGACCTGTAAAACGGAATATTTGTCGGCATACTCTTTAACAATAAAATCTATCAAGGCTTTGGCATAGCCTTTGCCTTGATATTCGGGAACGGTCGCAATATTCTTTATCTCAAGAATACCGTTGCACTCATCCGTAACAACACATTCCGCTTTCACACCATTATCGTTAAGCACATACATAGTGCCTCTCTCAAGATAGCGGTCTATCATATTCTCTTGTTCATCTGCTAAAAGCAGTAGCGAAAGAAACTGTTTCTTATTTTTAATAACCTCTATGATTGTCATTGTTTATTCCTGCAAATACCGATTTAACGCTCTACAACTACCGTGAGCAATACTAAATCATCGTTTCCGATATTTTCAATGCTATGCTGTGAGCCTTTTTTGCAGATATGGCAAGTGCCTGCTTTCAGAATTTCCTCTTGACCGTCACAAACTGCTTTACCTGTTCCGGACAGGACATAATTTATATCATCGCTCGTTTCGTGCTTATGAAGCCCGATTGAGCCACCGGGATGAATATTTGTCGGGATTATTTTCCCTTGCTCATCCATAAACATTCTTGCACTCATTGTGCCTGTGCCACCGTTCATACCGGGAATTGTTATTTCTTTTGTTTCATTGAAGTCTATCAGCATTTTTTACCTCCGTATATCCTTAAAATGGGCAATTCCGCAATGGAACTGCCCATATATCTTTAAAATATGCGATTTTTAAGGCTCTGCACCGTTTCAAGCACCATTTGGTGTAAATTTGGTGTATTTGTGTATTTTCAGAGCTTTTTCACAAATGAAGTACATCCCGTTTTGTAAGGTAAAACGGTACTTCTTAATAGAGCTTTGCACCTGCCGGAATGTGAGGATCGACCATCAGCAAATGCAGCTTTTCCTCGCCGTTTTCGTGATGCACGGCGGAGATGAGCATACCGCAGGAATCAATGCCCATCATCGCTCTCGGAGGCAGATTGGTGATTGCAATGCAGGTCTTACCGACCAGTTCTTCCGGCTCATAATATTCGTGAATACCACTCAAAATGACCCTATCTACGCCGGTTCCGTCGTCCAAAACGAACTTTAAGAGCTTTTTGGACTTCTTCACAGCTTCGCATTCCTTGACCTTTACGGCACGGAAATCACTCTTGGAGAAGGTGTCAAAATCGACCTGATTCTGGAACAGCGGCTCGATCTGAACATTGGAAAAATCGATCGGCTCGTCCTTAATCTCGATCTCGACCGTACCCTTAGCTCCGCCGATGATACCGACTTCCTCAGGCTTTTTCTCCGACTTGGGAGTGTCCAAAGGTTTCATAGTGGGGAAATGTATTGCCAGAACTTCACCCGGCTTCATAGTGCTTCATATTCCGTTATTTGCTTTCCTAACCGCTATTCATATCTATTCGTATTGCATCAGGAAAAAAGCAAAATTGTTGTCAACTTGTTGTCACCGCAGGATATCTGTTGTCAGACCATTTGGCGCTGAGAACCCTTCTCAGAAGATATCCAGTTTTGATAGGTTTTCAAATGCTTCTCGTTTCTTGTGAGCTGTTGCCTCGGCGTATATGTCCATCGTCGTTTGGATGTTTCGATGACCCATGATTGCCTGAATCACTTTCAGATTGGTTTCGTGTTCGCAAAGCCTGGTACAAAATGTGTGCCTCAGATGGTGGCAAGAAAAATCGGGAAGAATAATCGGCTCTCTCCGTTCTCTTTTGGCCTTTACGACTTCCTCGGAATTGTAGCTATGAGCGATCCGTTTGATCGTGCGGTTAATGGCCTGCGGATTAGGCACGCCGCCATTCCGGTTGACAAATACGAATCCGGTCATTCCATCAATAACCGTCTGGTTGAAGCCGTTTTCTTCCTGTTCTTCTCGCTCAAGCATGAAAGCATCATATACTGTGTCCAGCATCGGAATAGCCCGAATACCGGCTTCGGTCTTTGGCTTTGAGATTTTCTGGACAGAAGTACGAGAGTCGCCTACCGGGTAATATACCATGCTGTGGTTGATGCTAATGACCCTATTTTCAAAGTCGAGGTCTTCCCAGCGTAGCCCCAGCGCCTCGCCAATCCGGCATCCCGTACCGAAAAGAATCGTAAATACGGGCCACCAATGGTAATAAACCGGATGGTTTGCGATGTACTCCATAAAGGCACGCTGCTGCTCAATTGTCAGCGCTCTGCGAATACCACGGGCTTTATCTGTTTCCCTGGCAATTTCCTTCATAACACCGTCGGAGGGATTCTTGCGAATGACATCATCCCGAACTGCCAGCTG
>OLSL01002993.1_pt1 | contig 12601 bp, 4 predicted proteins | sample 1672511 | NCBI WGS metagenome assembly OLSL01 (sample SAMEA3136694, study PRJEB25190) | human gut metagenome | biome: human gut; feature: human-associated habitat; material: faeces | place: Austria | collected 2013
GGCGCTGCCCTGGCTGCTTGGCTTTGCCGCCGGGGCCATGCTCTATGTGGTGGCCGCCGAGCTGCTGCCCACGCGCGGCGATTCCGGCCCGGGGGCGCTGGCCTTTGCCGCGGGCTTTACCGTAATGATGATCCTGGACGTGGCATTGGGGTAGGGAGGAGGGTTGACAACGGCCAATTCCTGTAATATAATGTCGCTGACAAGTAAATAAACAGTCTGTTGATCCAATGTCGCCGGCGGCCGTACAGCCCACCACGGGCCAGGCGTCGGCATAGAAGGAAAGGGGTAGCCAAACCCCGCACGACCGGTACTGTGAGCGCAAGGATGCACCGAAGCGGCGTAAGCCGCCGGGACGAAAGTCCGCCATTGTGGGTAAGCCCATGAGAAGGTAGGCTGCAAACGAGGAGGGATGTCTGTCCCCCGCGGCGCGAGCCAGGAGAATTGCATTGTGTAGGACAAAGTTGCAGCGGGCGCGCTCTCCGTGTGCGGGAATCTTGTACCACCATGTAGATGTACCACGCTGACCTCCTGAACGGGAGGTCGGTGTTTTTTGCACCGCCTTTTTCGCGGCCGGCCCTTTTGGGCGGGCGGCGGGGGCGGCGACGTCTTTCCGTGGTGCAGGGGTCGTATCTATTGCGTTCGCTGTCCGGCTTTGCGCCGGGCAGCGTTTCATTTTCGCGGGACAGAGTGCACTCTGTCCCGTTTTTCATGCCCTGCATGAAAAATATTTCCCTTGCCAGGCTGACACGCTGCCATACACAGCGAAGCGGTGCGGAAAACTCGACTGTCAAGCTGAGGCGCCGTGCGCTTTCCATCTGACCGTGAAACTGTGCAGACGAGTCCCCTTTGTCAAGCTGAGGCGGCCATTGGCCGCGTGCTTTTCCATAAGTGGGGCGGGGATGTTGCCGCATCCCCGCCCACCCCCTCACGTCGACAAAAAATTTACATAAAGGAGAAAGAGATATGAGGAAGAGAGTCATAAGCTGGCTGCTGACCGTCGTGATGGTCGTCAGCCTGCTGCCCACCTCCGTGTTGGCCGACACGCTGGCCGCGGATCAGGAGCAGCAGACCCAGCAGGAACAGACCGCCCCGGCGGATACGGACAGCAATGTCCCCACCGAGGATGAGGAGACGCAGGAGCAGCAGGAGCCTGCTGCGGAAACGCCTGCGTCCCAGATGGCCCGCAGCGGCGGTGCGGCGCCGATGCTGGCTGCGGCAGGCGCGGTGCAGAATATCGGCACCGCGGAGGCGTTTGCGGAGATGGACGCCAGCGGCAGCTATAAGCTGACAGCGGATATCACGGTCACTGAGCCGTATGCCTACGACTTTTCCGGCACCTTTGACGGCAACGGCCACACCGTGACGCTGAATATCACCGCTTCCACAGCCTATGTCGGCCTGTTCAGCAAACTGGCGGACGGCGCTGTGGTGAAGAATGTGATCACCGCAGGCAGTGTCACGACAACAGGTAAGAAATGTGTAGCAGGCATTGCTGGCTATGCTACAGATAATGTTAAGATCGAAAATTGCAAAAATACCGCGAGTATTACAGGAACTAAGAATGTGGGCGGTATTTTGGGCGAAGCTTATAATAACGAAGAAAGCATTTCTGTTGGGATCAAAAACTGTGCGAATGAAGGTGCAGTAAACAGTACTGGTTCTGCTATAGGTGGTATTGTTGGAAAGATGGAGGGCCAGAACTCCATCATAGACTGTTATAACAGAGGGAATATCACTGGCTTTAATAACTACGCTGGCATCGTGGGACAAAGCACAGGCGCTCTTGTTGCAACGATTAAAAATTGCTATTCTGTCGGAGCAGTCACTACTTATGGTGCATCTACCAATGCGGGATATGCGTTGATAGGTGGAGGTAAGAACTATGCTTTGACTAATTGCTACGCAATAGAACAAGACGGGTTGAATTTGGCGTATAACGGAACGAATGCTACAACGGAAGAGTGTGACTTCAAATCCGCCGAGGAGATGCAGTCCGCGGAGTTTGCAGCCACCCTTGGCAGCGCATTCCAGTACAATGTGGGCGGCTATCCTACGCTGAAGGACCCGGAGCCAGTGGTGGAAAAGAACGTCGTGTCTATTTCCGTAAAGTCGGCTAAAACGACGTGCTATACCGGCGATGAACTGGAGCTCAGTGTTACAGTTACCTATGACGATAACAGTAGCGAGGTCATCACCAAGGGTTTCACGGTGGCGGGATTTGACAACACCGCGCCGGGAAAGCAGACGGTGACTGTGACCTACAAGGAAAAAACGGATTCCATTGAGATCGAGGTCATTAAGAAGCCTGAGTTTGATGACTTCTTCGCTGGTATTGTTAACAGTGTTGAGGTGACGAATGATGCCACCTATCCTTATGTGGTGGACATGACCGACAGCGACGGCCTTTGCCTGCGCTCCAGCAATCCAGTTGGAAATACAAGCAGTACATCTACGATTACGCTGAAGGCAAAGGCCAATGTGACGCTTAGCTTTAAGTATTGGGGCTGCAATTATGATTCTTCTTACGCAGCTCTTACGATCGTAAAAAACAACAGCTATAATCCAGAGATGCGGTCATGGGGGAGTACTCAGTGGAAGGACTTCACCATTGATCTGAAAAAGGGCGATACGCTGAGACTGAATCTTATAAAGACGTATGTCTCAGGTGATTACTATGTCAAGCTCAAGGATTTCACAGTTTCGTCCCTGTATGAGGTGAAGTTGACAGCGGAGCCTGAAGAGGCTGATGCGGTCGTTGCACTGAAGGACAGCACAGGCGCAGAACTTAAAGGTACGAATGGTGTATACATCGTTTCTGCAGGTGAGTATACCTACACGGTGTCGGCTTATGGGTATGACACTGTTACGGAAACGATCAATGTTGCTGCAGATGTGGCAAAGACGGTGCCGCTGACCAAATCTGCGGCCTATTCCGTGGCGTTTGATATCTCGCGCCCCGCAGGGATCACGGCGGATCCGACAGTGACCGTCAAAACCAACGGTAAGGCGGTATATACCGGTGATGGTACAGGCTGCAGTCTGTCCAATGGCAGCTACGCTTATACAGTTGCCTGCGATGGCTGCGATAATGCCGGCGGTATATTCTCTGTGAATGGCGATAAGGTGAATATCACAGTGACGCTGGCAAAAAAGGCGATATTTGAGGATTTCTTTGCCAATTGCCAGGGTATCACCGTCAGCGGTGACAAGGGGAAATTTACCATAGAGGGTGCTGGCAAGGACTCCTATCTCAAGACCACAGAAACGACCACACTGGCTCTCACAGCTACAAAGAATGTGAAGCTGTCGTTCAGCTATATCGCCAATGCGGCAGGGTATGTGGAAGGCGACTGGGATTATGATGAGCCGGATGAATACTATTATTTCACCATAAAGAAGAACAGTACACAAGTCAAGCGTGCTTACAGCGAAACTTCTTGGAAAGATTTTTCAGAGGAGCTTACGCAGGGTGATGTGCTGACCATTAGTTATGATGGTTATACCAGTTACTATTACGCAGCCCTGAAGAATTTTGCAGCAGTTCCGTTCTATACCCTCACCCTTAACACTCCCGCCGGTGCAACGGTGGTGCTGAAGGACCGTAGCGGCGCGGAGATCACCGGCAAAAACGGCGCATACACCGTTGCCGCCGGTACCTATGCCTATACCGTCAGCAAGTACGGCTACAAGACCGAGACGGGGAGCATCACCGTTAATGCCGATGTGAACAAGACCGTCACGCTGAGCGAACTTGCCTCCTGCACCCTGACCTTTGCCGTGACCCCGGCGGAAAACGCTAAGGTGACCGTGACCCACCCCGTGGGCGGCACCATCAAGCCCGAGACCGACGGCGGCTACAAACTCTACCTCGGCGAGACCTATGCCTATACCGTCACTAAGGCGGACTATATCCCCGTTCACGGCAGCATCACCGCCGCCGAGGACAAGACGCTCTCCTTCACCTTAACTTACGCGGGTGAGGGCTGGGACGGCACCGCCAAGACCGCACCCACCCAAGACAAAAACGGCGTCTATCAGATCGGCACCGCCGCGGAACTGGCGTGGTTTGCCGATGCCGTCCAAAACGGGCAGACCGCCATCAGCGCCAAACTCACCGCCAACATCAACCTCAACGGCAAGACCTGGACGGCTTTTGGCAAATATGATTATAAACTTGAGGGCAAGTCCGGCTTTGCCGGGACGCTGGACGGCGATCGGCACATCGTCAGCGGCCTGAAGAGCACGGAGGGACTGGTGAGCTGCCTTTCCTCCGCCGGCACGGTGAAGAACCTGACGGTCATCGGCACAGTCAGCGGCAGCAGTCATGTGGGCGGCATCGCGGCCACCAGTTACGGCGCCGTGGAGAACTGCCTCTTTGACGGCACCGTGACCACCAGCAGCGGCAGCGCCTCTGCCGGCGGCATCGTGGGACGCGCCCAAAAAGGCAACCGCATTGTCAACTGCGTCAACACCGGCGACATCAAAAACACCTGCGCCTACTATAATTCCACGCTGAATATCGGCGGCATCATGGGCTATACCTATGGCACCGTGGAGAACTGCTATTCCACCGGCAATGTGTCCGCAAGAGCGGATAGAGGCACCAACAAGGGCATCGGAGGTATCGCGGGACAGGTATATGCCTCCGCCGTTTTGCGCAATTGCTATGTCACCGGCGCCGTCACCGGTCCGAAGGCCGGCATCAGCCCGGTGGTGAACCTCGTGGCATCCGGCGCCACGGTGGAAAACTGCTACTACCTCCATGCCGCCGGCACCGGCGCAGCGATTGTCGGTACCGCGCAAAAGACCGCCGAGGAAATGCGTACCCCGGAATTTGCGGCGGATGTGGGGATGCACCTTGACAGCGGCAACAGCAACGGCGGCTTCCCGGTGCTGCCCTGGCAGGGCGGCACCCCCGTGGATAATGCCGACCTCAAGGCCGCTGCCGCCGCCGCCAACGCCTTGGAACTTCGCGGCATGAGCGCCGCCGACGCCGCCAAGAAAGCCAAGGCCGACAGGTACGCCAAGATTGTGCTGGAACCCTATGACCTCAACAACTATAACGATAAGGCCGACCTCTGTGAGGAATACGGCATCGAAGAGCCCGGCGAAGCGGTCACGGACCTGCACGACTACTTCCTGACCGCCCTGCAAAAGCACTTCTATAAGGAACTGGGGCTCGATGCCGAGAATGCAGACCTTCTGAAGGCCGATGCCACCGGCGTCTATCAGCTCCGCGGCCTTACCCCGGTGAGCGGCGACCCGGAGGAGGAAGAGGAGACCGCGCAGACCTATACCGGCTTCCTGACCCTGCCCGCGAGCGTCACCGTTCCCGTGGACGAGGCGGAAAAGACCGTTGCCATTGCCTGGGAGAGCAGCAACACTGCCCTGGTGACCGTGCAGAACGATGGGACTGCCGACATCACCGCGCCTGCCGACGGCAAGGCTACTGTTACCCTCAAGGCCACGCTGACCTCCGGCAGCGAGAGCAAGGTCAAGACCTTTACCCTCTGCCTGTGGTCCAAAGCGGCGGAGCAACAGCAGACACTGGACGACATCGCCGCCGAGTTCACGCGCAAGAATACCGCCGTGCAGCCTCTGGAAGGCGTGGGGCTCTATTATGAAACCAACATCACCGATGCCTTCCGCCGCCTGCTGGCAGAGCAGGGCTATGCGGATGTGGCGGACAAGGCCGAGATCACCTATGTCAACGGCAGCGCCAAGGCCAACGGCTTTGACGATACTAAGGTAAAGTACATTGCCGACAACGGCGACATCACCTACTTCACCGGCGACGGCACCGCCCGCCAGACCGTGCAGTACACGGGATTGAAGTTCCGCATCACCTATGCCGGGGTCACCAAGGAGATCACCCTCCGTGCCACCGTGGGGCGCAGCGCCGATGATGTGCAGCAGCTGGTGGAGAGCGCCGCCGAGTCCCTGAACTGGGAACTCATCCGCGGCGAGAACACCAACGGGGCCACCCAAAGCGAGGTGGCGGGCTGGACGCTCTACACCGTGAACGACCGCATCACCTCCAACCTCACGCTTCCCTCCGGCATTGCGGGGCGCTATGATGTGAAGGTGCAGTGGGGCACCCGGAACACCGAGTGGCTCTACATCACCAACGGCACCAACGGCACCGGCGTGGGCACCGTCAACCGCCCCCTGCAGCCCGCCGACGGCACGGCGCTGCCCGAGAAGGCCGGCAAGTTCCGGCTGATCGCCCGCGTGACCTATGACGCCTTCGATGACTACACGCTGGCGCACATCACCGGCGACAACGGCGTGGAGGTCTATGCCGATGTGTTCTTTGACGCCACCGTTGCGCCCTTCGACAGCAGCGTGACCAGCGAGATGCAAAACGCTCTGGCAGAGAAGTATCAGGGGCTCCTGCGTGACTTTGTGGACAAGACAAAGCCCGTGGACTTGACCGCCGTCAGCGACGATATGCAGATGCCCAGACCCGCTCTTCTGGAGCAGGCGGGCATCATGAGCGACAGTTATAACCAGAAGGTCACGATGGTGAGCCGCACCCCGGATGTGCTGGACTTCAACGGGTATCACGCCATGGTCTACCGCCCACTGCCCGGTGAGGAGCCGGTGGAGGCGAAGTATGTGGTGACCATCACCACCCGCAGCTCCGGCCTTCTGCTGGCGCGGCAGGAGTTCAGCTTCACCATTCAGCCTTTTACCCAGCAGGAGTTGGAGGGCGCTGCCGCCTTTATGACGGAGGCGCGGACCGAAGACGCCTACTGGGACGGTATCAAGAACAAGAATACGGTTAAGACCAAAGTCACCTCCGATCTGTACCCCTTCGCGGAGATCTGCAAAAACGAGGACGGCACGCTGGAATACGTCCGTGGCACGGTAAATATGACCTTCGACGGCATCGAGGCCGACGATATCCCCGGCTGGCTCGATACAGAGAAGTACCGCTGCTTCCGATCCTCCCGACCCTCCGTCATCGAGAATGAGCTCCTGCGTGTGCACCAGCCGGAGTACAATACGACAGTTACGCTGGACAGCGTCCTGACCTACACCAAGTACGCCCAGTATTGGGAAAAGTTCGGCATCAACGGCACCGAGGAGACCAAGGAACGCTACAAGGACTTTGCCCAATTCTACAAGCAGCCCATCCACATCGACCTGACGGTGATCGGCGAGAAGAACGCCGTTGACCCCGACGAAAATCAGACCCTCACCGTGAAGGTCAAGGTGGACGGCTACAACAAGAACGGCCATACCTTCACGGGAATCTCCGGCTTTACCTTCACCGGCAAGGCCAACGAGGATCCCACCGCTTGGGACGCTGTGAAGGCGTGCCTTGACAGTGCCAAGTACACCTATACCGGCAGCGGCGCCTACATCAAGAGCATCACCGATGCGGCGGGCAACACCCTCAAGGAGAAGGGCGACGGCAAGTCCTCCGGATGGATGTTCGGCCTCACCTTACAGGGCGGCACCGAGACCTTGCCCAAGACCACGCTGGACAACACCTATCTCAAGGACGGCGACACCCTGCGCCTGTTCTTTACCGACACCTATATCCCGCTGGATCCGACGGATCCCGCCGTGCCCGGTGCGGAAGTGCCCGGCTTCGATGAGGCGTATGCCGGCGCCAAGGCGTATATCCAAAGCGCGGTGAGCGCCCCGGTCGTCAGCTATCTCTTCGGCGAGTGGGCGGTACTGGGACAGGCTCGCGCCAAGGTGCCCCTGTCCGAGGCATATATCGCGGCCTATTATGAGAAGGTCGTGGCCTATGTAAAGGCGAACATCGGCTCTGACGGCATCCTCCGGGCTCCCGATGATAAAAACACCCCCGTCATCACCGACAACGAGCGTATCATTCTGGCTCTTACCGCCATCGGCAAGGACCCCGCCAACGTGGGCGGCGAAAACCTGCTGAAGGCGCTGCAGAACAAGGATATCATGAAGGTCACCGATACCAGTAACACAGATATCAACGGCCTCGTCATGGGTCTGCTGGCGCTCAACAGTCGCAATTACACCTCCGACACCTCCTGGCTGGTGCAGGCCATTCTGGACCAGCAGAATGCGGACGGCAGCTGGAGCGCCAGCGCCGAAACAAAACCCGCCAGCGACGTGGACATGACCGCCATGGCGCTGCAGGCGCTGGCGCCCTACTATAAGGACGGCGGCAATGAAACCGTGAACACCGCCGTGGAGAAAGCCCTCAACTGGCTCTCCGGCAAGTATCGAAGCGGCTACGACTCCTCCGAGAGTTGCGCGCAGGTGGTCATCGCCCTTTCCGCCCTGAATTTGGATGCCAACACGGACGCGCGCTTTACCAAGACCGTGGAGGGGAAGACCCTGAGCGTGCTGGGGAACCTCCTGCAGTACCGCGTGGCGGAGAACGGCGGCTTTAAGCATCAGTTCGCAGACAAGGCCGTCAACGAGATGGCCACGGAGCAGGCGCTTTGCGCCATGGCCGCCTATGCGCGCTTTACCGAGAAGGCCAACGCCCTCTACGATATGACCGACGCCGCCTGCGCCCATCGCTTCGGCGAGTGGCAAGTGACCGTGGCCGCCACCTGCACCAAGGACGGCGTCAGCCGCCGGATCTGCTCCATTTGCGGCGCCGTGGAGGAAAAGTCTGTTCCTGCCGCAGGCCACAACTTCGGCGCATGGACGGTGACCAAGGCGGCCACCTGCACCGAAAGCGGTATCAGCACCCGTAAGTGCAGCGTTTGCGGCACGGAGGAGACGATGATCGTCCCGTCTCTGGGGCACAGCATGACTGCCACGGCGGGCAAGGCTGCTACCTGCACCGAGGCAGGCAACAGTGCCTATTGGACCTGCTCTCGCTGCCACAAGTTCTTCAGCGATGCGGCGGGCAAGACCGAGATCGCCAAGGACAGCTGGGTCATCGCGGCCCTGGGCCACGATGAGGCCACCCGTGCGGCGGTGGCGGCCACCTGCTACGCCTCCGGCCATGAGGCGGATACCTACTGCAAGCGCTGCGGCATTGTCATCACAGCTGGCGCGACCATTCCCGCCACCGGCAAGCACACCTACGTCAACGGCGTCTGCACCGTCTGCGGCGTCAAGAACCCGATGGCCAACGTCAAAGGCGATGACATCAAGGTGGACAGCAAAGACAACAAGACCGCCGCGGGCGACGGCTTGGTCATCAAGGCCGATGATACCATCACCGGGGAGGTGCTGGCGGACATCAAGGCAGCGGTGAGCAGCGGCGCGATCACCGTGACCGTGACGGATACGCTCCAGCTTACCAACGAGCAGAAGGCCGCCGACGGCGGCAAGAGCGCCCTGACCGAGGCGGCCAAGACGGCCGGTGACGAGGTTAAGAAGGAGCTGAACAAGCTGGCCGAGAAGCTGGACGCCCTGCGCGGCGACAAATCCCGCAAGAACGCGCAGTTGGAGAAGGTCGTAGACGTGACTGTGGCGCTGGTCAAGACGGAAGGGAACGAGATCAAGACCGTGGCGCAGCTTATCGAGCTGCCCCACAGCGTCACCGTGACCATCCCCATCACCGACGAGCTGTACGCGGCCCTTCAGGGCAAGCGCGTCTGTGTGGTGCGCAGCCACACGGATAGCAGCGGCAATGTGACCACTGCCGAGCTGTCCGCTACGCTGGGCGGCACCAAGGGCAATTATGTCCTGACCTTCCAGACGGACAAGGCCTCCGCGTTCGCTATCGTCTCCTATGAGACGGTGTCCTCCGGGTACTACTACGGCGGAAGCGGTACGGCCGACAGCGGCAAGAAGGACTCTGCCAATACGGCGGACGACAGTCAGATGGTGCTGTGGCTGGGCAGCGCGGTCCTGGCGGCGGCAGCCGTTGTGGTGCTGGCCCGGAAGAAGCGCGTTTCCAAGTAACAACAGAACAGCCGACGCAGGGGCGCGAAAGCGCCTCTGCGTATGGCGCTTTTATGAGGAATGAGAGATATGAAGAAAAACCACCGATTTTGGCTGTTGGCGCTGGCGCTGTCCCTGCTGCTGACCTGCGCCGCCTGCGGAAAAAAGACCGTATCGTACGCCCCCGGCAACATTCCCACGGCAACGCAGGAGCAGACCACGGACACCAGGAAGAACGACACAGCTGAAACGGGCACCACCAAGGCTGACGGCAAGCAGGACGCGGCAAAGACTAAGGATAAGACCGCGGACGACAAGAAGTCTGACGAACAGAAGCCGGCTGGTGAAGCCAAAAAGACCGAGGAGGACACCAAAAAGCAGGAGGATACCAAAAAGCAGGAGGATACCAAAAAGCAGGAGGAAGCCAAGCGCCTGGAGGAGCAGAAGCGACTGGAAGAAGAGAAGAAACAGCAGGAGCAGGCGCAGCAGCCCGCTGTGCCGGGCCCCGATCCCGCGCCTGCACCTGACCCGGCGCCGGCGGCGTCCGTATCGCTGTACATCTCCTGCGCCACGGTGCTCAATAATATGGACAAGTGCTCCGACAGCGTGAAGGGCCTTATCCCCGCCGACGGCGTGATCCTGTCCACCACGGTGACCATCACCGAGGGTGAGTCTGTCATGTCCGTACTGAAGCGGGCCTGCGGTGACGCGGGTATCCCGGTGAGCTCCAGCGGCAGCTATGTCAGGGGCATCAACGGCCTGTTCGAAAAAAATGTGGGCAGGAGCTCCGGCTGGATGTACTGCGTGGGGGGAACCTTCCCCAGCTATGGCGCGGACAGCTATACGCTCTCCGGCGGCGAGAACATTCAGTGGCTCTACACCTGTAATATGGGTGCAGACGTGGGCAATACCTACATGGGCTGACAAAAGGGCGGCTTTTGCCGCCCTTTTTCCGCACGCAGGATTGACGTATCCCCTGGCGGCAGGGTATAATCAAAAGGTTAAGACATCATGTATGCAGGAGGTGATCCCATGGACGATACGCTGCGCACTTGCCATCCGGCGGTGAGCTTTTCCTACTTTGCCCTGGTCATCGCCTGCGCGATGCTGCTGATGCACCCGGTGTGCCTGGTTCTGTCGACGCTGGGCGGCGGGTGGTATGTTGCCCGTCTGCTGGGCGGCAAGGGCCTGCGCCGCCACCTGCTGTGGCTGCTGCCTATGGCCCTCCTGGCGGCGGCCCTGAACCCGGCCTTTGTCCACCAGGGCGTCACCATTCTGGCTTATCTGCCCTCCGGCAATCCTTTGACGCTGGAGAGCCTGCTCTACGGTCTGGCCGCCGGCGCCATGCTCAGCGCCGTGGCGCTGTGGTTCGTCTGCGTCACCGATGTCATCACCTCGGACAAGGTGGTGTACCTCTTTGGCCGCGTCATCCCGGCGCTGTCCCTGCTGCTGAGCATGATCCTCCGCTTTGTGCCCCGCTTTGTCCGCCGGCTCCGTGCCGTGGCGCAGGCCCAGCGGCATCTGGGCCGTGATACCCAGACCGGCGCCCTGGCCCGGCGCGTTAGAAGCGCCCTTCGTGTGTTCTCCATCGTTGTCACCTGGAGCCTGGAAAGCGGGCTCATTACCGCCGACAGTATGCGCTGCCGGGGCTATGGCCTGCCGGGGAGGACCTCCTTCTCCCTCTACCGCTTTGACCGGCGTGACGGTGCCGTCACCCTCTGGCTGGCCTTCTGCGGCCTGTATCTGTTGGGCGGCGGTCTGGCCGGCGGCTTGCGCTTTCAGTATTACCCCATGCTGCTCAGCGGCCCCGTCACACCGCTGACGGTCAGCTTTTTCGCCGTTTACGGCCTGCTCTGCTTTACGCCGGTGCTGCTGGACGCCCTGTCCCGGCGCCGCTATCTCGTCCGGAAAGGAGGGACGCCCCGTGCCTGAACTGCTGCGTTTGGAGCATTTTGGTTTTACCTATCCCCAGCAGCCCTGCCTCGCGCTGGCGGATGTGTCCCTCACGGTCCGTCAGGGCGAGTTCTGGGTCCTCTGCGGCGCCTCCGGCTGCGGCAAGACCACGCTTCTCCGCCAGCTGAAGCCCTCCCTGCGCCCCCACGGTGCGGCCGAGGGCCGTATCCTCTTCGACGGTCAGCCGCTGGATGACCTGCCGCCCCATCGGCAGGCCGCTGATATCGGCTTCGTCCTCCAGTCTCCGGAGGAGCAGACCGTCACCGACAAGGTCTGGCACGAGCTGGCCTTCGGACTGGAGAGCCTTGGCTGCGATACGCCCTCCATCCGTCGCCGCGTGGCGGAGATGGCCTCCTTCTTCGGCATCCAGGACTGGTTCCATAGGAAAGTGGACGAGCTCTCCGGCGGCCAGAAGCAGCTGCTGGCCCTGGCCTCGGTCATGGTGCTCCAACCCCGTCTGCTGATTTTGGATGAGCCCACCAGTCAGCTGGATCCCATTGCTGCTGCCGACTTTTTGCAGACTGTGGGCCGCCTGAACCGCGAACTGGGCATCACCGTTCTGATGACGGAGCACCGTCTCGAGGAGGCCTTGCCCCTGGCCACCCACGCCGCCGTGCTGGACGGCGGCCATCTCCTCTGTGCCGGCGCGCCGGAGGCGGTGTGCCGTTCCCTGCGGGGCCGCGGCCACGATATGTTCCTGGCCATGCCCGCCGCCGTCCGTATCTGGGCCGGGGTGGACAGCGACGCGCCCTGCCCCATCACCGTCCGCGAGGGCCGCGATTTCCTGTCCGGCTGGTGCGATGAA
>OLSL01003000.1_pt1 | contig 12579 bp, 9 predicted proteins | sample 1672511 | NCBI WGS metagenome assembly OLSL01 (sample SAMEA3136694, study PRJEB25190) | human gut metagenome | biome: human gut; feature: human-associated habitat; material: faeces | place: Austria | collected 2013
TCGTGCGGGAGTCGGTGCAGTTGCAGCGGCTCCCGCTTTTCCGTGGGGATGGCAGAAAGGCAACCTTTGAACCATACGAAGCTCTTGACATTTTACAGGAATGTTGCTATTATTAAAGCGTTGAGCAAGTGGACAATCGAAATCATCCCTTGTCAAATCGAACAATTCCGGGCCGCAGTTTTGCGGATTGGAACAAGCAATTTGCCGGAGTTTCCGTTATAATGAAAGCGTCCTAAAGTGGGGCTTTGCCGGTGGATTCGTGCGAAATTTGTCGAATTCCGGCGTCTGGGTTTGGATAAATCCTCAACAAGAGGTTTATTAAATTTTTTATTCATATTTTTAGGAGGAATTAACTATGGCACAGCCTTTGGCTCCTTACGTCAAGCTCCCCGAGTTTGACGAGTACAAAGAGTGGTTTAAGGATTTTGCTGAGATGAAGCGTGAGGATGGTATTCTCCAGATCACCTGGAAGACCAACGACGGCCCCATGCATCATTCCGGCATGTCTCATCGTGCAATCAGCCAGCTGACCCGTATCCTGTCCATGGACTGGAAGAACGAGATCATCATCTTCACTCACATCGGCGACAACTGGATGATCGAGTCCGACGCAAACGGCTGGGAGACCTACTCCGAGCTGCCCACTCAGCGTTTCCAGCATCAGTACTTCGACGACACCAACCTGATCAAGAACATGGTGTTCGATATTGATGTTCCCACCATCGGCGCTATGCCCGGCCCCGGCTTCCACTGGGATTCCGCTTTCCTGTGCGACGTTACCATCGTAACCGAGGACACCAAGATCGAGGTTCCCCATGCTCAGGGCGGCCTGGTTCCCGGCGACGGCATGGGCCTGATGGCTCAGCACTTCCTGGGCACCAAGCGCGGCAACTACTACATGATGACCACCCGTCAGTTCACTGCTCAGCAGATGCTGGATTGGGGCATGGTCTCCGAGGTAGTTGAGAAGGGTAAGGCTGTTGAGCGTGCATGGGAGATTGCTCGTATGTGGAAGCGTATGCCCTACGAGAACCGCTGCATCATGGCCAACCTGGCTAAGCGTCCTCTGAAGAAGCTGTTCGTTGAGGATCTGAAGCTGCACACTGTTTCCGAGCAGTACGGCTCCCTGCTGCGTATCGCAGAGGGCACCCTGGGCGACGAGAACTCCGCTCAGCAGGACGAGAAGTACATCTCCCGCGTGAACGACTACCGTTACGCTACCCGTGACATGGAGGCTCCTCAGACCCTCGAGTCCTGGGCTAACATGGCGAAGAACGCTGGCGAGTGGTTCAAGAAGGTCGAGAACGGCGAGATCGAGAACCCCTATGTGTTCGAGCACTCCAACGAGCCCGACTGGTACAACGCATTCTAATTTTTCCTTTGCAATTAAAGCCTCAACGCTCCGGCGTTGGGGCTTTTTGCGGAATTGAGGGCACAAATCAGTGTTCTTTTTCCGGTAAAACCTGTTCATTTGTTCCTTACGGCAGAAATTGTTACAGGATATACAAAAATGACCCACTAAAATAGTTGCATTTGAAAGCATAATCGAGTAAAATAGGTACGTTTGAATGAACGATACAAGGAGGATACAACCATGACACATCCTGAGTACCCCACGCTGTTCTCCCCCATGAAGGTCGGCAACGTGGTGTATAAAAACCGCATTTTCCAGGCGCCTGCAACGCCTCATCTGCTGCAGACCGACGAGCCCTATCCCACCGATGCTTACCGTGCATACTATGTGGAAAAGGCGCGTGGCGGCACCGCTTCCGTGACCATTGCCGGTCATGACATGAACTCTCTGGCGCCCTTCCGTCCCGGCTGGCACAACCTGGATCTCCGTCAGACCACCTATCATCGTTACTGGCAGAAGTGTGTGGATCAGATCCACTACTATGGTGCCAAGGTTTCCATCGAGCTGCTGGCATTCTTCTATTCCGGCTGGACCGGCGGCAAGAAGGGCGAGGGCGAGCACTTCTTCTATTCCGTAGACGGCACGCCCGGCCCCGACGGCTCCGAGCGCCCCATGCTGACCCGTGAGGCCATGGAGGCAATCGCCGAGGATTACGCCAACGTTGCCGAGCAGGCCGTTGCCGTTGGTTTTGACTCCATCCTGATCCATGGTGGTCACGGCCTGGTCATTAACCGTTTTATGAGTCCTCTGTTCAACCATCGTACCGACGAGTTCGGCGGCTCCTTCGAGAACCGCTGCCGGTTCCCCATGATGATCCTGGACGCTATCCGCAAGAGAGTTGGCCACAAGATCCTCATCGAGTACCGCATCTCCGGCTGCGAGCTGGCTGACGAGGTTGGCTATCCCGATGCCGACAAGCAGCTGAAGCCCGAGGACATTGCGGAGTTCCTGCGCATGGCCGGCGACCGCATTGATATCGCACATATCTCTGCCGGCAATATGTCCATCCCCGGCACCGAGGCCATCATGCATCCCACCATCTTCCACAAGCCTGCACAGAATGCCCGCTTTGCCCGGAAGATTAAGGAGCTGGGCGTTCCTCAGCCTGTGCTGACCCTGGGTGCATTCCAGGATCCCAAGCTCATTGAGGAGACTCTGGCTACCGGCGGCGCTGATTTCGTGGCAATGGCCCGTGGTACCATTGCCGATCCTGAGATGCCCGAGAAGGCACGTCACGGTCAGGAGGACGAGATTATCCCCTGCATCAAGTGCTTCCACTGCCTGGAGTATTCCAAGCCTTCCACCAAGGCCTTTGCATGTTCCGTCAACCCCACCGTGGGCCGCGAGAACCAGCTGAAGGATCTGATCCCCGAGACCACCACCCCCAAGAAGGTCGTTATCATCGGCGGCGGCCCCTCCGGCATGGAGGCTGCTATCATCGCTGCAAAGCGCGGCCATGATGTTACCATCTTCGAGAAGGCCGACCGTCTGGGCGGCAAGCTGGTATTCTCCGAGCAGGTTTCCTTCAAGTATGACCTGGCAAAGTTCATGAACTATCAGATCAACCTTGTGAAGAAGCTGGGCATTAAGGTGGTTCTGAACACCGAGGCGACCCCCGAGATGATCGAGGCACAGAAGGCAGATTGGGTTCTGGCTGCTGTGGGCGCAAATGCGTTCGTTCCTCCCATCCCCGGCACCGACGGCCCCAACGTCATGATCGCAGAGGAGTGCTACAAGCACATCGACGAGATCGGCGAGCGTGTTGTGCTCATCGGCGGCGGCGAGGTTGGCTGCGAGACCGCTCTGGCTCTGGCTGAAAAGGGCAAGAAGGTTTCCATCATCGAGATGCTGCCTGAGCTGTGCCCCGAGACCTTCCACCTGACCCGCGGCGTGATGCTGGGTAAGATGGAGAAGTGCGTGGATATGTACACCGGCGCTCGCTGCACCGGCATCACTACCGAGGGCGTCAGCTTTGTGGATAAGGACGGCAACGAGCAGTTCGTTCCCTGCGACGTGGTGGTTATGTCCTCCGGTATGCGTCCCCGCCAGGATCTGGCCGAGAGCTTCCGCATGACCGCTCCCGACTTTATGCCCATCGGCGACTGCGTCATTGCAAAGAACGTCCGTACTGCCACCAGAATGGCATTCGACGCTGCAACCCGCATCTAATTCTTGACTGAGCTTTGATTATGCCGCAGCCCTTTTCATGGGCTGCGGCATTTTTGCGTCTTGTAAATCTCACAAGCCTGGGGTATAATGAACTTCAATCGTCACAATTTGCGTGCTTTGGAAGGAGTATTACATAGATGGATGAACAGCAAAAGCGACAGCTGGAGTCGGAAATCTGCGCGGTGGTGCAGGGAATGCAGCGATCCCCGGAGGGATGGGTTCCACTTGCGGAAATCGGCGGAGCACTGGGCAGCGCGGGAATTTCTTATCGCACCTATGGGTATGAGAAGCTGCGGCCTTTTTTGGAGGAATTCCAGAATGTCCTTGAGTTCCATGAGGTGCAGGAGCCTGGAAAAACACCGGTGTTTTTTGTGAAGCCCCGTGGGGAAGGGGAGCCGGAACTGCCTGCTGATCGGCCCAAACCGGCAGCGGCGGAACCTGGCAAACAGAAGGTACCCACTTCGGAAATGCATCTGACCGACTGGACGTTTGTCCCCTGGGCGCTGCGGGATCATTTGGCGGAGCTGTGTCTGCCGGAGAAATGGTATTACGGGGATCAGCCGGAACCCGGAAAGGAACTGTCGATTCTTAACAACTACCTGGACAATACCTTCCGCCGACTGTGCTATGAGGGGAAAGTCGTTATTCGAGTGGACCCTGCCAATGGGGAGGAGTATGCTGCATTTAATACCGGGCTTGTGGATCGGAAGTATGAGTATATCTATGCGCTGATGCAGAAAAATACTCGTGCGGACGCGAGACAGTATTGGTTTTTGCTGGACTTTGTGGTAGCCGGAGAGGATCGGGGAAAGACGCTGGTCAGCCTGTTCAATCCACTGCCGCAGCGTGCGGATTATTTTCAGAATAAGATTGAGAATATGCTCTATGATCCGTCTACCGGCGACCTCTCCTGCGACTATATTCACATTCTGACGGAGCGGACGTATCGGCTTCCTGCGGAGTTCCTTCAGGAAAATTGCCCGGCCGATTTTCTCGAAATCAACGGCGTTCGGCTGGAGGAGGTATCGGACGGACCCTTTGACTATGAGAAAAAGCAGTATTTTTATGAATTGGGGCAGAAAATCCGTGCAACGCCGCGAATTTTGAATCGGCTCAAGAATCGCATGGCCGATGCAGTGGATCTGGCACTCAAACGGGTTACGTGGAACTATAAGACGGCCATTCCGATGTATTATCCCAAGCACAATTCCGGATCACTGCTGCTTCCGCTGGCCCTGATGGATGAGGGACGGGTGGATTTGGCTTTGGTGGTGGAACGGCAGCCTTCCGGAGCCTATCAGGGCCAGACCATTTTGACGCTGGATATGGCATATACAGACAGCCGTTTGGTTGCACGGCCCGACAGTGATTGGCTGCGGACGGATGATATCCACAATTCTGCGCCGGATCTGGCGGAGGTATAAATCATGCAAGTCCCGGGCGCGGTTCGGTTTGCCGCTGTCCGGGGCTTTTTGCAGCGAATACAGAATTTCTCAGCCATAAAAGCGAAAAAACGGCACAGCCTAACCGTGAGGTGGTAGGCTTGTGCCGAAAATGGATGATTGTGATGATTTTGACCGGGCTGCTGATGAGCCATGCGGCAGCGGCGGAGAATTATATTCATTGGGTGGATTTTGATGTCCCTGTGGAGGCGCTGGAGACGGCCATGCGGCTGGATATCGAATCTCAGGGAAAGGAGAAGTCCCTTGATTGGGTGGACATTCTGGCCCTGGGAGCCGCGAGAAACGGCAGCGGGAAACTCAGCACCACGCAGGTTCAAAAAGCCGCCAAGGAGCTGGAAGGGGATCAGTCTCCCGAGCAGCTGCTGGGCGCACAGGCAAAGTATTTTCGCTACTACCGGGAGGCCTATGGGGCGGTATTGGACGGTCTGATGGGCAGCTATGCCATCCGGAAGGCGGACGGAAGCTGGTCGGCGGAATACGGCCTGAAAGCCTTTTGCCCGGTGGCGGCAGGCTGGGGATTTTCCCACTGCCAGGACTTTGGAAATAGCCGCAGCTTTGGCTATCGCCGGAAGCACCTGGGCAATGACCTGATGGGTTCCCTGGGCGCACCCATTGCGGCGGTAGAGGGCGGCACCGTGGAAGCGCTGGGATGGAACCGCTATGGCGGCTGGCGGGTCGGCATCCGGTCCTTTGACAAAAAGCGATACTATTATTATGCCCATCTACGGAAGGATGCACCCTTTGCACCGGGCCTGCAGGTGGGAGATACGGTCAATGCCGGGGATATCATCGGCTTTATGGGCCGCACCGGCTATTCCGATAAGGAGAACACCAACAACATTGAGGTGGTGCATCTCCATTTTGGAATCGAGCTGGTGTTCGATGAAAGCCAGAAGGAGTCGGATCATGAAATCTGGATCGACGCCTATCCCATTGTGGAGCTGCTCCGGCGGCATCCGGTGACGGTGGTGCGGGACGAGGCGACGGGCTATTATCGCCGGGCTTATGCCTATGTAGACCTGGATCGGGAGCCATTGCCGGCGGAATCATTACAGTTCCGTCAGTGAAACAGGCTTTCTGGGAGCAGTGCGCCGGAACTTCACATCCGGATGACCCAGCACCAGACAGCGGACAACCTGTTCGTTGTCCTTGAGACCCAGCATCGTCTGAATGTCCTTGCTTCCGGCGCAGCAGGCGGTGAAATAGCCGCTGTAAAGGCAGCCAAGGCCCAATTCCGCGGCCATCAGCTCGGCATAAGCGGCAGCGGCGGCAGAATCCCGAGCGTCCGCCTTGTCAGAAACGAACATTAAAAGCTGGGGCGCATGGAAAAACAGCGGGTCAAAGGTCTTGTCTTCCTTCCGGGTCTGCTGCCACGCAATGAAGTTCCGTGCACGGCGCAGTTCACCGGGATCGGTGGCGGTTTTCAGCTGCATGGCGCCCACATAACCGAGGGCATCCAGGGCGGCGTCCAGAAGCGCAGGAATGGACTTCGTGACAGAGATATACCGGGTGCCTTGGAGATTCTTTGCGGTGGGACAGGCTCTTGCAGCGCTCAGCAGCATGGATAGCTCCCACTGGGTTACGGGCTGATCCGTATAATGGCGGCAGGAACGGCGGGCACGCATGGTGCGCAGCAGCGCTTCCGGATTGTGCTCAGACGGGATGGGCTGTACATCATCCCCGGGCAAATCGGGGTCAGAAACCGCGCCCACGGGACATACGGCAATGCAGTGTCCGCAGCCAATGCAGTTGGCCGGAGACGTCAGAGTGGCGAGCTTATTTTCAACGGTAATCGCGCCGGGAAAGCAGTCCCAGGCGCATTTTCCGCAGCCGATGCAGCGGTTTTGGTCAAAGGCAATCATGGAAGTTCCTCCATTCATGAAAATCATACTTTTATTATATCGGCATTGTCAAGAAAAGCCCCGGACGGGATGTCCGAGGCTTTTGGGTTATTCGTTGGTGTCGCTGGGTTCTTCCGCTGTATGCCCAGGAGCAGCAGGTTCTGCGGGCGTTTCTTCTGTAATAGTCTGAGTCTCGACCTGAGATTCCGGCTTGGGCTCCTCGGTGGTCTCGGAAGCGGGAAGCTCCTCAGGCTCCTTCAGGAAGGACATGAACTCGTCGCCGGTGATGGTCTCCTTGGTCAGCAGGAACAGGGCGATTTCGTCCAGGTGCTCCCGGTTGTCCCGCAGCATCTGGCAGGATTCTTCATAGCACTTGCCCAGAAGCTCCCGAATCTCGGCGTCGGCCTCTGCGGCGGTGGATTCCGCGCAGTTCATGGCGCTCTGTCCGCCAAGGTACTGGCTTTCGGTGGTGGCAAGGGCCATGAGACCGAACTTCTTGCTCATGCCGAACATGGTGATCATTTTCCGGGCCAGATCCGTGGCCCGCTCAATGTCGTTGGCGGCGCCGGTGGTCTGGGTGCCGAATACCACGTCCTCGGCAGCGCGTCCGCCCAGCAGGGTGCGGATTTCGCCGATCAACTCTTCCTTGGAGTTGAGGAATTTCTCCTCCTCCTCCATCTGGAGGGTATAGCCCAGTGCACCGGAGGTGTGGGGGACAATGGTGATTTTCTGCACAGGCGCGGTATGCTTTTGCAGCGCCGCCACCAGCGCATGACCGACCTCGTGGTAGGAGACAATACGCTTTTCAATATCGGTGAGGACGGTGCCCTTCTTTTCAGTGCCGGCAATGACGGTCTCGAAGGATACCAGCAGATCCTCCTGGTTCACCGCCTGCCGGCCCATACGGACGGCACGGAGGGCGGCTTCGTTCACTAGGTTTGCAAGATCGGCACCTACGGCACCGGCGGTGACCTGGGCAATGCGGCTTAGATCCACATCCTCGGTGAGCTTGATATTCTTGGTATGCACCTTCAGGGTCTGGAGACGGCCTGCCAGGTTGGGCTTATCCACAATGATCCGGCGGTCAAACCGTCCTGCACGGAGCAGCGCCTTGTCCAGAATTTCCGGACGGTTGGTGGCGGCGAGGATCACAACGCCCTTGGAGGAATCGAAGCCGTCGATCTCGGAGAGCAGCTGGTTCAGGGTCTGTTCCCGTTCGTCGTTGCTGCCCAGACGGCTGTCACGGCTCTTACCGATGGCGTCGATCTCATCGATGAAGATGATGGCGGGAGCCTGCTTGGAGGCCTGCTGGAACAGGTCGCGCACACGGCTTGCGCCGACGCCCACGAACATCTCGACAAAATCAGAACCGGAGATGAAGAAGAACGGGACACCTGCTTCACCGGCTACTGCCTTAGCCAGCAGGGTTTTACCGGTACCGGGGGAGCCAACCAGCAGCGCGCCCTTGGGGATTTTTGCACCGATGGCGGCGTATTTCTGGGGCTTGTGGAGGAAGTCGATGATCTCCTGAAGGGATTCCTTGGCTTCGTCCTGACCGGCGACATCTGCAAAGGTCACGCCGGTTTCCTTTTCCATATAAACCTTGGCCTTACTCTGGCCGATGCTCATGCCGCCGCCCATCTTGCTGCCTACATTCCGCATCAGGAACGTAAACAGGAAATAGATCAGCACAAAGGGCAATACATAGGTGAGCAGAATCTGGATGATGGGAGAGACCTCGTCTACGACCTGACGGTAATATTCCACACCGTGCTCGTCCAGCAGGGGCAGCAGCTCGTCGTCGCTGAGAAGGCCTGTGTAGTAGTAGACTCGCTGATCCTCTGACTTTTCCGCTTCCTCCTTGGTGGTGAGAAGAATCCGATCCGACTGAATTTCGGCCTCGGCGATTTGATCCTCATCCAGCATCTGCTTGAACTCGTTGTAGTGAACCTCGATCAGTTTGGACTTTTGGTAGGTGGTAATCAGAACATTAAATAAGAGCACAAACATAATGGCGAGAACGGCAATGGGCAGGATGGAATTAAACTTTGGTTTCTCGGAATTATCCTTACGATTGCCGTTTTTGTTATTGCGGTTGTTTGGCGTACTCACAGACACGCCTCCTTTGTTTCAAAGTGAATTATCCCAATTTCACAATAATTCATTCTACAATATAGCATAGAATGTTGCCGAAAACAACAAAACTCTTTCCGGGGAGAAGTAAACTTTCTGTTAACGCCCGGAAAGCATGGGAATTGCTCTTGTAAACGCAACGAAAAACGGAGAGAAGCGAGAATTCTGGAAATTTGTGATTCCAGGTTGCGGGAACCGTAGGGAGTATGATATAATAAATTGTTTGATGAGAAAGATAAATAGGATTTCCTATTATATGGAGGCAATATGAAAAAAGAAATTGAAGTCAACGAGAATATGCTGGAGGGGCGCAACGCCGTCACCGAGGCACTGAAAGCGGGCCGTACCATCGACAAGGTGTTTCTGGCATCCGGTGACACCGACAGCACCCTGCGCTATATCGCATCCCTGGCCAAGAAGAACGGCGCGGTGGTGACCTATTGTGACCGCCGGAAGCTGGATACCATGACCCAGACCGGTGCGCATCAGGGCGTCATTGCCATGGCTGCGGCCCGGGACTATGCAACCATCCAGGACATTCTGGACAGCGCCAGGGAAAAGGGCGAAGCTCCCCTAATTATCATCTGCGATGAGATCACCGATCCCCACAATCTGGGCGCGATTATCCGTACCGCAGAGTGCGCCGGTGCCCATGGCGTGATCATCCCCAAGCGCCGCAGCTCCGGCCTGACCGCCGTGGTGGCGAAGGCCTCTGCCGGTGCCATGGAATATATGAAGATCGCTCGGGTCAGCAATCTCACTGCGGCCATTAAGACCCTAAAGGAAAACGGCGTGTGGATTTACGGCACGGCGGCAGACGGTGCAGCGCCGCTGTATCGCACCGATCTCACCGGCCCCACGGCCATTGTGATCGGCTCCGAGGGTGAGGGTATGGGACGGCTGGTGTCGGAGTCCTGCGACTTCATGGTCAGTATTCCCATGAAGGGGCATATCAATTCCCTGAATGCGTCCAATGCCTGCGCAATTCTGCTCTATGAAGCGGTGCGGCAGAGAATCAACTGATCGGAAAGGCTGAGAAAAGAATGTCCCAAGACGAATCCAAATTCGATACCATGCGCCTGATCCAGGGGGCAGAGACATCCGATCTGTATTCCCTGGAGAGCATTATGCAGGAGTTTTCGGATGCTCCTAAGCAGGAGAATCCCTCCAAGCCGGAGGACACGCCGAAACAGGAGGTTCAGCTGGAAGAACCCAAGCAGGAGGAATCTAAGCCCGCAGATGAACCCGAAGCTCCCGCTGCCCAGCCGGAGCAATCGGAGGAAGCACCCCAGGAGCACACCGAAGATGCGCTGCCCATTGACGAGGAGCAGCCTGCACCGGCCTATGAAAACCTCAGCGAATCCCAAATGGCCGATGCCATTGCCCAGGCAGTGGCGCGATCCATGGGAGATGGCAACACCCGGGTAGAAGCACCGGCAGAACCTCCCGTGGCGGCGGAACCGGAACCTGTGATCCCGGAACCGCCCCAAGAACCCGTTATGGAAGCACCCCGGGAGCCGGTGCAGCCCCAGCAGCCTCTCCCTCAGCCGGAATCTCAGCCCGTCCGGGCAGAGCCTCCGAAACAGCCACCCAAACCGGAAAAGCAGAAGGCACAGGCTGCGCCCAAGACTGAAAAGAAGCCGGAGCCCAAGAACCCTGGCACCGAGCATCAAAAAATCCCCAAGAGCCACGTGAGCTCCAAGATCAGTGCAGCGGAGTACATAGGCGACCTGGTGAAGGAGCTGCGCCGCCGCCAGTCCATGGCGCTGCCTAAGCCCGGAGCCTCCCTCCGGGGGACGGAAAAGCGGATGAGCACCTTTGTTCAGATTGATCGGGTGCTGTCACCGGTGCGTTATCTTATGATACTGTTGATGCTGCTATGCATCGGTGGGCGTTCCGTCGGCTGGATGACCCTGGGCTTTATGAAGGGGAATGCGGCCATTACCATCGCATTGATCGCCACCATTATCTCGATGATTGCCAGCTGGCAGAGCGTGGTGCGCGGCGTGCGGGATTTGTGGTATTGCCGTGCGTCCTATGAAACGTTCCTGCTGCTTGTAACGATTTTAACGGCGGTAGAGGCGCTGGCACTCCACAATCAGAATACGTTCCTGCCGCTGATTGCAATTTCCTGGGCTGTGACCGGGACGGCAGAATATCTCCACGATCAGGCGTCCCTGCGTTCTCTCCGGGCTGTGATTACCGGACGGGGCAGAGTGGGTGTACGGACGGCGGCGGATAAGTGGGAGCATACCGATGTGATCGGCAAAGCCCCCGTGACCACTGCCGGATATGTGCGCCATCAGGCTCAGCCGGACGTATGGCACAGCGGCATGGGCATTTTCCTGCCGGTGCTGACCTTTTTGACTGTGATCATCAGTGCTTATCTCAGCGCCAAAACCCAGACGAATTATTTAACGGTTCTGGTGACGCTTTTGGACGTTGCCATGCCCGTATCCTTGGCGGTATGCTGCGCCAGACCCTATAATCTGCTGGCCCGTGCACTGCGGGGCAGGGGAGCCGTGGCGGGCTGGTTTGGTATGCAGGAACTCTCCGGGAAAAAGGCCATGCTGGTCTATGATACCGATCTGTTTCCCAGCGGCACCATGCAGCAGATGGGCGTTCGGGCCTATTTGCCCATGGACCCCAGAGAGCTGGTTTCCATGGGAGCCAGTATGGCGCTTCGGGCCAATGTTGGCTTCCAGACGGTGTTTACCAAGCTGCTGCGGGATATGAACGGCGAGATTTATGACGTGTCCCGGTTCCAGATGCAGGAAACCGGCCTGGAGGGCTATATTCATCAGCAACTGGTGCACCTGGGTTCTTATCAGTATATGCAGCTCATGGGTGTTACCCTGCCCAAGCGCGCCCCGAAATATGGCGTGTATATTGCCATCAATCGGGAGCTGGCGGGGCTGTTCGGCGTAAAGTATCAGGTGTCGCCCGGCTCGGTGGGCGGATTTCGCCGGATGGTGCGGGAACCTCGATTGACCCCGCTGCTGGTCACCCGAAATTTCTGCATCAACCCCGGCTTTGTGGAGCACTGGTTCAAAGCACCGGTGACGCAGATGGGCTGCCCGAAAGCGGAAATTCGTCGCGCCTTGTCGGAGCCTTCGCTGCTGACCCGTGGCGTGACCTGTGGATTTGTATTCCAGGAGGGGATCGCGGCCTATAGCCGTACCGTGGCCGGAGCCCGCCGGGTCTATCGCATGGGTCTGTGGCTTACGGGGATTACGGTACTGCTGGGACTGGTGCTGGCGGTGCAGACGATTCTTGCCATTGCCTCCGGCGGTGCGGTCATCCCGGCGCAACGGCTGGCGATTTTGAATCTGATCCTCTATCTGGTCGTGGAAATCTGGGCCAGAATTGCGGTTCGCGGATAAGAAATGAATGCCGTCTCGGAAGGCTCCGGGGCGGCATTTTTGCGGAAAAACAGAAAAAATAAGTTTTTTCAAAAAAGTGCTTGACATTTTGAAAATTTCCTATATAATAAGCCATGCGAGTTGCGGGTGTAGCTCATCTGGTAGAGCGCCACCTTGCCAAGGTGGAGGTAGCGAGT
>OLSL01003001.1_pt1 | contig 12578 bp, 8 predicted proteins | sample 1672511 | NCBI WGS metagenome assembly OLSL01 (sample SAMEA3136694, study PRJEB25190) | human gut metagenome | biome: human gut; feature: human-associated habitat; material: faeces | place: Austria | collected 2013
ATGGCAGCGGTAGCAGGTGCCCACGTTGTGGCTGTAAGGCTCCACCTTCACCAGATATCCGCCCGCTTCCAGATCGGCGACGATCTGCTTTCTGGCCTCGTAGCGGTCGAGACCCTCATACTTTCCGCCGTTTTCGTTGACCTTGCCGTTGTCGTCCAGAACCCGGATGACTTCCAGATTGTGGCGCAGTCCCACTTCAAAGTCATTGGGGTCGTGGGCGGGGGTCATCTTAACGCAGCCGGTGCCAAAGTCCATCTCGGCGTAATCGTCAGCGACGACGGGGATTTCCTTATTCACAAGGGGAAGAATGACCATCTTGCCCACGATGTCCTTGTAGCGCTCGTCGTTGGGGTTGACGCACACGCCGGAGTCGCCCAGCATGGTCTCAGGACGGGTGGTCGCCACAATCACCTCGCCGGAGCCGTCGGCCAAGGGGTAACGGATGTGCCACAGATGGCCGGGCTTGTCCACATACTCCACCTCAGCGTCGGACAGGGCGGTGACGCAGTGGGGGCACCAGTTGATGATCCGGCTGCCCTTGTAGATATAGCCCTTTTCATAGAGGTTTACAAATACCTCCCGGACGGCCTTGGAGCAGCCCTCGTCCATGGTGAACCGGTGGCGCTCCCAGTCGCAGGAGGAGCCAAGGGTCTTCTGCTGCTCCACAATCCGGCCGCCGTACTGCTCCTTCCACTGCCAGACCCGCTCCAGGAACTTCTCCCGGCCCAGGTCATAGCGGGTCAGGCCCTCCTTCCGGAGCTCCTCCTCCACCTTGATCTGGGTGGCGATGCCGGCGTGGTCATAGCCCGGGAGCCACAGAGCGCTGTAGCCCTGCATCCGCTTAAACCGGGTCAGGATATCCTGTAGCGTGCAGTCCATGGCGTGGCCCATGTGCAGCTGACCGGTGACGTTGGGTGGGGGCATGACGATGGTAAAGGGCTTCTTGTCCGGGTCCTTTTTGGCATGGAAATAGCCGCCCTTCTGCCACATCTCATAGATGCTGCCTTCCACCTGCTGGGGGTCATAAATCTTCGGCAGTTCTTTCATACAATCATCTCCTCAGTTATTTTACACAAAATCGTCCGCAGGAAAGCAAAAACCCTGAACATGACTTAGCATGTTCAGGGCGAAAATTCCGCGGTACCACCTGAATTCGGCACAACCATACAAATCATGCCGCACTCGACGCTCTGTAACGGGAGCAACCGTCAGGCCCTACTTGCTTGAGGCCCGCAGCTCCGGAGCGACCTTCGACCGATATCCCCACAGGCTCGCACCCACCGCCTGCTCTCTTGGAGGCTTTTCGGACTACTCCTCTCCATCCTGGCTTTTTCGATATAGAGCCATGATATTACATTCCGGGAAAAATGTCAAGGGTGAATCTATCCGTGTGTGGTTCGCCAGGCCATCACAAGATCGGCCACACCGTCCACCAGCAGGAAGACGCCCGCAAGCCGCAGCAGGGTTTCCATGGTGGAGAAGGGGTTCACCATCACGATGATGCCCATGACCACCGCCACAATGCCCACGCCCATGGACAGTTTCCACTCATAGCCCAGGGCCTTGCTCTCTCGGGCGTGCTGAATGTCGTGGATGCCGTGGATCAGCAGCACAAAGCCCACCACAACGCCCACCAGGCTCATGAGAAACCCCGGGCGCATCAATACCACCAGGCCCGTTGCCAGCTGCACCAGACCCAGCACCAGCTCCCCCTGCCCCACCGGCTGGCCGCGGGACAACAGGGCTGTAAACAGTGAGGCCGCGCCGGAGATCACCAGCATCCAGCCCACCAGCAGGAACACCGTGCGCATGGCGGTGCCGGGAGATGTGATGAGTAATAGGCCAAGAATGCAGGATAAAACTGACGTTAACAGGAAATTAAGCCGAATGCGTCGAAACAAATCATACATTGAAATTCCTCCTCTGTGGTGGTTTCAGGAACCATATTATAATGGTATGGGAGCGAATTGTAAAGTGGGGAAAGGTTTAAGATTTTACGTTTTTACGTACATTCTCTTTTCGGTAGGCCCTCCGGGGGCCCCATCTTTCGTTGCACGACGAAAGATAGGGGAGAAAGGCGTGCCAAAGGGCTCCAAAGCCGCCCTTTGGAATCCGGCTTTTTATACGGGGGTTCGGAGGGGAGACGTGCGTAGGCCCTACGTATTCGCCCAAATGCAATTAACGCGATTTAGGCCCGCCCGTGGCGTGTGCAAGCACACTGTTTCCACGGACTCATGCGTACTGCGGTGCCCAGTAAAATCGTAAGCAGTACCGTGCCCTTGGCACCGCACCCCAAGGGCACTTCCTACGGCGATGCTGAAGCCTCGCCTTCGGGGCGCAGCACGCAGAGGCAAGGGGATAAGCGGAGCGCCGCAGCCGACTTAATCGCGTCACACGCACCGTTGCGAAATGGTTCGCACAAAGCACGTCAGGCTTACACTAAACCATTAACTCCAGGGGATTCAAGGGGATCGCAATCCCCTTGGCACGCCTTTCTCCTCTATCTTTCGCCGTGCAGCGAAAGATGGAGTCCCCGAAGGGCGTTGGAAAAGTAGAGCGGCAGGTAAAAAACGCACAGCGAAAGATATCGCCACCGGAGGTCGTAACGAGAAGATCGCGCCCCGTAAAACCGCACAATCCCAGTTTTGCCATAACAAAAAAGGGCCAACGCAGGGAACAGCTACGTTGGCCCCCTTCCTTACGGATCGGCATCTCTCCGGAGAGAAGTCATATAGGAGCGGAAAGAAAGAGAGGAGAAAACCGGAGATGGAAACACGACGCCGATTCATGCTCCCATCTTACCACACCCCCCGCTCCAGTGTGTGAATAATCTTTGAATTTTTCAACTCTTTTCGTCCGCCACAATTATTTTCTGACGCAATTTTTACAAAAACAGCCGTTTCCATCCGTACAACCTGCCGAAACCGTGAAAAACCGTTGAAAATACGTCCCAATTTCGATATAATAGCTTTTATATTCTGATACAGGAAACGAGGAAAACGCCATGAACATTCGAATCACCTCTGACAGCACCTGTGACCTAAGCCCCGACTATCTCCAGGCCCACCGGGTGGAGCTTCTGCCCCTCTACACCATGAAGGGCGGCGAAACCTTCCGGGACGGGGTGGACATCCATCCCCAGGACATCTTCGACCACGTTGCCGCCGGGGGCGACCTGTGCTCCACTGCCGCCAATAATGTAAGCGACTATCAAGAGCTGTTCGCCCGGCTTCTTCCGGAATGCGACGCGATTATCCACATCGACATCAGCGCCGATTTCTCCTCCTGCTACCAGAACGCCTGCGTGGCGGCTTCGGAGCTTCCCAACGTCTATGTGGTGGACTCCCGGAACCTGTCCTCGGGCCACGGCCACATCGTCTGCGAGGCGGTGAACATGGCGGAGGCAGGCAAGCTCTCCCCTCAGGAGATCGTAGACCGGCTCAACGAACTCACATCCCGGGTGGAGGCCAGCTTCCTGCTGGACCGTCTGGATTACATGGTCAAGGGGGGCCGCTGCTCCATGGTGGTGGCCCTGGGGGCGAACCTGCTGCACCTCAAGCCCTGCATTGAGGTCATCGACGGCAAAATGAAGGTGGTCAAAAAGTACCGGGGCAGCTATGAAAAGTGCATCCTGAACTACGTGCGGGATCGTCTCCAGAATCGGGAGAATCTGGTGTATGAGCGGATTTTCATCACCCACACCCCGGTGGCGGACGGCCTTGTGGACAAGGTGCGCGCCGCCATTCAGGAGTGCGCCCCCTTCACCGACATCATTGAGACTCAGGCAGGCTGCACCGTCTCCTGTCACTGCGGCCCGGGCACCCTGGGCATCCTGTTTATCCGTGCAGCATAAGATTGTTTTTTCAGGGAAGTCTCCTTCGGGGGGCTTCCCTTTTTTGCGTTTCTTGGCCCATTTGTTAGCACAATCTAACAAATTATTTCCATCTTTTTTGTTGACATCGCTAGTTAGTTATAGTAAACTATCAATCAGTCGTGGCTAACTGTTGTGCAGGTCACGAAAACGAATCGTGGAATGTTCCACAGAAAGGAAGAACGATATGTTAAATTGGCTCAAACGGTCCCTGGGCGGGCTGCTGGCGCTTTGTATGCTCATCAGCCTGGTGCCCACCGCCCTTGCCGCCGATCGCAGCGAACTGGAGGATCACTGGGCAAGTGAATCCCTCACCTACTTTGCTGACGAGGGCTGGCTCCAGGGCTACAAGGACGGCACCTACCGCCCCGACAGCAAGATTTCCCGTGCCGAGTTCATCACCATTCTGAACCGCGTCTGCGGCTTCACCGAGCGGGATGACGAGGCTGCAAAGGCATTTCAGGACGTGAAGGAGACCGACTGGTACTTCGAGCAGGTTTCCATCGCGCTGGCTGCCGGCTACACCAACGGCACCACCGCCACCACCATGTCCCCCCGCGCACAGATCACCCGTCAGGAGGCCTTCACCATGATCGCCCGTGTGGCCGGTGTTTCCTCCGATGATCTCAGCGTGCTGGACAAGTTCTCTGATGCCGACACCATCGGCAAGTTTGCCAAGTCCGCCATCGCCGGTCTCACCGCAGCCGGTTACGTTGAGGGCTACAAGGACGGCAAGCTGCTGCCCAAGCGCAACATCTCCCGTGCCGAGGCCGTGAAGACCATGTACTCCTGCCTGGATCTTCTCACCTCCCGCTACGTGCTGATGAACATCCCCTATGCGGACTTCTACGCCGCAGAGCTTCAGAACGATGTGGCGGTGGACGGCGTGACCTCCGCAACCCTGAACAAGACCCGTACCCCCCGCCTGGTGGGCGGCTCTTATCATGTAAACGCTGACGGCTCCGACATCACCGGCATCACCTTCCCCGTCAAGGTGGGCAAGGGCGTATCCCTGAAGGAATTCACCCGCGTCACCGACGAGAGCAAGGTCGAAATCACCGTCACCAACCGCGGCCAGACCTCCACCACCACCTATACCGGCAAGGACGCCCTGTTTGAGAGCGCTTCCTATTCCTACTATGTGCTGTCCGAGGCTCCCGCCTGCTACAAGGAAGCCACTCTGGGTAAGGACGGCAAGCTGACCTTTGGCAAGATTCAGGGCGAGGCCAAGGAGCTCACCGCCACCGCCACCCTTTCCACCTTCAGCCGCTACGGCGACTATCAGGTGGACGTTGACATGGACGATGACACCGTGAAGAAGCTGGGCAATGTCTACGGCGTGATTCTCTCCACCAAGGAGGGCAGCGACTACGGTATGCGCCACCTGGAGAATGTTTGGAGAACCACCGAGATTGCCTGGTGCAGCGGCTTTACCTCCGAGGTTCACGGCTGCCCCACCTCCTCCGACCACTACAAGGCCATGATGGGCCAGACCATCAACCAGATCACCTACATCACCGAGTCCGGCATCTACACCATTGCCGCCGACCTCTACGTTCCCGTCAAGACCGGCAGTACTCTGGAGGTTGCCACTGCGCTGGCTTCCGCTAAGGAGACCACCGTGACCGCCGTTCTTCCCGAGGACTATCAGCCCGTCTATGCCGTGACCAATGCCAAGGGCGAGACCGTTACCGGCATGGAAGTGAAGGACGGCAAGCTCACCTGGACCGAGGCTGCCATCGGCGCTTACACCCTGACCGTCACCGACAAGGCAGGCAAGTATGCGCCCCTGTCCGCTTCCTTCCAGCTCCAGACCGAGGCTATGCCCGCCGAGGCTGCTGCGGACAATCAGTCCATCGTAAAGACCGCTGACGCAACCGACGCTGATTTTGCCGCATTCGTTGCTGCAATCTCCAATGTCAACGTCAACGGCAAGGATTATGCCGCTTCCGGCAAGCGTGGCGTGAAGGTCATCAAGGAAGACGGCACCATCGACTTCACCACCGCACCCTTTCAGGCCGAGGCCAAGGACGGACAGTATGTGCTGACCATCACCGCCACCGGCTATCAGAAGACTCTGACCGTTACCGTTCCCGCCACCTATTACCTCTACGCTTCCATGACCTATGAGGAGTATTGGAACGGCGAGGGCGTCTACGCTGCCGACAACACCGCCTCCTCCGAGGACGTGGACTCCCGGGGCGAGTACGACAAGGGCGGCTATGACGCCGTGACCCGCGCCACCTTCAACCACGGCCTCCATCGGGGCAGCTACCAGCAGGACGTGACCATCCACACCGAGTCCGGCAAGGATTACTATCCCCTGTACTGGACCGACGCCAACAACTTTGTGGACCGCGAGGACGGCAAGACCTACAACAAGACCGAAATCGGCATCAAGAGCTATGAGATCACCGGCATTAAGTACGTTCCCGTGGCCGTTCGCGCCCAGGATTACGCCCAGTTTGTGAAGGACTATGAGGTCACGCTCAACGGCGAGACCCTGTACGGCGGCTTCTCCGAGAAAAATCTCTCCGCCTACACCGAGGTGGCCCAGGTCACTGCCAACACCAACGGCCTGAAGGCGGCTACCCTGACCGACGGCAAGTGGAGCTTTGGCGCGCGTCAAACCGGCACCGACTCCGGCCTGAAGGACAAGGCGCTTACCACCGCTGAGGGCGCCGAGGGTGCTGTGAAGACCTATTCCGGCAACTATGGCGAGTTCCTGCGCTTTGACATTAACGGAAACTACGGCGGCCTTGGCGCTGCCATGCAGACCGTAAAGTGGACCTATTACGGCACGGATTCCACCTACACCACCCCCCTCCAGACCTACGGCACCAAGTTCGCCGCCGACAACTGGATGCACAAGATCATGGGCATTCAGCTGGGTCTCACCGACTCCATCCGCTGCCAGCTCCCCGAGGGCACCGACGGCACCGGCTACTGGGCCATCACCATCTACGGCCTGGGCTATGCGGATTACACCGCGAAGTTCGAAGTCACCGCCGAGAACCTCCCCGCCAAGGTCGCTCCCATGACCGACGAGCAGAAGACCCAGCTCACCGCCCTGAAGGATCAGGCCGGCGAAATCCTTTCCAAGTATGACGACGCTGCCATCCAGGCTACCCCCGCTCTGGCGGCGCTCAAAGAGCACTATGACGAGGCCGTCGCCATGCTGGCAAACCCCGACGCCACCGAGCCCGAGGCCGCTGAACTGATTGCCGAGCTGCCTGCACTGATTGAGGCCGCAAAGCCCCAGACTCAGACCTACACCGGCACCGCCACCACCACCCCCGATGAGGACGGCGACTTCACCGCTTATCCCCTCACCGCCAAGGTGACTGTGGAGGGCGGCAGGATCACCGCCATCACCGCTGAGGGCGGCGGCGATGAGAATGCCAAGTACCTGGGCTGGGCCGTTTCCGGTCGAACCAGGGGCGGCAAGGATTATGTGGGCGTTCCCGCCCAGCTGATCGGCAAGACCGTGGAGGAGGTCACTGCCCTCTCCGGCATCGACGCCGTTTCCGGCGCAACCTGCTCCTCCAATTCCATTCTGGAGGCCGTTCAGACCGCGCTGAAGAATCCCGCAGCTTAATCCAAGTTTATACGTTTCACCGTGCCGGGGGACATTTCCGTTCCCCGGCACAAGCGAGCTAAAAAAGGGTTTTGCAAATCCGCTTTTTCGTTGGCTTGTGCCTGTCACGACATCAAATTTTGAAAGAGGGTATCCTTTTGCACCATACAAAATCCATCTCCCTGGGGCTATGTCTCCTGCTCACCCTGTCCGCCTGCGGCAATACAGCATCATCTTCTTCCGCACCGGTAACAAGCACCACCCCTGCCGTCTCCGCAGAATCCGCAGCGGAAACGACAACTTCAAACGTTGCCGCCGACGCGGAATTCTCCACCGACCTGTTCGCCATGGACACCTACATGACCATGAAGGCCTACGGCCCGGGGGCGCAGTCCGCCCTCAATGACATTTCTTCGATGATCTCCGACCTGGATTCCCGCCTGTCCGTCACCAATACGGAAAGCGAAATCTATCAGCTGAACCACGCCGAGGGTAAGTCCGTCCCCCTGTCCGACACCACCGCCGACCTTTTAACCAAGGCCCTGGCTCTGGGCGGTACCACGGGCGGCGCACTGGAGCTTACCAGCTATCCCCTGTCCCTGGCCTGGGGCTTCACCACCGGGGACTATCAGATTCCCGATCAGGAGACCATCGACGGTCTTCTCCCTCTGGTGGACGATTCCGCCATTACACTGGACGGCAATGCCGCCACCCTCCCAACCGGTGCCCAGCTGGATTTGGGCGCGGTGGCAAAGGGCTATGCAGGCGACCGGGCCGCCGAAATTTTACAGGATGCAGGCGTGACCTCGGCCCTTCTGAACCTGGGCAGCAGCACCATCCGGGCCATCGGCTCCAAGCCCGACGGTTCCCCCTGGCGCATCGCCCTGCAGGACCCCAACGATACCTCCGCCTATGCGGGCGTGGTCTCCGCCACCGACCTTTCCATCGACACCTCCGGCGGCTATGAGCGCTATTTTGAGGGGGACGACGGCGAAATCTACTGGCACATTCTCGACCCCGACACCGGCTATCCCGCCAAAAACGGCCTGATCTCCGTCACCGTCCTCTCGGGTTCCGCCCTCACCGGCGATGGACTCAGCACCGCGCTGTTCGTCATGGGCCTCAGCGACGCCATCGACTATTGGCAGGAAAACGGCGGCTTCGAGTTCATTTTCATCACCGATCAGAACGAAATATACGTCTCTAAGGGGGCGCAGAATTTATTCCAGCCCCTGGGCGGCTATGAAAACGCGGAAATCCATGTGGTTACGGAGGCTTCATGAAAACAAAACGACTTTGCCATATGGCCCTGCTTACGGCCCTGGCGCTGATTATTTTTATGGTGGAGGCCCAGCTGCCCCAGCTCGCCCCGGTTCCCGGCATGAAACTGGGCCTTGCCAATATCATCACCGTCTATGCCATGGCGGTGCTTGGCCCCGGGGACACGCTGATGATTCTGCTGGCGCGGATTTTTCTGGGCAGCGTATTTTCCGGGCAGATGACCACGATTTTTTACAGCTTCGCGGGCGGGATGTTCTGCTACTGCATAATGCTGCTTCTGCGGAAGCTTCTAAAGCCCCATCAGCTCTGGCTGGGCAGCGTATTTGGCGCCATGAGCCATAATATCGGCCAGCTGTTTGCGGCGATGCTCATCATGAAAACCACGGTGGTGTGGCTGTATCTGCCGGCGCTTCTGGCAGTATCGGTGCTCACCGGCGCGCTGACGGGATTGGCGGCCCAGTTTGTGGTCAGCCGCCTGCCGAGCCTATCCTATGGGAGGAATGCCACATGAATTGGAATCCAAAATGGCTGCTGGAGCATGGATTAAAGCCCCTGACTCCGGCCCTGATTACCGGCGCGGTGATTCTCGGCTGCGCCCATGCCCCGGAGCTTCAGCAGCTCCCGGCGCTTCTTTCGCTGGATGCGGAGAGCAGCGTGGCGGAGGAGACCCCTCAGCCCGCCCCCTCCGTTCATCATGTGGTGGCCCCGTCCCCCTCTGCGGAGGTGGAAACGCTGGTGCAGGGCACCGGAAACTATCCCGACGGGGTTTATACCGGCTCGGCCCAGGGCTATGGCGGCACCATCACCGTGCAGGTGACGGTTGTCGGCGGCCAGATTACCGCCATTGAAATTCTCTCCGCCCCCGGGGAAACCGCCAGCTTCTTCTCTCGGGCCAAGGGCGTGATTGACCGGATTCTCGCCGCCCAGACCTGGGAGGTGGACGCGGTTTCCGGTGCCACCTACAGTTCCGACGGCATCAAGGCGGCGGTGGAAAATGCCCTCACCGGCGAAACCGTCACCACCAAAACGCCCCCGGCGAATAGCGGCGGCGGCAACCCCTCGGCGCTGACCCCCGTGGACTATACCCCGCCTGCGGGCGGCTATGAAGACGGCACCTATACCGGCTCGGCCCAGGGCTTCGGCGGGTATATCACCGTCTCCGTGACCATTGCGGAGGGCAAAATCACCGATATTTCGATTATCTCCGCACCCGGCGAGACCCCATCGTATCTTGCTTCGGCCCGGAGCGTGATTTCCGCCATGCTGTCCGCCCAGAGCCCCAATGTGGATGCGGTTTCCGGTGCCACCTACAGCTCCACGGGCATCATCAACGCGGTAAAAACCGCCCTGTCTCAGGCGGCCAAGGGAACGGAGCCCAGCGAATCGCCCTCTCCTTCCCCCTCGCCCACGCCCGTTCCCGTGCCCGATGACGCGCCCAACTACGGCTATCTGGACGGCACCTATACCGGCACCGGCGAGGGCTACGGCGGCGAAATCACCGTGTCCGTCACCGTCTCCGGCGGTCAGATCACGGCCATTGAGATCGTCTCCGCCCCCGACGAGACCCCGGCGTACTTGGGTCAGGCCACCGGTGTCATCGAAAAGATTCTCGCCCAGCAGGTTCCGGGCGTGGATGCGGTAGCCGGTGCCACCTTTAGCTCTGAGGGTATTATGGAGGCCGTGGAGAATGCACTGTCCGGCGCAATTCCGCCCAGTCCTTCCCCCAGCCCCGAACCAAGCCCGGAGCCAAGCCCCTCCCAGTCCCCCGAGCCTTCGCCTTCGGAGTCCCCGTCTCCCACCCCCAATGTCACCGTGGAAACCACCACCGAGACCTATACCGGCACGGCCACCGTGGTGCCCGATGAGGACGAGGACTTTGACCCCTATGACCTGACCCTCACCGTCACCGTGACCGTCACCAAGACCACCACCGTGGGTGAGACCGAGACCACCATCGTCACCGAGCGCAAGATCACCGACGCGGAAGTCACCGCCAACACCGACAAGACCAATCTGCGGTACTTAAATAAGGCATTTACCAAGATGAAGGACAACCTCATTGCCCTGGGCAGTGCCGATGCGGTGTCCGGGGCCACCTGTTCTTCCCTGGCGATAGAGACGGCATGGAGCAAGGCACTAAGCGGCGTGGCGCTTACATCCGTCACCGAGACGATTTCCAATTCCCAAGGAGGGGCATGATGAACGACAGAAAACAATGGATCCCCCGGATCATCTGCCTGGGGCTGATTCTGGGCCTGCTGGGTCTGTATCAAAGTAGCGCCAATGTCTGGGCGGAGAACCAAGCCGCCAATCAGGCCGCCGTGGATGCCGCTAACGCCCACAATCAGGAGGTTTTGGCGGAGATGGCGGCCCGGGAAGCAGTCGGCGCATCGGATGCCGAAGAAGCCCCGGCGCTTGGCCCCTATCAGGACGGCAGCTACACCGCGTCGGCCCAGGGCTTCGGCGGCGCTGTGACCGTCACCGTGACCATCCAGGGCGGCTATATCGCGGACATCACCGTGGACGACGCATCCGGCGAGGACGCGGCCTATTTCTCCATGGCGGAGGGCATTTTAGAGGACATTATGGCCGCCCAGTCGGCGGAGGTGGACACCGTTTCCGGCGCGACCTTCAGCTCCACGGGCCTCAAGAACGCCGTGGCGGCAGCATTGGAGGAGGCATCGTAATATGAACATCAAACCCCTGCTCTGCCCCCAGTCATCCGGGGAGAAAAAGCCCCTGACCGTGGCGCAAAAACGGAAGCAGACCCGAAAGCGCCGGAGCTACCTCCGGGCGGGGCTGCAAATTCTGTTTTTCCTCCTGACCCCGTCGCTATTCACCGGGGCGTTCTCGGGGTTGAAATACATCTTCACCCAAATCGGCCTGAGCCAGCCCTTGAAGCCTGTGAGCTTCGTAAAAACCCTGGCCGTCCTATGTCTGCTGACCATGATCTTCGGGCGGTTCTTCTGCGGCTATGTCTGCGCGTTCGGCGCATTGGGCGACGGGGTTCAGTTTGTCAGCAAAATAGTCCAGAAAAAGCTCAAAAAGAAGCTGCCCGCCATCCCTTCCGGGGCGAAAAAGTGGCTGAGCAAGCTGCCCTTTGGTATCTTGACCGTCATTATTATCCTCTGCGCCATGGGGGTGTACGGCTCACTTAGCGGCTATAGCCCCTGGGATGTGTTCTCCATGGCAACGTCCCTGAAGTTCCGGCTGGGAGGATATGCCACCGGCTGTGTGCTGCTGGTGCTCATTCTGGTGGGCATGGCCTGGGAGCCGCGGTTCTTCTGCCGGTTTTTGTGCCCCATGGGCGCGGTGTTCCGGCTGCTGCCCATTTTCCCCTGGGCGATTCTGCGCCGGGATCGGAGCCGGTGCGGCAAGGGATGCAGCGCCTGCACGAAGAACTGCCCGGTGGAGGTTTCGCTGGGCGAGGGAGGAAATGCGGCGGACTGTATTCGCTGCGAAGAGTGCCGGGGGATTTGCCCAAGGGGGAATATTTCCACCGGAAAGAAGTGGATGGATGCGCACGTTGAGATTGTCACGATGATCAAGGCGGCGCTCTATCTCGCTGCGGCGGCTGCGATTGGGTGTATGAGATTTTTTTGAGAATTCGATTTCGGTCAGAACCGGCAGAGGGGCTGTCGGTTCTGACTTTTTTTAGGTTTTACCTGCCGCTCTGCTCATCCAACGCCCTCCGGGGGCGTGGTCTTTTTGCTTCACGTTTTGACTGGCCGCGTTCTTTTCGGTAGGCCCTCCGGGGACGTAATCTTTCTGTTTTTCGTATTTACCAGCCGCGCTCGGCAACTGGCGACCTCCGGTGGCCCCATCTTTCTTTGTTTGAAGAAAGATAGG
>OLSL01003006.1_pt1 | contig 12564 bp, 12 predicted proteins | sample 1672511 | NCBI WGS metagenome assembly OLSL01 (sample SAMEA3136694, study PRJEB25190) | human gut metagenome | biome: human gut; feature: human-associated habitat; material: faeces | place: Austria | collected 2013
CCAATAGGATTTAGAAATTCTGCTTTGACTCATATTATTTATATAGAATAATAAATAATATCTTAGAAAATTATATTTATATACAGAAGAATCTCATTCTATACGGAGGATTGAATATGTTAAAAGGTAGAGTACACTCAATTGAAACATTTGGTACAGTAGATGGACCAGGTATAAGATATATAATATTCTTCCAAGGATGCCCTCTAAGATGCAAATACTGCCACAATAGAGACACTTGGAAAACAAATTGCGGAAAAGAATACACTGTTGATGAATTAGCACAAGATATAATGAAATATCAAACTTATATGCAGTTCTCTGGTGGTGGTGTAACAGCTTCTGGTGGTGAGGCTACTCTACAAGCTGAATTTGTTACAGAATTATTCGCAAAATGCAAGGAATTAGGTATACATACATGCCTTGATACTGCAGGATTTGTTGATATTGAGAAAGTTGATAAATTATTAGACTACACTGATCTTGTTTTATTAGATATAAAACATATAGATAATGAAAAATGTAAACAATTAACTGGTGTTGGAAATGAAAAAGCACTTAAACTAGCAAAACATTTAGACGAAAGAAATATTCCAGTTTGGATTAGACAAGTTCTTGTCCCTGGTATAACAGATGATCAAAAAGACTTAGAAAAATTAGGTCAATTTGTATCTACTCTAAATAACGTTGATCGTGTTGAATTTTTACCATATCACGGTATGGGAATTCACAAATGGGAGAACATGGGATTTGAATACGAACTTAAAGACGTACAAGAACCTACTCCAGAAGAAATTAAACGTGCTAGTGATATTGTTGAATCATTTGGTGTAGAAGTTCATAACAATAAAGCTGCTAAATAGTATCCATATGGATATTATTATAGATAAGTGACATTATATTACTTAATGTTAATGCTCACTCTAGACATATATTTATATGTCTTAAAAATGCCCTTATATATTTTTAAAGTTATTAAACTTTATAATTTTTTATACTTTGGAAGTCTGAATAAGACTTCTTTTTTATTATAATTTAAAAAGCAGGTAGTAGAATTTATAACCTCTACTCACCTGCTCTTTTGTATTATCCTATTAAATTAACAAGTATATTTTTACCTATAATCACACCAACTAAACTTAGCACAACGTTTAAAATTATATTTATCATTGCACTTGTATAGCTTCCATCAGAGAAAAGCCCTACTGTCTCATAACTAAATGTTGAGAATGTTGTAAGACCTCCCATAAGTCCTGTGGTTAAAAATAATTTCATCTGAGGCGATACTACATTAGTTCTTGAATTTAACTCTAAAATCAATCCTATAAGTAATCCCCCTAAAATGTTTACACATAATGTTCCTATAGGTATTCGTCCAGTAAAGAGTCTTGATGCTTGCATTGATATTATATATCTAGATATAGCTCCTAGAAATCCACCCAAGCCCACAGATAAAATCTCTACCATTTATAACTCATCTCCTTAGAATTCTATGATCTCAACTTCCATTTTTTCTATGGCATCTGCTATTAAACCTTCTACATCTAAAGATGCTTCATCAGCTTCTATTCTGTCTAATTTAGGTTTTGTAACTGGTCTTTTTGGTGCAAATACTGAACAACAATCTTCTTCTGGTATGATTGATGTTTCAAATGTACCTATAGTTTTAGCTACGTCTATTATTTCAGTTTTGTCCATTGCTATTAATGGTCTGAAAACTGGCATGCTTACAGAAGCATTTGTACAAGTAAGACCTTGTATTGTTTGTGATGCAACTTGTCCTATACTTTCTCCAGTAACTAAAGCATCACATCTTCTTAATTTACCTACTTCTTCAGCTATTCTCATCATGAAACGTCTAGAGATTATTGTCATAGCCTCTTCTTTACAGTTTACACCAACAGCTTTTTGTATTTCTAATAAGTTAACTTTGTGAAGTCTAACTTTTCCACAGTATTTAGCTAATATTCTTGCTAAATCTCTTACTTTTTCCATTGATTTTTCACTTGTAAACGGATATGTGTGGAAGTGTATACATTCAACTTCTACCCCTCTTTTTGCAACCATCCAAGATGCAACAGGAGAGTCTATACCACCTGATAATAAAGACATAGCTTTACCATTAGTTCCTATTGGAAGACCACCATAACCAGGCACTGTGTCGCTATAAGCAACTACATTGTGCTCTCTAAGTTCACATTTTATTTTTGTTTCTGGATTTCTTAATTCAACTGGTATTTTACCTTCAGTTTTGCTTAATAAATATCCACCGATATCTATACTCATTTCTTGAGATGTCATTCTGAATGACTTATCCCCTCTTCTACTTTCAACTTTGAAACTTTTACATCCTTGTTCTATTTTTTCTTCTAAAACTTTTAATGCAGTTTCTTGTAATAATTGATAAGCTTCTTCGATATCATCTGATTTTCTGTCTAATTTTATAACTGGACATACTCCAACTATACCGAATACTTTTTTAACTTCTTCCATTACTTCTTCATAATCGTAATCACCAAGTTCAACATAAACTCTTCCGTATTCTTTGTATACATCGAATTTACCTAATGGTTTTAACATATTTTTTATGTTTTTTATTAATTTATTTTCGAATATATATCTGTTTTTTCCTTTGATTCCTATTTCTCCGTATTTTACAATTAACGCGTTATACACTTTTTCACGTTGCCAAAATAAATATCTTGGCATACTCCTTTCTTTATATCTTACTATTTAGTTTTGCTCTATTTTTTCATTTTATTTATCTTATTTATTGCTAAAACTTATATTTAGTCTATTTAAACTATCTTCTTCTGCCTATTATCATTCTTAAATCTGATACAGATTCTTTTAAAACTTCAACAGTTTGCATAATTTCTTCTTTTGTATTTAAATCACTTAAACTAAATCTTATAGCTCCTTCAATCTCGTCTGGAGTTAATCCGATAGCGTTTAATACATGACTTCCTTTTTTCTTAGAAGAACAAGCAGAACCTGTAGAAACGTAGATTTCTTTTTGTTCTAAATAATGTAGAAGAACCTCTCCTCTAACACCTCTGAATGATACGTTTAAAACGTGGCATACACCGTCTTCTGGTGAATTTATCTTAACGTTATCTATATTAGCTAATATCTCTTCTTTTAGAAGGTCTCTAAGCCCTCTTACCTTGTCTATAGTTCCTTCTAAATCTTGATTTAATATTCTAACAGCTTCACCAATTCCATATATACCAGGTACATTCTCAGTTCCTGATCTTATTCCGATTTCTTGTCCACCACCAGTAAGAAGTGGTTTTATTCTGTTGTTTTCTTTTACATACATAAATCCAATTCCTTTTGGACCATGTAATTTATGACCACTAACACTCATAAAATCTATATTATATCTTGATGGTCTGAATTTGATTTTTGCATAAGATTGTACACCATCTACATGGAAGTATACTTTTTCATCTAATGATTTTAAGTATTTCCCAATCTCTTCAATTGGTTGTATAGTTCCGATTTCGTTATTAACATGCATAACAGATACTAAAATAGTTTCTTTTTTTATTGCATTTTTTAAATTTTCTAATGATATTTTTCCATCTTTACCAACTGGTAAATAAGTTACTTCAAAACCATCAGCTTCTAAATCTTTCAGCGTATTTAAAACAGATGGATGTTCTATAACTGTTGAGATTATATGGTTTTTAGTTTTTTTGTTTAAGTTTGCAACACTTCTTATTATAGTATTGTTACACTCTGTCCCACCTGATGTGAAATATATCTCAGTTTCCTTAGCACCTAAACTTCTCGCAATATTTCTTCTGATTTCTTTTATTTCACGTTCAACTTCTATACCTTTTTTGTATATAGATGAAGGATTTCCATATTGAGTAGTAAGAGCTAGAACCATTTTATCGACAACTTCTTGGTATGGTTTAGTCGTTGCACTATTATCTAAATAAATTTCCATACAAAATATTTCGTTCATGATGCACCTCCTGCTCTTTTTCTGATAGTATCACAGTCATGCATTATTTTCAACATAATAATTTATTTAAATTTATATAATTTCTTTTATTAAGCTTGTATAAAAATCTAAGTCGTACGAATGACTTATATATTATACCATTAAAGCCTTCAATTTTTAAGGTTTTAGCCTTAAAAATATTCTCTTTTGATTATAAACAAATTATTATTTTTTATTCCATACCTTTGTAGTATAGTTTTTAAATTAACTGTATCCTGTATTTATATTTTATTTTATTTTTTTATATAAAAGAAATAAGAAAACCCCTCAAACCCTCCACCACCCTCCACCCTCGCGCGGGGTCAGCGGCGGTCTTCAAGCCCTATACCCGCGTAATAATTACAATTCTTGCCTTTTATCTTCTTGTACCTCTTCGCCATCTCCATAGCGAATTTCGTGTTTGACATACGATATTCGTTGCCGCTCTCCGCCCAGCTCATGTACGCGGCGTAGAGGGTGCTCGCCTGCACGCTCAGCCCCTTGCCTACGGCGCACCTGTCCTCTATAAAGGCTGAGATAACGTCCATCTCGCGGCGGTACTCGCGCACCTCTTCCAGCACGGCGCGCGGCATTTTCAGCCCCTCGCGCTGCCAGAGCAGGCAGCCTTCTACCACCCAGCGGAATATGCCAGTAAGCTCGGCGCGCAGCTTGTATTTCAAACGGCGGTCGATCTTCTCTTCGGGTATCTGCACCGTAAAGGGTATCATATGTATGCGCCGCCAAATGCCCGTATCAGTGCCGCGTATGATCGGCTTGTGGTTGGTAGCCATCCAAAGCTTGAACTCGGGCTTGAACTCAAATTCATCGCCGTAGAGCTTTCGCGCGGTAACGGTATCGTCGCCTGTAAGCTGTTTGAGCAGACCCTCGTTGATACGAACGCCCTCGTTAGGCTCTACGCTGGTGACGAGCCGCGCGCCTTTTAGGCGAGCTATATCGCTGTTTATCGCGCCTGACTGATTTGAGCGCACCATTATCGTTTCGGGCTGTATATTCGCCGCGTAGTCGCCGAAGATGTCGCGCAGAACGTCTATAAAAGTAGACTTGCCGTTGCGGCCCGTACCGTAGAGAAAGAAAGCGCACTGCTCGGCGGTAGAGCCTGTAAGCGAGTAGCCCGCCGCCTTTTGCACATAGCGGATAAGGTCTTTATCGCCGCCGAAAATATCGTCCAGAAAAGCCAGCCAGCGGGGACAGTCGGCGTTTTCGGAATACTCTACCGCCGTTATCTTCGTCAGATAGTCGGCGGGGTCGTGCGGGGCCAGGCTGCCGCTTCTGAGGTCAAGCACGCCGCCAGGAGTATTGAGCACGCTGCGGTTGCGGTCGAGCTGGGCAGGCAGTACGGGCAGGTGGTGCATCACCTCGTTGAGCATAGCGGTCTTAGAGCGGTTAGAGCGGCAGGACTTCATGTGCTTTTCAAAAGCCTTTGACATTTCCGTGCCTTCTTCGGCGTCGCGCTGAGCGTACACTTTAGCCTCAGCCGCCATGCACGCCACAGCTTTATCGGCAAGGCGTTTTACAGTGCCCGTCATATCGGTGCACCACCTTCTGCCGTCGTACCACAGCCAGCGCTTATCGGTGTAGCAGTAGCGCACCTCGCCGCCGAAGAGGTCGGTAAAGCGCATAGCATTGCCCATATCGTCAAATGTATAAAGGCGCGGCTTTTCGGTATCGCCGAGCGAAACGCCCCCGCTGCTCTCTCTGAAATCGAGCGTAAAGCCTGCGGCGGAGGGCGGCGAATAGGTGATATCGCAGCCGTAAAGGGTCATGAATTTCGCGCCGTTCTTAGCGCTCGCCGCCGCGCGGATAATATCGTCCGCAGTGTCGAGAGCCGGGACATGGCGCGCCTGCGGCTTCGGCTCTCTTCCGCCGCCTATGTACTTTTCATGCAGCGGCTTAATGCTCTCGGTACATTCGGTAATGCCCTCGTACTCTGAGCAGGAGTTGCCCGTCATAACGAAAAATCTGCCGTCTTCATACATCTCTACCGCGCCCCTGCGCCTGCCGCGCTTTGGCAGCGAGCCTTTGCAGATTATGTGTATGCCCTTGCCCGACTGAGATACTTCGGTATAGCTTTGCAAGGTCGAGATAAATTCGGAGATGATGTTGCCGTTATCGCCCCTGCGGTACGCCGCCAGCTCTTCTTCCTTGCCGTCGATGTCAACGCCGAAATAGGGGCAGCCGCCGAACATAAAGCCTATGCCCGAGTGGTTTTGCGAAGCGCGCAGAGCGGTATCGAAATCGCACCATGTAGAGGGGTTATTCGACATAGCCCCTCCGCCGGTGCGCGCGTTTATCGGCACTTTTTTCATCTTGCCGCACTTTTCATTTGGCACTGCGTCCCAGCATATCCAGTTCGGCAGAGCTTTAAGCTCCTGCGGTATTTTTTCATAGCTTTCCGTCAAATTATCACTCCCCCCACTTCATCAAAACGGCACGCCGTCGTCAAAAGCTGCCGACTCTGCCGCCATTACCGCCGTCTGCGCTGCCTGTACCGAAGGCTGAGGCTGCGGCGCTGAGGACTTGAAAACATGGCGGCACTCGGGGTGCAGCGTAGGGTTGACATAGCTCACGCGCTCCTGCGGCTTGCCGTTATACTCCTCATGTTTCAGCGTTACGCGGACGCACTTATTCAGCAGGTCGGCGCAGTAATCTTTCAGGCTCTCGTAAGCCTTGCCGTCTGTCAGGCGCGCCGCCTTGCCCATAGCCATGAGCTGAGCGAAATTGTAGCCCTCTACCTGCATATCGTTCTCGTTCGGTTCTTTCTTGCGCCAGATGGTGTAGAAAATGCAGCCGTCCCCGAAGCGCTGACCCGCCACGTCGTTGCGCACCACCATAGTTATATCCAGCCCCTTAGCGCCGTTTTTCGTGATGTGTTCTTCTATTGCTGTGATTATGCACTCGTAATCTCCGGCGGGCTTGATACCGCCGCTGTATGCTTCGTTCTGATTAGCTATAAATCCCATTTTTTATTCCTCCGTTACTAGTTTTACCGCGTCGTCCGCTGAGCGGCAGATACCTGCTACCGCCCCGCATTCGCGCATTCTTGTTATGAATTTTTCCTGCTCGGGGCGCGCACGTCCCGAACTTGTTTTGACTTCGATAAAGACAGCCCTGCCGTCCTTATGCCGCACGCCGAAGAGGTCTGAGAAGCCTTTCGGCACGCCTGTGCTGAAATACCGCCCGTCGGCAGTTTTGCCCGCGCCGACATTCACCCGAAATATCGTGCAGTAGGGCGACACCGCGCAGCGTATCTCGTTTTGTATCTTGTGTTCCTCCGTCACGCTATCAGCCCCCTCTGCTTCGCCTGGTAATACGCCCAGCCCGCTTTGTAGCCGTGCCTTTTAGCATACTCCAGAAGCTCGGGGTAGGTATGGCAGTCGGCGGGGCTTGAAAAGTCAAGTTTAAAGCCCTCTACCTTTACAAGCCCCACGCTGTTATCCGTCTGCGGTTCGCGCTCTGCCGATGGAAAAACGTAGCCGCAGTGGGGGCACACCGTTTTCTGACCTGCGGGCGGCGGCGAGAATGTGTAAAAGCAATCGGGGCACTGCTTCGCCTTTTCAGCGTTTTCGGAATGTTTTTTCTGCTGAGTTTTCGGCTTTTTCTCCAAGCTCCATTCGCGGTCGTCGTCGGGCATACCGTGGCGGGCGTAGTTGCCAACGTGGTCGATTATGACGGCCCTTTTGTTCGGGCGGTAGCGCATACACCTCATAGCCTGCTGGATATACAGCGTAAGGCTTTTGGTGGGGCGCAGGAGTATAGCGCACTCGCAGTCGGGCACGTCGAAGCCCTCGCTGATAAGGTCAACATTGCAGAGCACGGTGATCTCGCCGCTGCGGAAAGCGGCTATCATTCGGTCGCGCTCGGCTTTAGGGGTAGAGCCGTCGATATGCGCCGCAGGTATGCCGTTATCGCGAAAGACCTCAGCCGTCCGCTGAGAGTGCCGCACGGAAGCGCAGTAGCAGACAGCTTTTTTGCCCGCCGCGAGCTTTTTGTAATACTTTATCACGTCGCCGAAAACGGTGTTTTTCACCATAGCCTTTTCAATATCCGCCGCCATGTATTCACCGTGAGAAACGTGAAGCCCCGTAAGATCGGCAACGTCAGGCGCGTAGTAATCGTAAGGCGCAAGGCAGTTATGCTCGATGAGCCACTTTGCGGACACGCCCGTTATCAGTTTATCGTTGACATCGCCCAGCCCGTCGCCGTTAAGACGTACAGGGGTAGCGGTAACGCCAACGCGGGGCACGCCTGCGAAATGCTCGTATATCCGCTTGTACGACTGCGCTATGCTGTGGTGGTTCTCATCGGTGATGATGAGCGAGGGGGCGGGCGTTTTCTTTAGGCGACGGGTAACGGTCTGTACCATGCCGACCTCGCAGAGGCGCATATCTACGCCCCAGCGCAGCATAGTAGCCCTTATCTGCTCCACCAACTCGCGGCGGTGCACGAGAAAGAGCACGCGCTTGCCGCCAAAGGTAGTGCGCCGCGCCATCTCAGCCACTATACAGCTCTTGCCTCCGCCGCACGGGAGCACTATGCAGGGCGCTTTGTAACCCTGCCGCCAAGCCTGCCGCACCTGCTCCACAAGCTCACTCTGATACGGACGCAGCTGCATTTTTGCCCTCCTTGACGTGCTTCATGACGCATTTCATGCAGAGCTTTTTGCCGTAGTTTTTCACCGAGCCGTCTATGATCTGCCGAACGGTGCGCCTGCCGTCTGACGTTATGGGTCTGCCGCATTCGGCGCAGATATGCTCGTCCGCGAAGTGGTAGTATGTACGCAGCGCCTCGTCAACAAGTTTAAGGTCGTTATTGATGTACATACTGTCGAAAAGCCCTATCGGCGATTTGCAGGTGTCAGTGCCGTCGGTCTGCGTAGCGAAAAGATATTTGCCGTCAGCCGCTACGGTCTTGAGCACAGTCGTGAACATACCCTCTACGCTTATCTTGTCGTCAAGCAGCTTGCCGATAGTCTTTGCCTTTTGCCTGCCGTCCTCGCCTGTTTCAATGTGGCTCAGGAAGTAGACGACAACATCATCGGGAAGAGTATCGACCATGCGGACAAGCTCCCAGAAATTTTTCGCGATGTCGGTGAATTTCTGATAGCCTGTCTCCTTAGAGCGGCGCATGAATTCATTGAGCATAAGATACTGCGCGTCGTCTATCGCTATCGACTTGACCTTCTGCACCTTGATGAAATTCGTTATCTGCGCATAGTTGTCAGAGCACAAAACGTTTTTGAACTGCGTTCTGAAAGGGAGCTGTTTGCCGTTGACGTTCACAAGCGCCAGTTCGTCAGCGCCGAAATTTCGCAGCGAAGCAGATTTGCCGCTGCCCGAAAAACCTAAAACCAAAATTGCAAGTCCCATAAAAATATCCTCCTTTACTTTATCACGATCGACTTTGTTCTTCCGAGCGCCGCACCGGGTATGCTGCCGCCCGCCTGCAAAAATCTCTTGACCTCTGCGCGGTCTATCTCGGGCGTTTTATACCTCAGCAGTTCGTCGTGCCCGCGCTGCGCCCATTCGATAAAGGCGCGCTCATCGTCTATCACGGCGCTCTCGGCGTTATTGCGCACCGTTATCTTCGCCATAGGCGCGTCTATCTTGGTGAGCTTGACGTTCTGCATACTTTCGAGCAGGTAGGCTTTCAGCCGTTTCGCCCGCTTTTCTTTCTGCGCACGGCGGGCGCGCAGCGACTTTTCCTCAGCGGCGAGCATATCCGCCTCAGCCGAGATCTGCTTTATGTACGCCGCCACGTTTTCAGCCTTATCGGCAAAAGCGGCTTCCACGCACTCCAGCGCCTCGAACCACGCCTGCTCAGCCTGTTCCCTGCTTTCGTCGTCCATATCGACGGAAGATATATCTTCCAGACTATCAAAAAGCGTCTGAAAATCTTCCGTAAGTTCGTAAAGTTTCATTATTTATACCTCCAATTTTGAATTTATGATCTCTGCAAGCTGCCTTGCTTTTTGTGTGAAAAGCCCGTAGTTTTCGCTTGCGTTATGCTCGTTGACGAAGTTCACGAGCCTTGTAACGCTGTCGGCAGCAGCAGAAAGATACGCCTTGAATACGGCTTTATCGTCCTGCACAAGTTCTGCGGCGGGCTTTTCAGCAAGCTTTTTCTCATACTCAGCTCTAAGTTGAGCAAGCTTATCCTGCTTTTCCTTTTCAGCCCGCTCGGCTTTCTGCAAAAGCTCGCGGCGGTCGCGGAAGTTCGCTTCCTGAAGCTCGGCGTATTTTTCCGACCAGTCGAGATCCACCCGCCGCATAGCGTCTTTGAGGTCGGCGACCTCTTTACTCGGCTCGGCAGGCTGCAGATCTATCGGGCGGCTTTCAAGGTCTTTTATCTCGCCCTCCAACTGTATCACCCGCTGCTGAGCGTCATCGCGCCTGCTTTCAGCCTCGTCGGCCCTGCGTTTTAGCTGCTTCACCTGTTCTTCAAGCTCTCGCACTGAAGTGTTTTCCAGGTCGGTGGTTTTGGTAAGTTCTGTACGTTCGTCCTCAGAAAGCTTAGAAAGCAGAGTAAGTTTTTTTACGCCAATTTGTAACCTCGAGGTTACGAAATCCTGCGGCAGGTTTTCAGCGATTGAAATGTACCTGTATACATTCATCTTAGTAAACCCTGTTTCCTTTTCACAGTACTCACCGAAATCAGAATACCCGAGTTCCTTGTAAAGCTTGCTGTCGCGCATTTCTTTGAAGCCCATGCACATATCGTAAAGCGACTGCTGTGCAAGCTGAGCTGAGGTCTTTATCCTGCGGTCAAGCTCAGCCGCCTTGATATATTCTGCCGATAGTTCGTTCATGCTGTTTTACGCTCCTTTCGTTCCTCAGCGAATATCGCGTCGAGATACCGCTGATACTTCTGTTCAAAGTCCTTTATCTCCTGCGGCTTATCCTCGCCGCCGTTATCTGCCACGTTGTTCTTGTACCCTCTGCACTGCACTATGCCGCCGTACCTGCTCACCTCTACGGTGTAGTAAGGTATGTCGGGTTCTGAGGCTTTTCGCAGGAACATTATGCTGAGCTTGCCCATAGCGTGGCGCTCAGCGTAACCGCCTACGCAGTGTTCCAATATCCTGCCCTCGTCCTCTATCTCTTTCAAACTGTGTGGCTGTCTGACAAGCAAGCCGTCTGCCGAAAATTCAAGGCAGACACGCTCTGCAAGCCTTTTCGTGAAGTTCTGCAAAACAAGCTCGTCCTGCTCATAGTTGATGATCTGAGTAAGCCTGTTGTGCATTGTCCAGAAATCGTGTGGCAATGCTATCATTGTATCGTGAATGTTATACTCCAGTGTTTCGCACTGCTCCAGATAGTCGCTATAATCAAGAGGTGTCATTTCCTGCTCGTGTATGTATCGTGCCACCCTTTGCGGTGTAAGACCTGTTATCCTCACAAGACGTTCAAGAGTGCCGTGTTCATTCTTAAAGACCTTTGCTATATTCAGAATATCCGCAGGTCTGAGCTTTGGGTATTCCTCGCGGTAGTCAAGGTACTGCTCCCACAGATGTTCGCTGCCCTTGAGGGTCTTAAATTCTGTCTTGTTGATATTCAGCATTTTGAGCAGGTCGCTGCTTTTCCAGTTTACGCGGTCGGAAAGCACAAACTTTCGCTTATATCCCCACCACCCCGTGACTTTCTCATCGGTCACGTCATAGCCCTGTTTCATGAGATATTCGAGGTTCGGGTGTTTGCAGTATGCGTGCAGATAGCACATGAGCATACCGCCGTGATAAAGCCGGTATTGGCTGTATCGCATATCTGACTTATCTATCACTTGAATATTCAGCACCGAATAGGAATCATCATAGTTATATCCCATACAGCTTTTGTAAAAGACAGGCTCGCGAAAATCACACCGCACTGACCATCTGACGCCGTCGTCGCTGCCGTATCTCACAGCGCCGTCGCGAGCGAACACATAGCGCTGACGCTCGATCAGCCCGCCTCTTGAATATCTGTGATAGCAGCGTGCGAAAAGCTCAGCACCGTTTGTGAGAAATACCACATAATTCGCAGCGCCTTTGCCTTTCATCTTATCCACAAGTTCTTCGCTCACCGCAGGAAAGCGGCAGAGAAGCTCTTCTTTTCTTGCCTTTTTCATATGCTCGCCTCAGAAGTCCAGCAGACTGTCAAGTGACAAGCTGACGGGCGGTCTTGCGGTCTGTTCCGATATGTCCGAGCCGTCGCCTAAGTCGATAGTCATATTGAAGTGAACGTCCGCGCCCTTAAAGTAGAAGCCTACGGCTTTGCGGTAGACCTCGATGTCAGAGAGACTTCCGCCGGCACCCTTGACAGCGTTTTCAGCGCATTCTGCGAAAGTCTTGTCTGTCTGCAAAACTGCCTGCGCGAACTCTTCGTTCTGTTCACAAAAGGTATTCAGCGCTTCGAGCGTTGGTTCTGCGATGACCTGTGCCCGCCGGCTGAGATTTGCGGCGGACAGCTCGTCAGACAGTTTCTTTTGCGCTTTTTTTGCGGTGATATTTATTGCCGCGCCGACTTGACAAGCGCGGCAGTTTGTGGTATTATTGTTATTGATGACTTTGTCAT
>OLSL01003019.1_pt1 | contig 12505 bp, 16 predicted proteins | sample 1672511 | NCBI WGS metagenome assembly OLSL01 (sample SAMEA3136694, study PRJEB25190) | human gut metagenome | biome: human gut; feature: human-associated habitat; material: faeces | place: Austria | collected 2013
CCCGCTTCTTCTGATCCTCCAGCACTTCCTCATAGGTGGCCTTCTGGCCCTTTTCGAGATATTCCTCATACCGGCGCTGAGCGCGCTTTTCTGCGGAAGCGGTCAGGTAGATTTTCAGGGATGCATTGGGCAGCACCACGGTGCCGATGTCCCGGCCGTCCATGATGATATTGTGCTGCTTGGCAAGATCCCGCTGGAGATCCAGCAGGAAATCCCGAACACAGCTGAGAGCCGCTACCTGAGACGCGCAGGCGCTGATCTCGGGGGTGCGAATCTCACCGGTGATGTCCTTGCCGTTGAGGATCATGTGCTGGCCGTCCTCCCGGAAGTCAATCTTGATGTTGGCGTCGTCCAGCAGCATGGGCACGTGATCGGTGTCCTTAGGCCCGATGCCCATCATGGTAATGTGCCATGCCACGGTCCGATAAATGGCGCCGGTATCCAGGTAGACAAAGCCCAGGGCCTTGGCCGCAGCCTTGGCGATGGTGCTTTTCCCTGCGCCGGAAGGGCCGTCGATGGCAACGGAGTAATACTTGCTCATACTAAACACACACTTTCTTACCGGCGGCACAGCGTCCGCCGTTCATAATCTCACGCATTATACCACACTTTGCGGATTTTTGCCACAGGAAGTTCCCGCCGCATAAGCCGTGGCCCATGCAATTTGCAGGTTAAAGCCACCGGTATAGGCGTCCACATCCAGAATCTCCCCGGCAAAATACAGCCCCGGGCATTTTTTCGACTCCATGGTCTTGGGGTCTACCTCCGAGACCTTCACACCGCCGTGGGTAATAATCGCTTCCTCCACCGGGCGCTTTCCGGCCACGGTAAATTTGAGCTGCTTGAGGGTCTCCAGAATGCTCCGCCGCTGCTCTTTGGTAATCTCATGCACCGGTGTATTTGTTGGAATTCCAGCCCGATCCAGAATCAGCGGCACCATGTCTTTGGGTAAGAGCCCCCGGATCCCCTCATAGATATTCTCGTTCTGCTTTTCGGCAAATTCCCGCAGAATTCTTGCATCCAGCTTTTTCTCATCCAGCGCAGGCTTCAAGTTAAGCTCCAGGGTATAAGGACCCTTTTTCTCGTCCATATGGGCGCTGGCGCTGAGAATGATGGGGCCGGACAGACCGTAGGGCATGAAAAGCAGCTCCCCCTGGTCTTCGTAAACGGGCTTTTTCCCCTTGCCCCAGAGCTTAAGGACGATATTCCGAAGCGTTAAACCCTGTAGCTTCCGGCATTCTCCTCCGGCGATTTCCAGGGGCACCAGGGAACCTGAAATGGGCGTTATGGTATGGCCCGCCTGCCGGGCAAATGCATAGCCGTCGCCGGTGGAGCCGGTTCTGGGATAGCTCATGCCGCCGGTGGCAACAATGACCTTGGGAGCACGGTAACTGCCCTGTGCGGTCTCTACGCCCTGGAGAATTCCGTTCTTTATGAGCAGTCCGGTTATGGTGCCCTTGCGGCATTCCACTCCACTGCGCTCCACATAAGCTCTCAGCGCGGACACCACGTCCCCCGCCCGATCCGACACGGGAAATACCCGATTGCCCCGTTCGATTTTCAGGGGAACGCCCATCCCTTCAAAGACCTCCATGGTCCTCTCCGGCGGGAACCGATCCATGACGGAATAGAGAAATCGAGGATTGGTGGGGACATTTTTCAGTACATCCTCCCAGGGGCAGTGATTGGTGACATTACAGCGCCCCTTGCCGGTGATGGACAGCTTCCAGCCAAAGCGATCCGTCTTCTCCAGCAGCAATACCCTGGAGCCGGCAAAAGCGGCGGTGGCCGCCGAGAACATCCCAGCAGCCCCGCCGCCTATGACGATCACATCATACGCCGCCAAGGTCGTCCACCTTTTCATAGACCCCATACTCGTCCCAGATCTCCTCCAGATTGGCGAAGGTCTTGGAAATGGCCTCCTCCTTCCGGTAGCTGCACGCCACGATCAGCGCGTTCACTACGCTGAGAGGCGCCACCAGAGAGTCCACCAGCGACACCATATCGCTCATTGCAATCAGCGTATGGGTGGCATTCCGGGCGATGGGAGCCGCCAGAGAGTCGGTCAGGGCAATGACGGTAGCCCCGCGATCATAGGCGAACTTCATGGCCTTTACGGTACGGCTGGAGTACCGGGGGAAGCTGATGCCGATGACAACGTCATCCTTGTCAATGCGGATCATCTGCTCAAACATCTCGGCATTGGAGGAGGTGTGGATGTGGTGTACATTATCGAACATCAGGTTAAAGTAAAAGCTTAAAAACGTTGCAATGGCGGCGGAGCTTCGAACACCGAGAATATAGATGTTCTTCGCGCCGAGAATTGCGTCCACCGCCCCCTGGAATGCAGTCTTGTCCACTTCCTCCAGGGTGGTGCGGATCTTCTCAATGTCGCTCTGGAGCACCATGGAGAGGATCTCCTGATTGCCAAAGCGGTCGTTGGCTACCTCGATCCGCTGAACGGAAGTCAGCTTGTTCCGGATCATCTCCTGCAGGGCCTTCTGCATGGAGGGGTAGCCGTCGTAGCCCAGCTCCACCGCAAAGCGAACCACCGTGGATTCGCTGACATTGACGGTTTTGCCAAGCTTGCTGGCGGTCATAAACGCCGCCTTGTCATAGGAATTCATAATATAGTTTGCAATGAGCTTTTGACCCTTGGAAAAATGAACCATGCCGTTTTGGATCAGTGTCAAAATATCGCTGTTCATGTTGATACGCCTCCGTCAGCGGCACAGCCTTGCGCCGCTTCTCTTTCCCGGTTATGGTACTACACCCTGCGAAATTTTGCAAGTTCTTTTTTGCAAGAATTCAATAATTTCATGCATTTTAATCTTTTAGAGCATAGAAATCTCATTTTCTGTCAAATAACGCCATTGTCCCACCGGAAGCGCGCCCAGTTTCAGACTTCCCTCCTGCACTCGTTTGAGCCGGGTGACGGTCATGCCGCACTGGGCAGCCATTTTCCGAATCTGGCGGTTCCGTCCCTCGTGAATGGTGACCTGTAGTTTTGCCGATCCGTCCCGAAGCCAGAGGGTCTTTACGCCTGCGGGGCGGATTTGATAGCCGTCGATCACCATAGGGGTCATCATCTGTGCAATGCCGGGCTGGCTTGCATTTTCCACCCATACCTCGTAGATTTTCTCCACTTCATGGGCAGGATGGAGCATTTTATTGGCAAAATCTCCGTCATTGGTGAGGATCAGCAGCCCCTCGGAGTCCATATCCAGCCGCCCCACGGGATACACCCGGGTGCCGCAGTCCACCAGCATGGTGACGTTTTTCCGTCCCTTTTCGTCCTGCATGGTGGTCACGTAACCCCGGGGCTTATTCAGTAAGATGTACACCCGGCCAGCGGGCTTTGGAAGGGACTTCCCATCCAATAATATGGTGTCGGTTTCCGGGTCGGCGGTGGCACCCAGCTGGATGATTTCGCCGTTTACCGTCACTCGGCCCTGACGGATATAATCCTCCGCCTTGCGCCGTGATGCAACTCCCAGGCCGGATAAAATCTTTTGCACACGTTCCTGCATGGATTTCGCTCCCTTTCCTTCGCCCGATTCCGGGCAGTCAGCTCCCGCGTAAACCGGCAGCGTCCCCAGGCATTTTTCACCCAGATAAACCGCCGCCGAGCCAATTTTCTGCCCCTTCTCCACGGGTGCATAGACAAAATGCGGCAGATACACCGTGATTTCGGCCCGTTCCTCCGGCAGAAAATAGGCCGTGAAGCCATCCTGTACCACCACCGGAACAGATTGCCGGGTTCCGCTCATCACCGGCAGCTCACCCACCTGCTGATGTTCTGATAACACGGCAGTCTCCTGATACTGTGAAAAGCCATAATCCAGCATGGTCTTATGATCCTGCCAGTCGTTGGGGGCGTTGATGGTCACGGAAATCAGCCGCCGTCCCTTTTGTTCCGCCGCGCCAACCAGAATTCGTCCGGCCTTTTTCGTATACCCGGTTTTTACGCCCAATGCGCCGTCATACTGCCAGAGCAGCTTGTTGTGGTTCACCAGGTAATGAGACCCGCACTGAATGGTTTTCGCGGAGACGATCTCGACAAATCCTGGGGTATTCAGCGCCGCCTGGGTGATTTTCGCCAGATCATAGGCCGTGGAGTAGTTCCCCTCGCTGTCCAGGCCGTTGGGATTGGCAAAGCTGGTGTGGCTGAGGCCCAAATTCCGGGCTTTTTCGTTCATTCTCGCGGCAAAGTCCTCGATGCTGTCGTCCATGCTCAGGGCCAATGCCACGGCTGCGTCGTTGCCCGAGGACAGCATCATGCCATAGAGCAGCTGCTCTACCGTCAGCTCCTCCCCTGCCTTCAGATACATGGACGAGCCCTCAATGCCCACCGCTTCGGCAGGCACCGTTACCGTTTTCTCGGGATCCCCTTGCTCCAGCACCACCAGCGCCGTCATGATCTTCGTGGTGGAGGCAATAAGGCTTTCCTCCCGGGGATTCTTCTCATAGAGCACCTGGCCGGTGTCCGCATCCATTAAAATGGCGCTGTGAGCAGATACCTCTATGGCTTTCGCCTGGGTCATGCAGCACAGCGCCAATAGCATTCCCATGATCGCATACCGTTTCATTCTTCATCACCGAAAGCAGTATGCCCGAACCAATGGGTTTTATTCCTGAGGCCCCTCGGAATCGGCAGGATTCCCTTTCTTCTTGTCGATGATGGCCCCAACCTTATCTACCACACCGGGCACCAGATCCATCACCCGATCCACTGCGGTGGAGGCAGGCTGATCTACGGATACCACTCGGACGGACTCTCCCTGAATCACCAAAAAGCTGATGGGAGTAATGGTCACGCCCATACCGGCTCCGCCGCCGAAGGAATTGTCGTGGTCGGGCTTCTGATTTTTCTGGGCGAAATCCGAACCGCCGGAGGCATAGCCCAGGGAAATTTTCGAAATGGGGATCACCGTGACCCCGCCCGCCTCAATGGGCTTGCCTACCACGGTGTTGGCATCCATCATGCTGCGGATTTTCTCCATGGTGGTGCCCATAAGATCACTGATCGGATGTGCCATTGCGATTACCGCCTTTCTTTTTTGTTCTGAGATAGAGCTTCAAAGCCCGGATGCCGTAATACGCCCCAAGGTGAAGCAGCTCTCCCAGAAAGATATGCAGCGTACCGGAGGCGAATATGCGATCCTCCGCCGCTTGTGTGTCCATGATTACGTCAATATTGCGCCGCCGGATTATGAGATGCTGCTCCAAAAACGGAACCAGCGCTCCCACTGCACTCCAGCCGCCGCCATATTTCAGCGCTGCCGCCGCCGGGTCTTTCCCCCGGGTGGCAACGGCAAGCTGCATCGTCAAATCCGTTACCGTCAGATGCCGAAGCAGACATTCCAGCGCTTCGATTCCAAGCCCGATGCGCTCACGAAACAACGGGATCAGGCCGCCGATGTCCCGTTTTTTTGCTTCGTCCCGGGGTTCCTCGGCTTCTTCCGGCTCTTTTTTCGGTTTTTTGCGTTTTTTCGGCGGCTTCGTTTTTTTCGGCTTTCTCGGATAGAGGCAAACGGAAATAAGGCCGATGCGAAGCCTGACAGTGCCGCCGGTTTCATCATACCGCAGTTTTAGCCTGAGAGGCAAAAACCATAGGGCCAGGAGCGCCAAAGCGAGGATGCCCAGCACCCACAAAGCCGTCATGACTTCGGTTCCTCGACGGATTCCGCCATGGCCTGCTGATCCTCAATGGACAGCTGCATCTCTAGCTGCTGGGTCTGGGCCTTGGGGAGATCCACCTCGGGGAGATCGTCCAGGGATGCAATGCCAAAGGTTCGGAGAAAATCCGGCGTGGTGCCATAGAGAATGGGCCGTCCGGGCACTGAAAGTCTCCCCTGCTCCTCGATGAGTTTTTTATTTAAGAGGGCCGAGATGGTATAGCTGCTGTCTACGCCGCGAATCTGCTCTACAAACGCCTTGGTGGTGGGCTGATAATAGGCAATCACCGTTAGGGTTTCCAGTGCCGACGCGCTGAGCTTCGGGGGCTTTCTGGTCTCCAATGCGCGGGTGATGACCTCGGAAAGCTCCTGAGCCGACACCATCTGATAGGCGTCCTCCAGGCGAATGATCCGCATCCCCCTGCGCTCAAAGCTGTAGGCGTCCATAAGGGCCTTCAAGTTCACTTCGATCTGATCCCGGCCTGCGCCGATGGCAAGGGCCATTCGATCCACGCCCACCGGATCGCCTGCCGCAAACAGAATCGCCTCAATGGCTCGCTTGATTTCCGCTTCCTCCATCACTCCCGCACCTCGCTTTCGTCGGGCATCTTGAGATAGGATACCCGGTATTCGTTGTGTTCATCTTGATTCAGGGAAATACTGTGAATCTTGCAGAGCTCCAGCACCGACAGGAACGTTGCCACCACTTCCGAACGGGACTTATTCCCCCGGAACAGGCTTTTCAGCTTGGCAATGCCGCCGGAAATCAGCCGCTTCAAGATCTCCGCCGACTTCCGCTCCACGGGATAGGGCTCCTTACCTACGATGCCGTTAAAGGCCGTCACCGGTGCCGGGAGCTTTACCTTGCTGCGCTCCTGAAGGTCAAACAGCGCCCGACGAAGATCGTCCTTGTCATGCTGATAGCGGTAGGTATTGTCCTTCCGCAGGGGCTCGGGGTTCTTGACAAAGGTATTGCGTCCGATGTCGTTGCGCTTTTCCAGCCAGGATGCCGGGCTTTTGAGCTTCTCCAGAATCTCCTGGCGCTGGCGCTGTTCCAGAGACTGAATCAGCAGCTCCATTTCGCTGAGGCCCTCCTGGCGCTCGGCTTCGCTCAGCAGCATTTTCGTCTTGATCAGCACCAGCTGAGAGGCCATGGTGATGAACTCGCTGGCAATCTCCAGATCCATCCGCTTCATCTCGTCCAGGTAGGCAAGATACTGCTCCAGAATCACGGAAATCTGAATATCCCGAATTTCGATTTTATTCTTGCTGAGCAGCAGCAGGATGACGTCCAGTGGCCCGGTAAAATCCTCGGGTTCCGCGTTTTTTGACTTCACCACATGGCTCAGGTGGTAGGTTGGTTCGTTCATAAAAGCTCCTTAACCGAAAATTCCTCGGAGAATATAGTACGGGAACGCAGAAATGGCGCCGAGTCCACTGAGCAGTGCATTCCGGCAGAAGTCCAGCGGCGTATCCAGAATTCCCGTATAGAGCACCAGCATCATCACCAGGAAGCCGTAGCGCTCATACCGGAGAATTTTATAGTAGACGTTCTGGGGCAGCAGCGAATTTAATACCTTGCTGCCGTCCAGAGGCGGAATGGGAATTACATTGAATACCGCAAGGCCCACGCTCAAAATCGCCGTATACTCCGTAAAGGTTATGATAAACCCAGAAATCACGCCGCCGGTTTTCTGGTTGACATAGATTGCTCCCGCCCGGATGCACATGGCCAAAAACGCCAAAACCACATTGGAGATCGGCCCCGCCGCGGCGGTAATCGCCATATCTCTGATGGGATGCTTAAAGTTCCGCATATCAATGGGCACCGGCTTTGCCCAGCCAAACCGGAAAATGGCCATCATGAGCAGGCCCCAGATGTCCACGTGCTTAATGGGGTTGAAGGTCAGCCGTCCCGCATCCCGGGCCGTGGGATCCCCCAGCTTCAGGGCCACCACGCCATGGCTGACCTCGTGGAACATAATACACAGCATGGACGCAGCGATAATCACCACGTAATCCCACACAACGCCGAGTTGTAATTGATTCAGCCAGTCGATAAAAGCTTGCATGGACAGTTCCTCCTAATTGTTCAGCTTAGTATAGCATTTTACGCATGAAATAGCAAGGGCGGCATAGAATCCCTTGAGGTGATGCAAATGAAAAAGCTGCTCCAGGGCTGGATTTTCTACACGGCGCTGCTATGCTTCCTGCTGGTCGCGGCGATCACGCTTCCGGGGTTAACCCGTGATTTCTGGGGTGACACGGAACAGGAGATCACCCGGGCGGTGGATGACATCTCCCAAAAGGCGGTAGCGGCATGGGGTCAGAGCTTCCCTTAGGCCGCCGGATTTCCGTCCATCCCTCCATGATCCTGTGGCTGAGTATTCTAATCTACTTGCAGCCAAGGCTTTCCATTGCGTTTTTATTGGCTGCGGCAGTGCATGAGCTGGGGCATGTTACGGCGCTGTCACTGATGGGAAAGTCGCCGAATCAGCTGACTCTGAGCTTTCTGGGGGCGAATATGGACGTTCCGGCCCTATCTTATGGACAAGCCGCCATGGCCTATGCCTCCGGGCCGTTGTTCAGCCTGATTCTGGGGCTGTATCTGCCCATCTGCCCGGCGTTGGGACTGATGAGCTTGGCCCTGGGCCTGTTTAACCTGCTGCCCATTTGCGGATTGGACGGAAGCGGCATTCTTGTCAGTCTATTATCCCTGCATTTTGCCCCGGAAACGGCCCAACGAACAGGACGGGTCGTCTCCATCGTTCTTTGTATGCTGGCCCTCCCCTTTGCGTTCTGGGCGGGAAAAAGGTATCAAATGGGCCTGTGGCTATCGGCGCTGGCGGGGCTATTGCTGGCGAAAAGCATTTATTTGGTTGCCAGAAACGAATAATTCTGCTACACTATCCCCGGAGGGAGTGCAATGCAGTATTTCATTTACTACTGGATGATCATCAATATTGTCGCCTTTTTTCTCATGGGCATCGACAAAAAGAAGGCACGCACCGGTGCATGGCGAATTCCGGAGAAAACACTGTTTCTTTCGGCAATTTTAGGCGGCAGCATCGGTGCCATTTGCGGGATGCAGCTGTTTCGGCATAAAACGAAGCATAAGTCGTTTGTGATTGGAATGCCTGCAATCCTGGTTGTACAGCTGATTTTGGCAGCAGCCTATTTCTATTTTCGATAAGAGAAAAAGACGGTACCGAGCCAAATTTTTGAAACTCGGTACCGTCTTTTCATTACTTGTTCTTCTTGGTCACCTTTTGCCGGGAGCCGTCCGGGCGAACAATGGTGGTGTTCTCCAGCTGTCCCACCAGGCTCCGTTTCACGTCGGCGATGTATTCCTTTCGCAAAACGTCCCGCTCGGCAATTTCCTCGGGGGTCAGTCCTTCGGCCTTGGCCTTACGGGCAAGTGCATTGATGCGCGCAATTTTCTCTTGTTCCATCGTTGGTCTCCTTCTCCATTGAAATCAGCTCCATGCCGGCATAGTTTCTGGTTTTCCCATCGGCGAGATAGCCGATGCGCATATAAAACGGCTCCAGAGCGGGAATCGTCTCCACCCGGGACTTTTTCATGCCCAGCTGAGACGCCTTGTAGTCCAGCACCTTCACCAGACCGTCGCCAATGCCCTGACGGCGGTATTTCGGCAGGACGCTGATTCGACTGAGCTTCGCCACGCCAATGCCGTCATAGGAAATTCGCCCGGTTGCTGCGGGTACATCATTGTATAGCAGCACCAGATGATAGGAATATGCGTCCAGCGCATCCTGATCCTCCTCCGGCTTCCATCCCAGCTCCTGCTGGAACACCTGCTTCCGGATGTCCAGTGCAGGAGTAAGATTCTCGCCGGGCTTTATCCAAATAGATGTAATCATAAGAATTCCTCCATGTTATAGGTATCGCTCCAGGGTGACGCCCTGCCTGCCCTTTTTCGTCAGGCCGCCTACCGATTGTACCTTCATTTTACCAAGGCCACGGGCGGAAATCACGCTGCCCTCTTTGACCTCGAAATCCGCTTTGGTCACCGGCAGATGATCTACCTGTACCTTTCCGGCGGAAATATAGCTCTGTGCCTTGCTACGGCCCATGGAAAATCCCGAGGCCAGGATGCTGTCCAGCCGAAGCGATGCCACGGTATCCCGGATGACCTTGACCTTCAGCTGGGGCACCTGGATTTCGGAAAGCGGAATTTCCTCCAGTCGCACCTTTGCCCGTCCAATGGCGCATAGATTTTGCAGTAGATATCCGCCCATCTCCCGGAGTACCAGGAAATCGCAGACATCCTCTCCCACGAAAATATCTCCCAGCACCTCCCGGCGAATCCCCTGAGCCAAAATACCGCCCAGAAAGTCCCGATGCTCCAGGTGGTCGTAGGCAGAAATATGGGCGCGTAAGGCGGTAATGGGCCCCTCGTCGCTGAATAGAAACTCCTGCGGGTCATAATAGTCCGGCACGTAGCCCATCACCTGCCGATCGGCACCGGGGACGCCGCCAAACAGCTGCATTTCCGGCAGTCCGGCGCGATGGATCAGCTCTTTGGCCATCCGTTGCTCCCGGCCGGTTAGGAAGGAAGTGAAGGATGGGATGTTCCGCCGCTCCCCAGCGGAAAGCTTGTCGTAGATTTTGGCTAGGAATAGGGTGTCCTCCTGGGATTGGGCGACGGAGGAGATAAGGGATTGTTTGTCCATGATTGGCTCCTTTTTCGGCATACGCTGCCGTCATTCATTTCTTTTCCTTTGTGGTTTTCAGTGTTGCAATCAGGATACGCTTGAGCTCCAGGCAGTCATCGATCAACGGCTTTCCCTCCTGCTCTGTCAGATATTCAGAAAGAACCAGCAGCTTCAGCCAATACTCCGTTTCCGCGGTTTCCTTTAGGGATATTTGCAGCTTTGCGATAAAATCCGACTTGCTTACGCCATAAACTGCCTCATTGGCATAGGCACCAATGGAGGTTCCAGAGCGAATGATTTGTTTGGAAATCACGGATTCATGCTTTTCTTTGGACAGATACTGATAGAGCTTTACGATCCGGGCGGCAAAACGAAGGGATTTGCTCAACAAAATAGAATTCTGACTCATAATAGCGAGTCTCCTTTAGATAATAGAGAAGAGATAATAAAGAATAGAGAATAGTACAGAAACGCCCGCAGACTGCGGAAAAATCTATCATCTATTCTTTATTCTCTATTATCTCTTATCTGAGCCTTACAAAAGGCGTTTCTGGTGCCGGTGGTGGGACTCGAACCCACACGATGTTGCCACCAACGGATTTTGAGTCCGTCACGTCTACCATTCCATCACACCGGCAAATGAGAAATTGTTTGTTCATTATAATACGCCCCGGCGGAAAATGCAAGTCTCTTTTGGCCCTTTCCAACAAATTTCTGATTTTTGAAATGAATCCGCAGGAAGATTTGTGGATTTTTTGTGGAAACAGCCCCAAATTAATAGTGGAATTTTGAGAATTGTGTGCTATAATAGTGGAGCATGGAATCATACCATGCTTTTGACTAAAGTATTCCGAGACGGAATAAATATTGATTAGGAGGAAATTCCCCATGGCTACACCTGTTGTTGTTGCATACGGCAGAACCCCTTGCTGCCGCGCTCGTAAGGGCGGACTGGCCGACATGCATCCCATTGATTACGCTGCTCAGGCTCTGAAGGGCGTTATCGCAAAGGTTCCTTACATCCAGGAGCATCCCGAGGAGATCGGCGATGTCATCACCGGCTGCGCAATGGCGATTAACGAGCTGAACCTGAACGCTGGTCGTCTGATCGTTAACCGCGCTGAGCTGCCCGACGATGTCCCCGCTCAGACCATCAACCGTTTCTGCTCCTCCGGCCTGCAGGCCATCTCCACTGTTGCCAACGCAATCACCGCTGGCCAGTACAAGATCGGCATCGGCGGCGGCGTCGAGTGCATGACCAAGTGCTTTGGTCCCTTCGACTATGAGAAGTACGGAAACCCCTGGATCCTCGAGAACTATCCCGGCGGCTACATGACCATGGGTCAGACCGCTGAGAACGTTGCCAACGACTACAACATGACCCGTGAGGTCATGGACGAGATGGCTCTGACCTCCCACACCCGTGCTGCTAAGGCTCGGAAGGACGGCAAGCTGGCTCCCTCCATCATCCCCGTTGTAAAGCCCGACGGCACCGAGGTTACCTATGACGACGGCATTCTGGCTGACATGGACGGCAACCTGAAGACCTCCATGGAGAAGATGGCTTCCCTGAAGACCTGCTTCGTTCCCGAGGACAAGGGCGGCAAGGTTACCGCTGCTACCTCCTCCCAGACCACTGACGCAGCTGCATATGTCATCCTGATGGATGAGGTTTACGCTCGTGAGCTGGGCATTAAGCCCATCGCTCGCCTGATCGACTTCCAGGTTGCTGGCTGCGATGCTACCCGCATGGGCATGGGCCCTGTTTACGCTATCCCCAAGGCTCTGAAGCATGCCGGCTTCCACTCCATCAAGGAGATGGACGTTGTTGAGCTGAACGAGGCATTTGCTTCCCAGGCTCTGGCTTGCGTGAAGAACGTTGTGAACGATCCCTACCTCGATGGCTTCCAGGAGATGTGGGATACCGCTAAGGTCAACCCCTACGGCGGTGCTATGGCTCTGGGTCATCCCATGGGCGCTACCGGCGCATTCCTGACCTGCAAGGTTCTCGATTACCTCCAGGATCCCGAGACCGCTGGCAAGTATGGCATGGTTACCATGTGCATCGGCGGCGGCATGGGCGCTTGCGGCATCTACGAGCTCTGCAAGTAATTTCCGCTTTTTCAAAATGGCGCTGCTCAGGCAGCGCC
>OLSL01003025.1_pt1 | contig 12466 bp, 10 predicted proteins | sample 1672511 | NCBI WGS metagenome assembly OLSL01 (sample SAMEA3136694, study PRJEB25190) | human gut metagenome | biome: human gut; feature: human-associated habitat; material: faeces | place: Austria | collected 2013
CTTCTTAGATGCCATTATGATACTTAGATATGATGCTGAAATCATTGATAGTTTTAATTAAGGGGTGTGGTATATGAAAAAAATATTAAAATTGTTAATAGTTTTTATGACAGTTCTAGCAAGTATATCTTTAAGTAATATTTGTGCAGCTAATGAAAATTTAGTTATTGAAAAAAATACGCTTAAAGATGGACATATTGAATTGATTGTTAATGTTAAAAAAGATTCTCATATTTGTGGTGGAGAAATGATTTTTGAATATAACAAAGATAAGTTGGAGCTTGAAAGTGTTAAAACGAATAAAGAGCAAAATATGCTAGTAACTGTTAACAAGGATTATAAAAATGAAGGTAATAAAATAAAAGCAGTATTTGCTTCAGCTAATGAAATTGAGGGTAATATTCTAGCAATTACTTTAAGAACTAAAGAAAAAAGTATTTCAGAAAAAGATATTGTTTTAAGTGAATGTTCTGTAGGGAATGAAAATGGAGAGGTTGAACCATCAATTAATGAATCAACTGTTCAATTTGAAAATAAAAAAGGAAATTCTCAAATAGATCAATCATTTCAAGAAGTAGACAAAACAGAAAAAAAACAAGAAAGTAGTAATAATAGTAAAGTTACAAATACAAATAAACAATCAAAAAAAGCAACTAAAAAAAATAAAACAGATAATACGATTTACATTATTGGAATTATTGTTGTTTTATTAATAGGATATATTATTTATAAATTTAAAAAGAAATAAGTTAGCTACCATGGGGTAAATAATAACCTCATGGTATTTATTTTAAAATAGACACTTTTTTATAAATCCATTATAATAGCTCTTATATAGGAGGGACTATGAAAAAACTAATTGGGAGCAAAGGATTTTATAAAATGGTTCTTTCGATTTGTATACCCATTGTTATTCAAAATGGTTTTACAAATCTTGCAAGTTTATTAGATAATATTATGATTGGACAATTAGGAACACTTTCTATGTCAGGAGTTTCTATTACTAATCAATTATTACAAGTATTTAATGTCACGATTTTTGGCGCTATGTCAGGCCCGGGAATCTTTATGGCACAGTTTTATGGAAAGAAAAATAAAGAAGGAGTGGAGAATTGTTTTAGGATCAAATTGATTATAGGAATTATAATTGCACTGCTAGCTATTTTTTTATTCTATACATTTGGACAACAATTGATTTCTTTATATTTAAATGATAATCCGCAAGATAGTTTAAAAACATTAAATTACGGGATGAATTATCTAAAAATTATGCTTGTTGGATTGATTCCTTTTGTGATTACACAAGTTTATTCATCATCACTTAGAGAAACAGGAAATACGATTTTACCAATGATTGCGAGTGTGGTCGCCGTGATTGTCAATTTCTGTATTAATTATATTTTGATCTTTGGACATTTTGGATTTCCACAATTAGGGGTTTCAGGCGCGGCGATTGGAACGGTTGTTTCTCGTGTGATTGAAATGAGTATTAATATTATAGGGGGTTCTCGAAATCTTTATTTAAAAGATGCTATTAAGATGAAGAAAGTTCCTTTTGATACAACTAAAGAAATGTTGAAAAGAGGATTACCTCTTTTATGTAATGAAATCTTATGGTCTATTTCTATAGCTTTGATTTCTCAAAGCTATTCCACAAGAGGACTTGTTGCTGTTGCAGCGATTAATATTACCACAACCGTTACTAATTTCTTTATGATTGTTTGTTATGCTATGGGAAATTCTATTTCAATTGTTGTTGGACAACAACTTGGTGCAGGTGAAATTGAAAGAGCGAAAGATTATGATTTGAAAATGGTGTTTATGAACTTTATCATGTGTTTTACGTTGGCTGTTGTTTTATTTAATGTTTCTATTTATATTCCACAAATTTATAACACATCTGTAGAAGTAAAAAATCTTGCAACATCTTTACTTAAAGTAGCAGCATGTATGCTACCTGTTATTTCTGTTTATTATAGTAGTTATTTTACTATGCGAGCAGGTGGAAAAACGTTTTTAACATTCTTATTTGATAGTGGTTATACATTTTTCTTTACTTTTATGGCTGCTTTATTACTAACAAGGCTAACAAGTCTACCAATTCTTATAATTTATATACTTGTTCAATGTGTTGATATTCCTAAGGCAACACTTGGTCTTATTCTTGTAAGAAAAGGAATATGGGTACATAATATTGTTAATGATTTATAGGGCTATTGTGTATGAATACACAATATGTTATCGTTCTTGTAGAAAGAACATGCTTTAGTTAGACATAAATCGGAGAACTAGAGCCTTAGTTGGATAAACAGAGAATTTTTTCTCTGTTTTTTTATTATAAAAGCGAACTTGTTAAGTCCGCTTTAGATTTATCTTTTAACAATACGATAATAGGCTTTAGAAGTCATCAAATAAACAATCGTATAAATAATAATGAGACCTGCAATGCAACCAGTAGTTGAAATAAGATAAACGTTGTCATTACATTCTAGTAATCCTTTTAAAATACGAAGGATTAAAGGATAGGCAAAGGCTAAATGAATGATGGCAACAATCAATGGGACAAAGAAGAAAATCAATACTTGGAATTGAATCGTCTGTTTAACTTCTTTTTGTGACATACCAACATTTTGTAAGATTTCAAATTTATTTTGATCTTCAAATCCTTCAGAAATTTGTTTATTATAAATAATTACGATTGCTGCTACTAAGAACATCATCGATAGAAAAATTCCAATAAATAATAATGAACCATATAATTCATAAATAACATCAATATCTTCATAACTATTTTGTATACTTACATAATATTTATTTCCTAAGTAATTATAATCTTTATGAATAATAGCAGTAGTTACTTCATCTACAACTTTTTTACTTGCATTAAAACCTATGAAATAACTTTTTGATTTAAGCTTATAGTTATTTAAAGCACTTTGATTGATTACTATTGAGATATTATTTGGAGCAAAACAATTATTTGCTTGAAGTTGACGATTTTTAATTTGTCCTTTTATAGTATAAGGAATATTCTCTAATGAAATGGTAGGGTTATTATAACCTTCATAACTATAAAGATAAGCTTCATTATTATTTAAAGATAAATTTTGATTAAAATAATGATTATAATCCTCCAAAGAAATAAGATTAATAGAAGCTAAATGATTATAGTCATAATCATTTAGATGTACTTTATTTTTCTTTAAACTTCCTGTGTAATTATAATAAGAAAGAGTGTAAAGAGAATCATATTTTTTATTTTTTAATAATCCTTTAACATCTTCATAGACTTGGTCTGGATAATCCGAATCAGTTACAGTAATAGTTCCATCCATGTAAAATTGTCTTTTGATACTATCTTGAATACCCTTATATAAACAAATTGTTGAAGAAAGTGTCACTAAAACACAAGTACATAAAATACAAATATTAGCAAGACCAACAGCATTTTGTTTCATACGATATAAAAGACCTGAAATAGAAGTAAAGTGTGTTGGTTGATAATAAAAGTTTCTTCTTGATTTTAAGAACTTTAATAAAGCAATACTTCCTGCTGTAAATAAACAATACGTACCAATCATGACTAAAATAACAGCAACAAAGAATAAAGCCATAGCTTGCATAGGATCGGTAATGGACAAAGCAATATAATAACCTGCACCTAAAGCAATAATCCCTAAAAGTGTTAAAAAGATTTTTGTTTTAGGTTCTTTTTCACCAATATTCTGTCCTTTTAAAAGTTCAATGGGATTACTTCTAACAACAACAGAAATATTATAAATAAGTGATAAAAAGAAAATAATACTGAAAATAATAATCGTTTTTATAAAAGCATCTATTGAAAAAATAAGAGAAAAATGAATACTTTTATGAATGATTCTTAAAATAATGACAGATGTAATTTGTGAAAGAAGCATTCCAATAACAATACCACTTACAAGAGAAATAAGAGCAATAACGATAGTTTCTAATAACATCATAGAACGTACATTTCTTTTTTCCATTCCTAATATATGATAAAGACTGATTTCTTTTTTTCGATTTTTTATCACAAAACTATTGGTATAAAATAAGAAAATCAAAGAGAAGAGGGCAATCACATAGCCTCCTAGGTTTAAAAACATAGTAATTGAATCATGACCCTTTAAAGTAGGACTATTTCCTACAGTTTTAATAATGAAATAAAGGGCGATAGAGAAAATAGTAGAAATAAAGTAAGAACTATAAAGCTTTTTATTCTTTTTGATATTTCCTAAAGCCAATTTTAAATAAAATTTCATTTTATTGACCTCCCGAAAGAAGCATTGTTAGAGTATCGCTAATAGCTTGATACATTTCTTGATTAGACATATCTCCTTTATAAAGTTGATGGAAGATTTGTCCGTCTTTAATAAATAAGACACGACTGGCATAACTAGCTGCTTTACTACTATGAGTAACCATTAAAATTGTTTGTCCACTTTGATGAATTTGATCAAAAATAGATAAAAGTTGATCGGTTGATTTTGAATCAAGAGCACCTGTGGGTTCATCGGCTAAAATAATTTTAGGATGGGTAATTAAGGCTCTTGCAACCGCAACTCTTTGTTTTTGACCACCAGATATTTCGTAAGGATATTTTTCTAATAAATGATTAATTCCTAATGGTCTTGCAAGTTTTTCTAGTTTTGGTTTCATTAAAGCATAGGGTTCTTTTGATAAAACAAGAGGTAAATAGATATTGTCAGCGACATTAAAAGTATCTAATAAGTTAAAATCTTGAAAAACAAAGCCAAGATTATCTCGTCTAAAAGCTGAAATATGTTTATCAGAGATTTTTGTAAGATCTTTTCCATCTAATAAAACCTCTCCACTTGTTGGTTTATCTAATGAAGCAAGAATATTTAAGAGTGTTGTTTTTCCACTTCCAGATTCACCCATAATGGCGATATATTCTCCTTCTTCAACATCAAAAGAAACATCTTTTAAAGCTTCTACCTTTTGGCTTGAAAAACGCGTTGAATAAATTTTTTGTAAATGTTTAACGTTTAATAATGACATTTTTGTGTCCTCCTTTTTACACACTTATTGTATTCTACTTCTAAAATATGACCTATCGATTTATCTTACAAGTAAGTAAAATAATCTTACATTTTTGTAAGATTATTCAATAAATATTTCTTTTTTACTAAAATCAAGACAAACAGTTGTTCCTTGACCTACTTTTGATTCAATAGAAATCGAATGATCCAATTGATTAAAAATATTTTTACATAAATAAAGACCTAAACCACTGGCTTTTTTATCATTTCTTCCTTGAAAACCTGTAAATCCTTTTTCAAAAACACGTGGTAGATCACTTTCTTTAATACCAATACCACTGTCTTGAATATAAAGCTTTTCACCTTCATTATAAAAAGTAATACTTCCTTCTTTCGTATATTTTAAAGCATTAGAAAGAACTTGTTCAATGACAAAACCACTCCATTTTTCATCTGTTAAGATTTGTAGGTCTTTAATTTGATAATCTACTTTTAAATTTTTTTGAAAGAAAAAGAGTGATTGTTTTTTGATTTCTTGACTAACAAGATGATCTAAAGAAACTTTTTGAAAAGAAAGATCATGGTGAATAGAATCTAAACGTACATATTGTAAAGCCATATTGACATATTGTTCTATTTTTAAAAGTTCTACAAGCATTTTTTTATCTGGGTAATCATTTTGAATGATGAGTTTTAATCCAGCAATAGGAGTTTTGATTTGATGGACCCATTTTGTATAATAATCTATCGTGTTATTGTATTTTTGTTGATTTTCTTGTTTAAGTTGAAATATCTTTTTTTGTAATATTTGAAGCATTTCTTGATACGTTTTTTCTTCAAGATAGCTTTCTTGAGGTAAATTATCAAACAATTCAGGATTGTCTTTTAAATAAATCAAATATTGATGATGTTGTCTGTATTTTCTATAATCAAGTAAAAAATAAAGAAGGATGATAGAAAAATAGAGACTTAACATATAAATAATTAAATCTGAAATCATTTGACATATCATTAAAACAACAAAAGTACATAAGACAAACAACAAATAAAGAAGATAGACGGGATATGTTTTCTTTAAATAGTCTTTAAACATAATAAATAACCTAAGCCTTTCTTAGTATGAATAAAATCATGTAAACCAATATCTTCTAATTTTTTTCTTAAACGATTCATATTAACACTTAAAGTATTATCATCAATAAATTGGTGATCATCCCATAAATGATTCATTAAATCAATACGAGAAACAATCACTTCCGCATGTTCAAATAAATATTCTAAGATTTTTAATTCATTTTTAGTTAGAATAAGTTCCTTTTGTTGATAAGTAATTTTTCCAGCTAAAATATCTAAATGAACATCTTGATAAGTTAACAAATGAAAATCTTTAGAAAAACTATAAGTTCTTCTAAGAATCGCTTGTAATTTAGCTTGTACAACCTGTAAATCAAAAGGTTTATTAATAAAATCATCACCACCCATATTCATTGCTAAAACAATATTCATATTTTCATTAGCGGAAGAAATAAAAACAATAGGGACTTGTGAGATTTTCCGAATTTCTTGACACCAATAATAACCATCAAAAAAAGGAAGATGGATATCTAATAAAACAAGATCAGGTTGAAACTCTAAAAATTCATCTAAAACATGTTCAAAATCTTCTATATATTGAACATCATAATGATATTTTTCAAAATGTTTTTGTAAGCCTTTTGCGATAATAAAATCATCTTCAACAATTAATAATTTATACATAAGATCACCTTCTTCTAATATTATATAGAAAATCATGCAATTCGTCATCTTACATTTCTGTAAGATATGTTATAATGAAAAGCGATTGGGGGATATAAAAATGATTTTTGAATATGATGAAAATAATTTAGACAAATTTGAAAACTTTAAAGGTGGCGAAAAATACATTGAAGCAAAAATGTATTTTGATGGTTTGAATCGTTTTATGATTGGACATATTCCAACTGGTGGAAGTGTTGGAGAACATGTTCATGAAACAAACAGTGAGGTGATTTATGTCATCTCTGGTAATGGTTATGTTATTTATGATGGACAAAGAGAAGAACTTCATAAAGGAAGCGTTCATTATTGTCCTAAAGGTCATAAACATACAATGGTCAATGATCATGAAGAAGACCTTGTTTATTTCGCAGTTGTACCTGAACAATAATTCTTGATTATTATCAAGAATTTTAATTTTTGGATGAAAAAATGTATAAAAAAAAGAGGTGAGGACGATGGATTCTTTTTTAAAAGAGATTGATACAGAACTTTTAAAGAGATGGCTGTTGAATCAAAATGAAGATGATTGGGATGTCAAAGAAGTAAATGATAATATTGTGATTGAAACAAAATATGGTTTAGGATTCATTAATTTTTATCCTGATTGTATTATTGAACTCGATGTTGAAAATAAGATGACTAAAGAAAAAGTCTTCTTTATTCATTTTCAAATGAATAATTTTCATCACGCTTTAGGTTTACTTTATGACATGCGTCTTTGTTTACAAAGGTTGACAACTTCTAAAAAAACAAAAGTACTTCTTTCGTGTACAAGTGGACTTACTACAGGTTTCTTTGCGGAAAAATTAAATGAGGGTGTACAGCTTCTAAATAAAGATTTTGAATTTAATGCTGTTTCTTATGGGAATCTTTATGACATGGCGAAAGATTATGATGTTATTCTACTAGCACCACAGGTATCATTTCGTTTATCTGAAGTAGAAGGAGTCTTAAAAAATAAGCGTGTTTATGCTTTATCACCTGCATTATTTGGAAAATATGATGTGGGAAATACGATTACTTTTTTAGAAGATGAACTTTATAAAGAAAAAGAAGTTCAAAGTCAACAAGAAAATCCTTTACCTATTAAACAAATGTTGAAAGCTCATCAACAAGTTTTAGCACTTGCTTTTATTCAATTAGATCAAAAAGTAAGACTTGTAAGTCGTCTTTATGATGAAAACAATATGATTTTAGAAGATTTTGAAGTCTATAAAAACACTATTTCAGTCGATGATATTGTTGATTTAATTAATACGATTTTATATGGATATCCTGATATAGAACTCATTAGTCTTTCACTACCTGGGGTTGTTTATAATGGGGTAGTAACTTTAAAAAAATATGGCTTGAATGAATGTCATTTACAAGCTTTTCTTGAAGAAAAATATAGTCAAAAGATTGTCATTAATAATGATGTTAATACAATTGTGATGGGATATTTTGCTTCACAAGATGACTATGAATCTGTTTCATTCCTTTATCAAGCACGTATTGGTGGAACGGGAGGAGTAGGACATATTCATCGAGGACATTTAATTAAAGGAAGGCATAATATTGCGGGTGAAATTCAGTATTTACCGATTTCTTTTAGTGAGAATTATCAAGAAATCAAAAAAACTCCAGAAGGAGCTCTTGAATGGACAATGAAGTATTGTTTAGGGATTACTTCGATGGTGGCACCGGATGCAATCATTATTTATAATCGGTTGATTTCTAAAAGTGATGATGTAAAAAAAGAAATGGAAAAATATATGCCAAAGAGTTATATCCCTGATTTGATTAAGATTGAAAGCTTAAAGGAATATATGTTGATTGGATGTATTTTATTAGGGTTAAAAGAAATGTAAGAGGTATCTTTGAAAAAAGATATCTTTTTTATATTTATTTTTGACAGCTGTCTTGTCATATGTAAACAAAAGGAGTATACTCTCCTCGAGAAAAGGGAGAAGTTATATGGATAATATAGGAAAAATTAAAAAGTTAAAAGAAGAAAAAAATGCGATTATTTTAGCACATTATTATGTAGATGAAGAAGTGCAAAAGATTGCTGATTATATTGGAGATTCATTTTATCTTGCTAAAGTTGCAAGTCAAACAGAAGCTGATCGTATTGTTTTTGCAGGTGTTGAATTTATGGGGGAAAGTGCCAAAATCTTAAATCCAAATAAAAAGGTTTTAATGCCTGATGCTTTTGCGGATTGTCCAATGGCACATATGATTACAATTAAAGAAATTAAAGAGATGAGAGAAAAATATGATGATTTAGCAGTTGTTTGTTATATTAATTCGACAGCTGAAATCAAACAATATGCGGATGTCTGTGTGACATCTTCAAATGCGATAAAAATCGTTAAAGCATTACCACAAAAAAATATTTTCTTTATACCAGATCAAAACTTAGGAGATTTTGTAAGAAGACAAGTCCCTGAAAAAAATGTGATGACAAATTATGGACATTGTCCTCGTCATACCAATATTACTTTGGATAAATTAAATGAAGTGAAACAAAAATATCCAGAGGCTAAAATTGCAGTGCATCCAGAATGTAAAAGAGAAATCGTTGAAGCTGCTGATTTTGTAGGAAGTACTTCTGCCATTATTGATTATGTTGTTCAAACAGAAGCGAAAGATTTTATTATTGGGACAGTAGATGGTGTTTTTGCGAAAATCAAAGAATTAGCACCAAATAAAAATTTACACACTATTATGGATGTACAAGTTTGTCCAAATATGAAAAAAGTGACATTAGAAAAAATCGTTGATGTTTTAGAAAATGATACAAATGAAGTGATTTTAAATGATGACTTTATGCAAAAAGCATTAAGTCCACTTAAAAAAATGTTAGAACTTGCAAAATAGGAGTAGAATATGAAAACAGATGTATTAATAGTAGGAAGTGGATGTTCAGCTCTTTATATGGCTTTACATTTACCAGAAGATTTAAATATTTTAATGGTTACTAAAAAAGAAGCGGAATTAAGTGATTCATTTTTAGCACAAGGTGGAATCTGTATGCTTAGAAATGAAGATGACTATGATAGTTATTTTGAAGATACGATGAAAGCAGGTCATTATGAAAATGATGCTTATTCAGTTGAATTAATGATTAAATCATCACCAGATGTTATTCAAGATTTAATTAATTATGGGGTTGATTTTGAAAGGAATGAAGACGGAAGCCTTGCTTTTACAAGAGAAGGGGCTCATAGCCAAAAACGTATTCTTTATCATGAAGATATTACAGGTAAAGAAATTACGAGACATTTATTAGAAAAAGTAAGACAAAAAAAGAATGTGACACTTTTAGAAAATACACCTCTTGTTGATTTAATTGTTCGAGGAAATGTTGCTTTAGGTGGTGTGATTAAAAGAAATAATCAAGAAGAAAAAGTTTATGCTAAAAAAGTTGTTTTAGCGACAGGAGGAATCGGTGGACTTTATAAACATTCTACAAATTATCCTCATTTAACTGGAGACGGCATTGAACTTTCTAAAAAATATCAAATCGAACTTAAAAACTTAGATTATGTACAAATTCATCCAACAACTTTATATACAACAGATCATGAAAGAAGTTTTTTGATTTCTGAATCTGTTCGTGGTGAAGGAGCTATTCTTTTAGATAAAAATGGAAATCGTTTTGTCAATGAACTTCTTCCAAGAGATGTTGTGGCAGAAGCTATTTTTAAACAAATGGAAAAAGATCAAACGGATTATGTTTATGAAGATTTAAGACCAATTGGTAAAGAAGAAATCGAAAGTCATTTTCCTCACATTGTTGAACATTGTAAAGAAAAAGGATATGACGTTTTTAAAGAACCTATTCCTGTTGTACCTGCACAACATTATTTCATGGGTGGTATTAAAGTAGACTATGATAGTCATACCAGTATGAAACATTTATATGCTATTGGAGAAACAGCATGTAATGGTGTTCATGGAAAAAATAGACTTGCAAGTAATTCACTTTTAGAAAGTCTTGTTTTTGCTAAACGTGCTGCCAAACGTATTGAAAAAAGTTTAAAGGAGAGAGCTCATTATATGTTTGATCAAACAACTTTAAAATTAAATGTAGACCCACTTATTATCAGTGCTTTAAAAGAAGATATTACTAGTGAAGATGTTTCTACAAATAGTGTTATGCCTTTTTCTAAAACAGGTGTCGTTGATTTAATTTGTAAAGAAGATGGTATTATTTGTGGATTACAAATATTTGAACGTACTTTTGAATTATTAGATGAAGCGTGTGATGTTGAATTTTTTGCAAGTGATGGCGACCATGTAGAAAAAGGGCAACTTTTAGGACGTGTCAAAGGGGATGTTCGTATTTTATTAAGTGGAGAACGTGTTGCTTTAAATTATTTACAAAGAATGAGTGGAATTGCCACTTATACAGCGAATGTTCAAGAATATTTAAAAGATTCTTCTATTCGTTTATTAGATACTCGTAAGACAACACCAAATAATCGTATTTTTGAAAAATATGCAGTAAGAGTTGGTGGTGGACATAATCATCGATATAATTTAAGTGACGGTGTCTTATTAAAAGATAATCATATTGGTGCTGCTGGTGGAGTCAAAGAAGCCATTATGCTTGCTAAAGAATATGCACCATTTGTTAGAAAAATTGAAATTGAAGTAGAAAATATGGAAATGGTCAAAGAAGCAGTAGAAGCAGGTGCAGACATTATCATGCTAGATAATATGGATGATGATATGTTAAAAGAAGCTATTGCTTATATTGATCATCGTGCTGAAATTGAAGTTTCAGGAAATGTCACAAAAGAAAACATTGCAAGACTTACAAATTTAGGAGTAGATTATGTTTCAAGTGGTGCTCTAACACATTCTGCACCAATATTAGACCTTTCATTGAAGAATTTACATGTGCTATAATATCAATTAAGGAGGGCGAGGTATGGATGGAAATAAAAGAAGACAAGCCATTATTGATATTTTAAAAAACAGTTTACAACCTGTATCAGGAACATATTTAGCGAAAACCCTCCAAGTAAGTCGGCAAGTCATTGTTCAAGACATTGCTTTACTTCGTGCTGGTGATTATGATATTTATTCAACACATAAAGGATATGTTTTAAATACACAAAAAGTTTGTAAACGTATTTTTAAGGTACATCATGATGATAATGAAGTAGAAAAAGAACTTTCTTTAATTGTTGACTTAGGTGGTTATGTTGAAGATGTCTTTGTTTATCATAAAGTTTATAATATTGTAAAAGCAACATTAAATATTGCCTCAAGAAGAGATATTAAAAATTATATGACAAATCTACAAACAGGACATTCAAGCTTACTAAAAAATGTCACATCAGGATATCATTATCATACAGTTCATGCAGACAATGAAGAAATTCTCGATGAAATTCAAGAAGAACTTCAAAAAGCTGGATTTCTTGCACAGTTACAAGAATATGAACCTGTTGATTTTTGGAAAGATAAATAAAATAAAAAGCGTCAATAGTTGTGTAGTGCACTGAAATAGTTGGACTATAAAATTTAAGATAGGGATTGTTGTCTATAAGCTAATGGACTCAATCCTTTTCTTTTTACATTGATTCTTTTCTCATTTTGACACTCCCCATGTCTAAAGACAGGGGATTCTTGCTACCTGCCAACATTGT
>OLSL01003029.1_pt1 | contig 12442 bp, 9 predicted proteins | sample 1672511 | NCBI WGS metagenome assembly OLSL01 (sample SAMEA3136694, study PRJEB25190) | human gut metagenome | biome: human gut; feature: human-associated habitat; material: faeces | place: Austria | collected 2013
TGCGCGGGCTGTCCTATAACGAGATTGCAAAAGAACTCGGCATCGAGCCATCCACCGTGAAGTTCCACGTCATCAATATGCTGCAAAAGACGAACTTAGAGAATAAGCTCCAGCTTGCCATTGCCGCCACCGAAGCCAAATTGGTGGTGGAGTTGGCGGACACCTGAACCGTTATTCCATAGCAAACAGTGCGTAAAAATGAAGCACCCGGGAGGGCTGAATCCCTCCCGGGTGTTTCAATTCAGAACCGCTCTACGCCATCACTCGTTACGCGCGCGTAGACGAGGGGCGGAAGCGTCGGCGGCTCATCGCGGATGACAAGGCCGCCGCGGTACATTTCCTCGGCTGCGGCAAACAGGCTCTCGTCGTCGGCATAGAACGTGCAGATGCTCTCCCCTGCCTTGACGTAGTCGCCCAGCTTTTTGTGCATCGTAATGCCCGCGGCAAAGTCGATGCTGTCCTCCTTCTTGATGCGGCCCGCGCCCAGCAGCACGCTGGCGTTGCCGATCTTCTCGACGTCGTTTTTGTAAATATAGCCGTCGGCGGGGGCGGTCAGTTCATAGCTGTACTTTGCCTTTTGGAACTTGTCGGCGTCGCGCAGTACGCTGATGTCGCCGCCCTGCGCGGCAAACATCTGGCAGCACTTTTCAAACGCGGAGCCGTCGGCAATGACGCTCTCGGCCAGCTTACGGCAGGTAGACATATCGCCCTTGCCCGCCAGCACCAGCATGTTGCCGGCCAGCTGCAGGCAGACCTCCGTCAGGTCCGCGGGGCCCTTGCCCTGCAGGACGGCCATGCTCTCGGCGACCTCCAGCGCATTGCCGATGTTGTGGCCGAGAGGCTTGTCCATATCGGTGATGAGCGCCGCGACCTTGCGGCCATGCGCCGTGCCGATGGCGACCATCTGGCGGGCCAGCTCCAGCGCACCGTCCAGGTCCTTCATGAACGCGCCGTCGCCCATCGTGACATCGAGCAGGATCGCGTCCGAACCGGCGGCCAGCTTCTTGGACATGATGGAGGACGCGATCAGCGGGATGCAGCCGACGGTGGCGGTCACATCGCGCAGGGCGTACATCTTCTTGTCAGCGACGGCGATCTTGCCGCTTTGGCCGATGACCGAAATGCCGATCTCGTTGACCTGCCTGAAAAATTCTTCCTGCGTCAGGCTCGTGCGGGTGCCGGGGACAGCCTCCATCTTGTCAATCGTGCCGCCCGTGTGGCCGAGGCCGCGCCCGCTCATCTTGGCGATCTTGACACCGCAGGCCGCCACGATGGGCGCAATGACCAGCGTCGTCTTGTCACCGACGCCGCCGGTGGAGTGCTTGTCGGCCTTGATGCCCGCGATGGCAGACAGATCGACCATGTCGCCGGAGTGGGCCATGACGTCGGTCAGCATGGCGGTCTCCTCGTCAGTCATGCCGCGCAGGTAGATGGCCATGAGAAGTGCCGACATCTGGTAGTCGGGCACATCGCCTGCCACATAGCCGTTGACGGCGAAGGACAGTTCTTCATGGTTCAGCGTACCGCCGTCGCGCTTCTTGGCGATAATATCGTACATTCGCATAGTTTTTCTCCTTGTAAAAGGCAGGCCGCCCGGCTGGAATACCGGGCGGCCTGCTGTGATTTGTGATTAACGGCTGCCCTTGTCGTAGGGAATGCCCTCGGCCTTCGGGGCCTGGGAGTTCTTGGAGGTGAAGATCAGCACGATCATCGTGACGATATACGGCAGCATCTGGTAGAAGTTCGAAATTTCCTTGACGCCCTCAAACTTCGGCAGGAAGGTCAGCGTGGCGTTCAGCGCAGCAATGACCTTGAACAGCGCGAAGAACAGCGACGCGCCGAGGATCGGCAGCGGCTTCCAGTTGCCGAAGATCATAACGGCCAGCGCCAGGAAGCCGTAGCCGCCGACGTCGGAGTTGAAGCCGGAGCCGGCTGCCAGCGTGTAGGCCAGGCCGCCGATGCCGCCCAGGAAGCCGGAGATCAACACACCGGCGTAGCGCATCTTGTAGACGTTGATGCCGACAGAGTCCGCCGCCTGGGGATGCTCACCGCAGGCGCGCAGCCGCAGACCGAAGCGGGTCTTGTACATGACGATGTAGGCCGCGATGAACAGGACGATGGCAACGGGGGTCGTCAGGTAGAAATACTTGAAAATCAGGTTGTTCCAAAAGCTGGGGCCGTCCACCGGGGCGAGGCCGAAGGTATCGCGGGTGATGCGCACCCAGTTGGGAATGAAGATCGTGGTCAGGCCCTGGCCCTGGATGGCCCAGGTCATGACGACGGCGAAGGCGGGCGCAAACTGGTTCAGCGCCGTGCCGCCGATGGTCTGGTCGGCCTTCAAGTTGATGGCCGCAAAGCCCAGCAGCAGCGAAAAAATCATGCCGGTGACGCCCGCCACCAGAATGGCAATGAACATCGACAGCTGCGGATGTGCGGGACCGAAGCCGCTCTGGTCCAGGCCCTGCAGCGTAAAGCAGGCGAACAGCGCGCCAATGATCATCATGCCCTCAAGTGCGATGTTGATGACGCCGGAATGCTCACTGAACATGCCGCCCATGGCGACGAGCAGCAGCGGCACTGCGAACAAAATGGTCATACTGATAATGTTGGCAGCGATCATCATTTTGCAGCACCTTCCTTTCCCTTATGGCCGGAGACCGCCTTGGTAATGATGCCGCGCATCAGCAGGGCAAAGGCCGCCAGATAGATGATGACGGCAATGACGATGTCAATGGTCTCGGACGAGTAGGCGGGCTGCATGGCGGCACCGCCGACCTGGATATAGCTGATAAAGAGCGACGCAAAAATCGTGCCGATGGGGTTGGAGCTGGCCAACAGGGCGACAGGGATGCCGTTGAAGCCCATGCCGAGGATGGATTTTTCCAGCACGTATTGGCCCGTACCGGCCAGGTAGTAGATGGCGCCGCCGATGCCGGACAGCGCGCCGGAGATGACCATGGACAGCACGATGTTACGCTTGGAGTTGATGCCCGCGTACTGGGCAGCGTCGCGGCTCAGGCCGCAGGCCTTCAGCTCATAGCCGAAGGTCGTCTTTTGCAGGATGACCCAGACGAGGATGGCAAAAATAATCGTGATGATGATGGAAATATTGATCCAGCTCGAGTTGCCGAACAGTGCCGCAAACGGCCCTCTGGGCAGGATCGCACCGGGGTTTGCAACGTTCAGCGCGGCGGTGCGGTCCGAGTTAGACGCGCCCCAGCCGGAGGCCAGCATATTGGGCATGTTGGCCAGCAGCAGATTGACGAGGTACATGCCGATCCAGTTGAACATGATGGCGGTGATGACCTCATTGACGTTGAAATACGCCTTGAACAGGCCCGGGAAAACGCCCCAGATCGCACCGCCGACAGCGCCCGCCAGCAGGCAGACGTACCACGGCAGCTGGAATTGAATGGCGCACAGCAGCGAGAAGAAAGCGCCCATCGTGTACTGGCCGGACGCACCAATGTTGAACAGGCCCGTCTTGAACGCAAAGCCGACGGACAGGCCGCACATCATCAGGGGTGCCGCCTGGTACAGCACCTTGCCGAGCTTGTCCATGCTGGAAAAGCCGGTGGCCAGCATAGCTCTCATACCGCCCACGGCGGCGCCGGGATTCAGCAGGACCAGCAGTACAAAGCCCAGCACCAGACCGACGACGATGGACAAAAGGCTGGCCAGGACCCCTACAACGGCGGGACGCTGCAGAAGCGGCTGTTTATTCTGTTTGCTCATGCTTTCGCCTCCCCTTGCTTTTTGGCACCGGCCATATACAGGCCCAGTTCCTCGACGGTGGTCTTTTTCGGGTCGAATTCGCCGACGATCTCCCCCTCGTAAATCACGAGGATGCGGTCAGACAGGTTCATGACCTCGTCCAGCTCAAGGCTGACGAGCAGGACCGCACGGCCCTTGTCGCGCTCGGCCACGATCTGTTTGTGGATATACTCGATCGCGCCGACGTCAAGGCCGCGGGTGGGCTGCACGGCAACGAGCAGCTGCGGGTCTTTATCGACCTCGCGGGCGATGATAGCCTTCTGCTGGTTGCCGCCGGACATGCTGCGGGCAATCGTCGCAGGGCCCTGGCCGCTGCGGACATCGTATTGCTTTATCAGGCGCTCGGCGTACTGCAATACGGCGTTCTTTTTAATAAAGCCGTGGTTCTGGAACTCCGGCTGCCAGTAACGCTGCAAAACCATGTTGTCGGCCAGCGTGTAATCCAGCACCAGACCGTGCTTGTGGCGGTCCTCCGGGATGTGGCTCATACCGGCCTTGCTGCGCTCGCGGATGGGGGCATTCGTGATGTCCCTGCCCTCGAGTCTGATGGTGCCGGACGTGGGCTTTTCGAGGCCCGTAATACCGTAGATCAGCTCGCTCTGGCCGTTGCCGTCGATACCGGCAACGCAGACGATCTCGCCCGCGCGGACGTTGAAGCTGACGCCGCGGACGGCATTGTTCTTGTGGACCTTGCTCGGCACGACGAGGTTCTCGACCTCCAGGATCGGCTTGCCGACCTCGCAGGGCTTCTTATCGACGGCAAACTGCACGTCGCGGCCAACCATCATCTTGGACAGTTCCTCTTTCGTGGTGTCCTTGATGTCAACGGTGCCGATATACCTGCCCTTGCGCAGGACAGAGCAGCGGTCAGAGACTGCCATGATCTCGTTGAGCTTGTGGGTGATGAACAGGATGCTCTTGCCCTCGGCCTTGAAGCCGCGCATGATGTCCATGAGCTCGTCGATTTCCTGCGGGGTCAGAACCGCCGTAGGCTCGTCGAAAATCAAAATTTCATTGTCGCGGTAGAGCATTTTCAGGATCTCGACACGCTGCTGCATGCCGACGGAGATGTCGCTGACCAGCGCGTCCGGGTCGACCTTGAGACCGTACTTTTCGCTCAGGGCCATGACCTTTTTGCGGGCCTCGTCCTTCTGCAAAAAGCCGTGCTTTGTGTCCTCAACACCCAGAATGATGTTGTCGAGCACCGTGAAGCACTCCACCAGCTTGAAATGCTGGTGCACCATGCCGATGCCCAGTGCGTTGGCATCGTTCGGGTTGTTGATCTTGACCTCCTGTCCGTTTTTCCGTATCGTACCATGCTCCGGCTGATACAGACCGAACAGCACACTCATCAAGGTGGATTTACCGGCGCCGTTTTCGCCCAGCAGGGCGTGGATCTCACCCTTGCGCAGCTGCAGGGGGATGTCGTCGTTGGCTTTGATGCCGGGGAACTCCTTGGTAATGTGCAGCATTTCGATGACATAATTATCTGCCAATCGTTGCACGCCCCTTTCAATGTGTACGGGCTTGTACACAAATTCTTATACTATATTATACAGAAAAATCGCGCCATGTACAATAGAATCTGCACAAAAAGTAGCCGAAATTTGGCGAAGCAGAACAAAAACCGCCCTGCGCGGGGTGCGCAGGGCGGTTAAAAGTCATGCTTTTAAAGCCTTATCAGCTCTGGTAGTCAACCGTGATGGTGGTGACAGCGGGCTTGACATCGGCGTCAAAGCTGTCGTCGATGGCCAGGGTGCCGTCCACGATGGAGGCGTACATGGAATCGTACTGCTCCTGGGTGAACTTGGTGAACTTGGAGGTGCTCATCGGCAGGCCGACGCAGTTCTCGGCAGCGCCGAGCTTGGTCTCCTTGCCGGAGTAGGTCTCGCTGAACTTCCAGCCGTTGTTCATGGAATCGGTCAGAGCCTCGTTCACGGACTGGGCCAGACCCTTCGTAGCGGAGGTGATGACCGTGTCGAACTGGCCGGACTGGTCAACGTCAACGCCGATCATCTTGCCGCCGTTGGCCTGCGCAGCAGCGTCGCAGCTCTGGCAGACGGGACCGCCGCAGGCAAAGACGACCTCGGTACCCTCGGAGTACCAGCCGTCCATCTTGTTCTTGACCTCATCGGTAGCTGCGAAGCCGCCGGAGTACCAGTACTTGATGTTGACATCCGTAGCGCCGATCTCCTTGGCAGCGGCGTCAGCGCCCTGCACGAAGCCGTAGCCGTAGCGGATAACTGCGGGGACAGCCATGCCGCCCAGGAAGCCCAGCTCCTTGTAGCCGTCATAGACAGCGGCATAACCGGCCAGGTAGCCGGCCTGCTCCTCTTTATAGGTGATCAGAGCGGTGTTGGCGGTGGGAGCCTTGTCGCCCAGGTCGCTGGCGGAAACGTCCAGAGCCAGGAACTGCACGTCAGGGTACTTCTCCTGAGCCTCGGCGATGGCATTGCCGAACAGGTAGCCGGCGACGACGATGGACTTAGCACCGTCGTTGACTGCGTTGTCCATCTGCTCCAGACGGGCGGCATCGGAGTCCTCGGTGGGACGGTAGTAGTTGGCGCTCAGGCTGTTTGCAGAGCAGAAATCCTGCACGCCCTGCCAGGTGTACTGGTTGAAGGACTGGTCATCGATGTTGCCGACGTCGGTAACAAAGGCGACATCGGTCTTGCTGCCGGAGGTGGAAGCGGCAGCCTCAGAGGTAGCCTCCGTCGTGGTGCTCGTGGCGGTGCTGGCGGAAGAACCGCCGCAGGCAGCCAGAGAGAGCGCCATGCTGGCAGCCATTACAAAAGCGAGAAACTTTTTCATGGTTTTGATCTCCTTAGGTTGTTTTCAATTGCGCAGCAGGGCGGTTCCCTGCCGCTTTGCTTTCAGTATACCGCATTTGCGTTGTTAATTCAATGACAAAACGGCGTAAAAAACATTACAAAAGCATAGCAAAGCGCAGCCTCCTGCCTCTCTCGGCGAGGGAGGTACCCCGCAGGGGCGGGACCCTCTCACAGAGGGGCCAAGTGGGGGGTTACGGCAGGCGGTTCACCGTGACGTTCGGGGTTTCCGGCAGCGTATCCAGATCCGAGTAGGCATCCATCTTCAGGACGCTGGTGCGCAGCTCCTCATACAGCGTGCGGTAGTCGTCCTGCGTGAAGCTGTCAAACCGCCAGGGCGCCCCGGCCACCAGCGCGACTTCGCCGTTCGTGAAGCCGGCCTTCTCGGTTTGGCCGCCGGTCTGGCCATTCCAGGTGCCCGCCGCAAAGAAGGTGTACAGCTGACGCTGCACGGCAGCGTTGTAGCACTTGATGGCGCTGCCCAGCACGCGGTCCCCCAGCTCTGTGTTGTCGTAATCCGTCGTGATCGCCTTGCCGCCGGTCTGGTTGACGGCGTCGGACACACCCTCGTACAGGTTGCCGCCGCTGACCATAATAAGCGACGTACCGTTATTATACCAGTCGATCATCCGCTGGGTAATGGCGTCGTTATTCTCATAGGTATCGGTGAACCAGGTCTGCAGGGTGACATACTCGCCCTGCAGCTCGGCAGCGGCCTCCGCGCCCTGCAGAAAGCCGGTGCAGTACCGCACAATGCCCGGTACCTCCCGCGCGCCGATGAAGCCGAGCGTGGTGTAACCATCGGTCACAGCGGCGTACCCGGCCAGATACCCGGCCTGTTCCTCCTGAAAGAGGACGCAATGGACAAGGCTGGCCGTATTGTAAGCGCTATAGTCGTCGCTGTGGGGCTCGCTGTCAAACAGCAGGTAGTGGACGTCAGGGTAGTTTTCCTGCATGCGGTAGAGCGCCGCGCCCATGGTGTCGCCGCGGCAGACCACAAGCTTTGCGCCGCTCTCGGCGGCAGCGCGCAGGGCGGCCTCGGCCTCGTCTGCGGTGTTGCCCGCGGCAGTCTGGGCGTCGGCGGTATAGCCGTACGTGTTGGCGAACGTCTGTATGCCCTGCCACAGCATGGCATCCTCGCCGGATTCCGTGCCGCCGGGGCCGGTCACCAGCACGACGGACTCTCCGCCGGGCAGTGTGGCCGCCGGGTCATCGGGCTGGTAGACAAAGGTCGCGTCGTTCGTCGGGGCGGTTACAGTGTGCTGCTCCTGCGCGGTGCTGGCAGCCTCCGTATCCTTGCAGGCGGTCAGCCCTGCCAGCAGCGCCAGCGTCAGAAGCAGTGCTAAGAATTTCTTCATGTGGTAAGGGAACTCCTTTGGTTTTCTGAAAAAGCCTCCCCTCGAGGGAAGGTGGCCCCGCAGGGCCGGAGGGGTGGGCGGGAGACTCCGCGTAAATCGTGCGGCACCCAGCCACCCCTCACCCGCTGCGGCGGGAGCTCCCCTCAAGGGGAGCCAAAGAAAGTAATTTTACTCCAGATTTGCCGGGCCGAAGCCGTAGGGCAGCAGGTCGCCGAGGGTCGTGACGATGTAATCGTCCTCACTCCTGGCCATGATGACGGTCAATTCGGGGCCGCCGAACTCATAGAGCGCCTGACGGCAGACACCGCACGGGCCGGTAACGAGGGTGTTCGTCTCCCCCACCTTGCTGCCGACGATGGCGATGGCGTCAAACTCGCGCACACCCTCGCTGACGGCCTTGAACAGAGCCGTGCGCTCGGCGCAGTTCGTGGGGGTGTAGCTCGCGTTCTCAATATTGCAGCCCTGGAACACCTGTCCGTTTTTGCCGCGCAGCGCCGCGCCCACGTGGAAGTGGGAGTACGGTACATAGGCGAACTTCTGCGCGGCGAACGCCTCGCGGATGAGCGCCTGAATCTCAGCCTTTTCCATGCTCACTTCTCCAGAAATGCGTCAACGCCCAGCGCGACCTTCATCATGGCGGTGAAGCTGGTCTGGCGCTGCTCGGCAGTCGTGATCTCCGGCGAAACAAAGCTGTCGGAGATCGTCAACAGGCAGGCGGCGCGCTTGCCCAGGACCCTGGCGTTGTGGAACAGCGCAAAGCTCTCCATCTCGACGGCCAGGCAGCCCTTTTCGTCGCGCAGTTTTTCCCAGTAGGTCGGCTTCTCGTCGCTGGGCTGGCGGTAGAACACGTCGGAGGAATGGATGTTGCCCTCGATCAGCGGAATACCGGCAGCCTTGGCGCTGGCACGCAGGGCATCGTTCAGCGCGGCGCTCGGGGTCTGGATGTCGTCGGTGTCGCCGCTCTGGGTCACGGCGTAGTTGCTCTCGGAGTAGGCACCCGTGGCCAGCACCACGTCAAACAGTTTTGCCTTGTCGGTGTAGGAGCCGGCGGAGCCGATGCGGATGATGTTCTCAACGCCGTACTGGGTGTACAGCTCGTAGGAATAGATGCCGATGGACGGCATGCCCATGCCGCTGCCCATCACGCTGATGGGGCGGCCCTGATAGGTGCCGGTAAAGCCCAGCATGCCGCGCACACCGGTCACCTGACGCACATCCTGCAGGAAGGTGTCGGCAATGAACTTGGCGCGCAGAGGGTCACCGGGCATGAGGACCGTCTTGGCGAAATCGCCCTTTTCGGCGCTGTTGTGAGGGGTAGACATAGAGCATCTCTCCTTTTTCTTTATGATCGGCAGGCAGGCCCTTCCCGGTGGAAAGGCCCGCTCTGCATGCTTACCTGTATTTTCTGCGGTTGAACACGTTCTGCGGGGCAATGTAAGAGCCGTTGCGGCGGATCTCGAAGTGGCAGTGGTTGCCGGAAGAGCGGCCCGTGCTGCCCACATAGCCGATGAGCTGGCCCTGCCGCACGGTCTGGCCCGCACTGACCGCCAGAGACAGGCAGTGGGCATAGACCGTGGTATAACCGCCGGAGTGGCTGATGATCACAGAATAACCATAGCCCGTACCGGCACCGGCCTTGTTATAACCCGCCTTGGTCACGGTGCCGCCCGCCGATGCATAGATGGGCGTACCGGCAGAGGCACAGATATCCACGCCCTTATGGCCGCTGCCATACCAGCGTGAGCAGTTGCGGTAGCCCGGCACAGGCCAGATGAACTGACCGCTGCCGCCGATGTATGCCGCCGCACCGTACTTTGTGACCTTCTTGGTGCCAACGACCACCTTTTTGTTCACCGGCTCCCGGATGGTCTCGGTGGAAAGGATGGTCTGCTCCAGCAGCACGCCGTTGGTATCGTAGACGTTCTGCATGGTGACGCGGCGCAGGCCGTTCTGGCCCTCCTGCAGGGTCTTGGTGGTACCCTTGGTGTACTCGTTGGACTGGGTGGTTTCGGTGCCGAAGGGGATCTCCTCTTCCCGCGTCTCCACCTTGGTGATGCGGACTTCCAGCAGAGCCTCCTGCTTGGTCACGATCAGCTGGTCGCCCTCCTGGATATTGGAGTTCTCGGTCAGGGGAGCACCCTTGAAATTCGTATTCAGGGCACACAGCTCCCGGAAGGTCAGGTCGTTCTTCTGGGCAATGTCCCACAGGGTATCGCCCGCCTTGACCGTGTAGATCTTCTCCTGCTGCTGCACGCCGGTCAGCATATTCTCGATGGAATTGTCATCCTCAAAGCTGTCGCTGAAGTAGATTCCATCTTCCAGCGTCACATTTTTGTTAAAGCCCACGCTGATATTCTCGTCCGTCTGATCCTCGTAGGGGGCCAGCAGGCTCTCCAGATAGCTGCGCAGGGTGTCACCATCGGAGCAGACTGCCGTCAGCTCCCCATCCAGATACAGGGCGGTGCCCTCACTGATCTGGTCACTGGCGCTCTGCAGAATGGCGTTTGCCGTCTCGCCCTCGTCCATGGTCTTGTGGGTCACAGAGATGGTATAGGTCGGCTCGATGGTCAGCTCGGTCTTGTCCGAACCGGCGTAGTTGATGCGCTGCATCACATCCTCTTTTGCGAGGTTGAACACTTCCTCATTGGCCACATAGCCAACGGTCTGGCCGTTCACCTGCACAGCCAGCGCATAGGGCTGGGCCATCGTCCTGTTCCAGACCGTGACGAACACGGCCAGCATACACAGGGGCAGGATGTACATTGCTGTCCGGGGCAGCAGGCTCAGGTTGCGCTTGAGCCCGCTCACAAAATAGCGCCCGGCCGCTTTTACGGAAGCACCAAAGCCCCGCTCCCGGCGCACGTCGTTGGCGTGGGCCGCCACAGCGCCGAGGCCCTTGAAGAACAGGTAAAGCGGTGCCAGCAGATCCTTGAACATCTGCGCCGCACCGGGAAAGGCTGTTGCAATGATGGTATGCCGGGCATTCCTGCACCAGCGGGCCAGTCTGCGCGCCACGGCAGCAATGCCGCGCCCTGTGCGCACCACCATGTACTCTGCCGCAAAGCCCAGTGCATAAAGTGCCTCGCCAACTGCCAGCACCACGGCACTGGCCCGCAGCTTTTTGGCCACATCATTCATGTGCCGCTGCGTTTTGCGGCGGAAACGGTGCCGCCGCAGCAGGCCGGAGATCTGGACCTTTGCCCAGAGGCTTCGCAGTTTTTCTCTGCCCTTTACCGGCGCTGCAGGAGCCTGGCTCTGCGGCTCCTTTGTTTTTTCTTCGATCAAAAGGGGTTGCTCCTTCCTGACGTTTTGGGTCGAAAGTTACAAATTCATATCAATTATACACTCTGCCCGGGCTGATACAAGGCTTGTCACAAAATTTGGGCAGAGCTTTCACAGAGGTTTCACCATATTTTCATATTTCAGCATCCAGCAATGCCCGCATATCCTCGGGCAGGGGGCTCTCCACTGCAACGGTGCGGGCGTGTTCCTCCACCGGCGTTTCCAGCCGGATGCCGCCGGGCACCTCGCTGTAAGCCGGCACCCGGAAACTCTGCCGGGCGCAATGGAGCGCCTGCCGGGCAATGCGGTCACGGTGCCCGCCGTAAAGGTCGTCCCCGGCCAGCGGGTGGCCAATGGATGCAAAGTGCACCCGGATCTGATGGGTGCGGCCCGTCACGGGAACACAGGCGGCAAGGCTCAGGCCCTGCGCTGCCCTTAATATGGTATACTCGGTGCGGCTGGGCTTCCCCTCGGGGGTCACGCACCGCCCGATGATACTGTCCTCTCTCCGGCCAATGGGGGCATCGATGACTCCGGGGCCAAGGGGCAGTTTGCCCTCCACGATGGCGTAATAGAGTTTCTCTACGCCCTCGGCCAGCAGGGGCGCGGCATAGCCGTTCTTTGCGGCCAGCACCAGCCCGCTGGTGTCTTTATCGATCCGGTTCACCGGGCGGAACACCGGGCTTTCGCCGTGAGCAGCCGCCCAGGCGGCATAGCCGTTGGCCAGGGTATCCCGGGGGTAGTTCAGTGTGGGGTGGACCGCCAGATGGGGCGGTTTTTCCAGCACCACGGCAAAAGCATCCTCGTATACGACCCTGACCGGAATCTCAGGCTGCGGCTCCACGCCGGGGCCGTCGGCGGGCAGCGCAAAGCGGATGGTCTGCCCCGCCTGCACGCGGCGGTTGGCCAGAATGGGCACATCGTCTGCAAAAAAGCCGCTGCCATGGAATTTGACCGCCCGGGCCAGCTCCGTGGAGACGGCACACCGGCGCAGAAAGCCGCGCAGCAGCACGCCATCGGCTTCGGGTGGGACATTGAAAAGCAGCTGCATCCTTTGTTCCTCCCAAAAATTTCACGCCATATTTAGATTTATTATACCAAATTTCATCGTCACTTGCAAATCTTGTTTTTTTATGGTATCATGGGGAACGGAAAACGAGTGGAACATACGGCGGCGGGGCGGCTTTGACCGCTCTGAGG
>OLSL01003033.1_pt1 | contig 12439 bp, 9 predicted proteins | sample 1672511 | NCBI WGS metagenome assembly OLSL01 (sample SAMEA3136694, study PRJEB25190) | human gut metagenome | biome: human gut; feature: human-associated habitat; material: faeces | place: Austria | collected 2013
CAGTTTTTTCTTGGCAATCTCATAGCCGACCAGGTCGTCCAGATGCACATGGGCAATATTGGTAATCGGCACGATCCGGGCAGGAGTCACCGTTCCGTCGATACGGAATGCCTTGTGAAGTCCCAGTTTACCTACACCGAATTCTTTATAAAACTGTACCATATCATCCATGAATTCTTCCGTGGACTCTGCTTTTGCCAGTTTCTGCGCCAGTGTACAGATCCGGTCACGGATCCGTTTATTAAAGACCTTGCTGCCTTCATTGATATTCTGATAATCGGTGATCAGACTGCTGTCCACCGACGGATAAATCTTCTCCAGTTCTTTCAGATCAAAATCATACAACTGTTTAAAGATTTCAAAATCATGCATCGCGAATGCATTAATAGTGCCTTCCACCGGACCTACGATCTCACAGGCCGTACTGAACGCATTTTCATGATTGACCAGCAGATAGGTCAGATAATCATGCCACAGGTTTCCCGCAAACCCGTAGGTTCCTGCCATCTCTACCAGCTGATGAATACATGCAAAATACTCCCCGTCCTTTCCGTAGAGTACCTTCGGATGAGAGATATCTTCCATCAGCATGGTCATCTTCTCCAGCAATTCTCCCTGTTCAAAATCACGATATAAAATGCATTCTCTTATTCCTGTCATTGTTCTTACCTGTCTTTCTTACTTCTCAATATGTAATTACTTATTCCGGCTGTTCCCTGTCTTCGCAGCCGGACAGTTTCATGTATCATTAATAATTTCCAAGAATCCGCAGATTGTTCACCTCTCTGGAAATACCATACAGCGCATTCTTCACACCACTGTCACTCAGATTCCCTTCAAAGTCAACAAAGAAACGATATTCCCACTTTTTCTCCGGAATCGGACGGGATTCGATCTTTGTCATATTCAGATCATTATAGATAAAATGGGACAGTGTGTTATACAGACTTCCACTCTCATGTGGAATCTCAAAACATACACTGATTTTTCCTGCTTCTTCCTGATAAATCTCTTCTTTTGATACGATAATAAAGCGTGTGGAATTCTGCCGACTGGAGAATACATGCGGTTTTAAAATCTGAAGTCCGAAACACTGTGCCGCATATGGGCTGGCAATTGCCGCCTGAGTCAGATCTCCGTCTTCTTTTACTTTCTTTGCCGCCATTGCGGTGTTCAGATACTCTTCCGCTTTCCATTCCGGATGCTGCTCCAGAAACTTTCTACACTGAGACAGTGCCTGCGGATGAGAATACACGGTCTTGATATCTTCCAGTGTGGCATTTTTCAGACCCATCAGAGCATGATCCACCTGAATGATCTGTTCACCCACGATGCTGTGATGGTATTCCACCAGAAGATCATAAATATCTGCAACGATACCGGCAGTAGAATTCTCGATTGGCAGTACCGCGTAATCCGCATCTCCGTTTTTGATCGCTTCCATGGCATCCCGCCAGGTTTCCACATTGTAATTTTCAATGGATTCCCCAAAAAAGCTATGCATCGCAGTAAAACTGTATGCTCCTTCGACACCCTGAAATACTACTTTGGCCTTCTGCATCGGCAAAGAAGAAACTTCCCGGAACGGAATCTTTTCTGCTTTGCCTTTTTCTGCCAGTATCCGGTACTGCAGTTTCCGGCTCATCGCCATCATCTGCCGGAACAGCTCGTAGACACCTACACGGTTAAAGGAGTTGGATGCATACTTTTCCAGTGTATTCAGTTTTTCTTTTTCCCGCTGTGGATCCAGTACTGCTTTATTGTTGGAAATCTTATATTCCGCCACCTCTGCACTCAGCTGCATCCGTTTTTCAAAAAGTTCTACGATTTCTTTATCAATACCATCAATCTGATCTCTGATCTCGAGTAAATCCAATACTTTATTATCCATTTTTTCTTTTCCTATTCCAAATTTTCACTTAATTTTGTCAGATCACCGATAAAAGACAGCGAACCGAATGCCACGATCACATCTTCTTTTCCGGCCAGCTTCATGCCAAGCTGCAGGGCTTCCTCCAGAGAATCTGCCACATGTACCTGTTTCGGTGTCTTATATCTGCAAAGAACCTCTCCCAGCTCTTTGGCGGGAAGTGCCCGGGGATTATCCGGGGTTTCCATCGCAATGATCTCCCTTGCCATCGGTGCCATTCTTTCTGCAATGGTTTCATACTGTTTGTCCCGAAAAACTCCCATCAGGAAAACAAACTCCCTGTTCGGAAAATACATTCTTAAAGATTCCTGCAGTTTTCTGGCCGCGTCCGGATTATGTGCACCATCTACTACCAGATAAGGGTCTTTTTTCAGAATGGTAAATCGACCATTCCATCGTGCTTTTTCCATACCACTTCGGATCTGCTCCCCGGAAATCTGATACCCTGTATCCTGCAGAGCTCGAATACCCGCCAGTGCAAGCACTGCATTTTCCAGCTGATGTGAACCGGCCAGATGAATGGTATAGGTCTCTTTCTGATAACGGAATACCATGTGGTCAAGATCTGCTGTTACAAGCTCTGCTTCTGTTTTATCCCCAACATACAGCGGGCATCCCAGCTTCTTACTTTCCCGTTCGATGACATCCATCGCCTCTTTTTCCTGTCTGCAGGTGACAACACGACTGCCGGGTTTGATAATACCGGCTTTCTGACCGGCGATTTCTCCCAGCGTATTCCCCAGATACTCCATATGATCCATACTGATGGATGTGATCACCGCCAGTTTTGTATTTCTGATCACATTCGTTGCATCTGTCTTTCCGCCCATGCCACACTCCAGCAGGACAAAATCACAATTCTTTTCCTTATAATATAGAAAAGAAATGGCAGTCTCAATCTCAAAAGGAGACGGCAGCGGCTTATGCTCTTCTTCCAGTTCCCCGATAGCTTTCACCACGGGATCCATCAGTCGCCCGAAGGCTTCTTCTTCGATATATACTCCGTTGATCTGGATCCTTTCCCGGTATTCATACAGTGTGGGGGAGATAAATCTGCCGATCCGGTAACCTGCTTCCTGAAGGACTGCTGCCAGGTACGCACCAACACTGCCTTTCCCATTGGTTCCGGCGATATGGATAAACTGCAGAGTTTCCTGTGGATTCCCCAGTTTTTCCAGCAGGCAGGTAATTGCTTCCAGTCCCATTTCACCGCCGAACCGATGACTTTCATCTATATATGTTCTTGCTTTTATATAATCCATAAAATATGGAACCTCCTATTGCGAGTAAACTGTTGTTATTATAGTACAAACGACACCATTTGACAAGGAACAGTTATTCTTGAAAATCCGACAAAATCCTTTATTTTTCTCTTGCAATCCAAAAGTATTTATTATATGATGTTAGGCAGAGTAAAAATCGATGGTACTCTTTATAGTTTTATAACATACAAGGAGGTATATGATGAGACATCTGATGAGTCCTCTGGATCTCTCCGTTGAGGAGCTTGAGCATCTGCTGGATCTGGCAAATGACATTGAACAAAACCCTGAAAAATACGCACACGCCTGTGATGGTAAAAAGATTGCTACTTTGTTCTATGAACCAAGTACCCGTACTCGTCTCAGTTTCGAAGCTGCCATGATGAATCTTGGCGGAAAAGCTCTTGGTTTTTCTTCCGCCGATTCCAGTTCCGCTTCCAAAGGTGAAAGCGTTTCTGATACCATTCGCGTTGTTTCCTGTTTTGCAGACATCTGTGCCATGCGTCATCCAAAAGAGGGTGCCCCGCTGGTCGCTTCTTTGGCTTCTAAAATTCCCGTGATCAATGCCGGTGACGGCGGACATCAACATCCTACTCAGACATTAACTGATTTATTAACGATTCGTTCTCTTAAGGGACGGCTGGATAACATTACGATTGGTCTTTGCGGCGATCTGAAGTTTGGACGTACCGTACACTCTCTGATCGAAGCTCTGGTTCGTTATCCAAACGTAAAATTCGTCCTGATCTCTCCGGAAGAACTCCGTATCCCGGACTATATCCGTGAAGATGTGCTGAAAGCCAGTGGTCATGAGTTTGAGGAAGTAACCCGTCTCGAAGACGCACTGCCAAAACTGGATGTTCTTTACATGACGCGTGTACAGAAAGAACGTTTCTTCAATGAAGATGATTATGTTCGTATGAAAGACTTCTATATTCTGGACAAGGAAAAAATGAAACTTGCCGGACCGGATATGCTGGTTCTGCATCCACTGCCTCGTGTCAATGAAATCTCCACAGAAGTAGATTCTGACCCAAGAGCTGCATATTTTAAACAGGTACAGTACGGCGTCTATGTCCGTATGGCACTGATCCTGACTTTACTGGAGGTAAAAGTATGTTAAATGTAGGACGTATCGAAGAGGGATTTGTTCTGGACCACATCAAAGCCGGCAAATCCATGACAATTTATCATGATCTGAAACTTGACAAACTGGACTGCTGTGTTGCCATCATCAAAAACGCCCGCAGCAACAAAATGGGAAAAAAAGATATCATCAAAGTAGAATGCAGCGTAGATATGCTGGATCTTGATATTCTCGGATTTATCGATCACAACATCACTGTGAACGTGATCCAGAACGGCAAGATTACCTCAAAGAAAGAACTGCATCTTCCGTCTCAGGTAGTCAACGTGATCCGTTGCAAAAACCCTCGCTGTATCACTTCTATCGAACAGGAACTGGATCAGGTATTTATCCTGACCGATCCGGGAAAAGAAGTATACCGTTGCAAATACTGTGAAGAAAAATACAGAGGACACCGTAATAAATAAAAATGAGGACCGTGATGACTGTGGAACATTCAAACACAGAGAATACTACTGCACTTCGTATCTATTATTGCGGAAGGGAGCAATGTGCTCCCGGACACTTTTGGGGGCCGGCTATCCGCCCCCATTATTTGCTTCACGTTGTTTTGCATGGAAAAGGGGAATTCTTCTATCAGGAGAAAAGGTATGAGCTTTCTGCCGGCGATGCCTTTTTAATCGAACCGATGCAGACCCATTATTATCAGGCAGACAAAGAAGATCCCTGGGAATATGCCTGGGTTGGATTCGACGGAAGCTGCGTGGAAGAGGTTCTCTCCTCCACAATTTTCCAATCTTCCCCTGTCTTTACCACGGACTCTGCTCTGTGTATTCAGCCCATGATCCGGCTGAATGCCCTGTTTTTTGCTCCCGAAAAGAATCCACTGGGACTGGCATCTGCTTTTCTCCGGCTGCTCTCCTGTATGACCCGTCTGGACACTTCCGGTCGAAATGATCACAATGAACAGTATTATCAGCAGGCACTGGAATATATCAGCAATAATTACTCCTATAATCTTAAGATTCAGGATATAGCAGATTATATCGGCGTGGACAGAACTTATCTTTACAAAATTTTTATGCGGGAAGCGCAGATTTCTCCGAAACAGTATCTCCTTCAATACCGGATCCGTGCTGCAGCAAAACTTTTACAGACACAAAATTATAACGTGACAGAGATTGCTTATTCCTGTGGCTTCCGTGATTCCGCTGCTTTCTGCTATCATTTTCGACAGCAGATCGGCATGACACCAAGACAGTACCGGGAAAAGATACGAAGTGGTACTTATTAAGCAAGTATCAATCCGGATCCGCTTGTTGTTCGCGTAAAAAGATGAAAGGAATCGGGAGTCAGAATAATCTGACTCCCGATTCCTTTCATCTTTTCTTTTATCCTATTCTTTTATCATAGCTGTGTGGTCTATTCTATTTTTCTTTCACACCCATCCGGTTAATCTGTGTTGCAATATAACCGGCACCATATCCATTGTCGATATTTACCGTAGCAATCCCGTTGGCGCAGGAATTGATCATCGTGAGCAGCGCGGATATTCCATTCATACTGGCACCATATCCCACGGAAGTAGGTACGGCGATCACCGGTTTATTCACCAGACCACCCAGCACGCTTGCCAATGCGCCTTCCATCCCTGCTACTGCGACCACGCAGTTTGCATCCTGGATCGCATCCAGCCTTGCAAAAAGACGATGGATACCGGCCACACCCACATCATAGATCCGTTCTACTTTTGCTCCAAAATATTCTGCCGTCTGTGCAGCTTCTTCCGCTACCGGGATATCAGCTGTTCCCGCTGTACATACAGCAATCAGGCCGACACCCTCTTTCTTTTCTTTATTTTCTATTTTCAGGATATGCGAGATCGGATCGTACTGGATCTGCGGATAAATTTCTTTCAGCATCTGGTACTGATGCTCGGATGCTCTGGTTCCAAATACCTCTCCATTCGCTTCATATAACCGTTTTACGATCGGCACCAGATGTGCATCTGCCTTTCCACTGCAAAAGATCACTTCCGGAAAACCGGAACGGATCTGTCGGTGCATATCCAGTTTGGCATATCCCATCTCATCAAAAGGAGCTTTCCGAAAATAGTGTTCTGCTTCTTCAACAGAAATCTCACCCTGTTTTACTTTTTCCAATACTTCTCTCATATCCATCTCTTTGTTCACCTTGTTTTCCTGCTCAATCTTCCTTTGTGATACGTTCTGTTTTCCCTGTTTATTCAGGCAAACACCAGTCTCATGACCTGGTCTACTGTTTCTACCGGAACGATCTCCAGTTTTTCTTTCACTTCTTCTGCTACTTCTTCCAGATCTCTCTCATTTTCTGCTGGAATAAATACTTTTTTGATACCTGCCCGCTGAGCTGCCATCAGTTTTTCAGGAAGACCACCGATTGGCATCACACCACCCCGCAAAGATACCTCACCGGTCATGGCATATTCCGGATTCACCGGTGTATCTGTCACCAGCGAAGTCAGTGCCGTCACCAGTGTGATACCTGCGGAAGGACCGTCTTTTGGAACTGCACCGGACGGGACGTGGATATGCAGATCATTTTCTTTAAATAAATCAGCTTTGTCCGGATGACGTTTTTTCACCAGTGTGATCGCTATCTGTGCTGATTCTTTCATCACATCTCCCAGCTGTCCGGTGATCGTGATTTTTCCGGAACCTTTGGTAAAAGAAGTCTCGATAAACAGAATCTCTCCACCGGCGCTTGTCCATGCAAGTCCGGTCATCACACCCGGCTGTGGATGTTTCAGGATCGTATCATGGATGATCCCCGATCCCAGGAATTCCTGTACCCGTTTTTCATTGACAGTAATACTTTTTTGCTCTCCCCGGACCAGTTTGACCGCAGCATTCCTGCAGATCACATCCACCTGCTTCTTTAATCCGCGCACACCTGACTCTGCGGTATATTCCGCAATTATTTTCTCCAGGGCACCATCCGTAACCTTCAGGTTCTGTGCCTTGATTCCCATCGCTTTCATTGCTTTCGGAAGCAGATGTCTTCTTGCGATATGAAACTTCTCCAGTGGTGTATATCCCGGAAACTGAATCACTTCCATACGATTTAACAGCGGTTCCGGAATCGTATCCGTACTATTTGCCGTACATACAAAAAATACATTAGACAGATCATAGGGCACATTCATATAGTGATCTGTAAAGCTGTAGTTCTGTTCCGGATCCAGCACTTCCAGAAGGGCACTTGCCGGATCTCCGCCGTAATCTTTTGCCAGTTTATCCACTTCGTCCAGCACCATAACAGGATTCTGAGCCTTACTTCGTTTCATACCTTCCATAATCCGGCCAGGCATTGCACCTACGTACGTTCTTCTGTGACCACGGATCTCTGCCTCATCCCGGATGCCTCCAAGGCTGATTCTTACATATTCCCGGTGCAGTGCCCTTGCGATACTCTGACCGATACTGGTTTTACCGGTACCCGGGGCACCCACAAACAGCAAAATAGAACCGGACTGTTTTTTATTCAGTGCCATCACAGCAAGCTGTTGAATGATACGTTCTTTCACTTTCTTCAGACCGTAATGATCTTCATCCAGAATCTCCTCTGCTTCCTGCAGATTGATCTCCGACTGTTCTTTTGTTTTCCAGGAAAGTGAAGTTACAAAATCCAGGTAGTCATACAGCATACCATATTCATGACTGTCTTTTCCTTCCTGTTTCATCCGGTTCAAAACTTTCTCAGCCTCTTTCCTGGCTTCTTCATTCATGCCGGACTGTGCAATCTTTGTTTCAAATTTACGTACATCCGATATATTCTCCGGATGCATCTCATCCAGCTGCTGTTGCAGCAGTTCGATCTGTTTTTTAATCGCAGATTCCCGGTATGCCTGTTCATGAATCTCTTTCTGTGCTTCTTCAGCTTCTTCGCCTACATGGAATATCTCCATAAATTCATAAACAGCTTCCTCAATTTTTTTGCATCGTTCTCTTCTGGAATCTGTCTCTATGATACCATATTTCTCTTCCCATGTGATATTAAAATAAGAAGAAAGTGCACATCCTATTTCTTCTACGTTCTTCCAGTGCAAAATCACCCCACGGGCCCAGACTCCCCATGGGAATCCTTTGACAAAACGAAGAATATCCTGTTTCATCTTTTCAAACAATGCTTTCTCTTCTTCTTTCGGAAAATCGTCTACATCCGGAAGAATCGAAGCATCTGCAGTAATCACACCATCTTTTCCCATCTCAGTATCAGAAATCTGTACCCGTTCTCTCACTTTGACACGTACATTTCCTTCTTCATCTACGCTGTCGATGGTGCCAATCACACCAATGGGATAAAAATCATCCGGTGTCATCTGCTCCTTTTCTTCTTTTTCCATTATAAATAATATATCTTCTCCAACAGATTCTGCTGTTATCTCTCCACTGGGAAACACATCTTTTTTAAAGAAAAATGTCACGCCTGGCAGTAACAACAGGTCAGAAATCGGCAATGTAATCATTATGTTTCCTCCTTGTTCTTCTTTTGTTAGCACTCATTCTTTACGAGTGCTGATTTTTCATCTTCTATTCTATCACGTTATTTTGAAAATGCAAGTAAAATACGTAAAAAAAGAAAAGCAACCCGAACCTTGTATTCTGATCACTTTTCTTCTTTTTGCTGTAATGTATATCAACCCTTGATTACATGAACCGTTTTGCTGATACATTTGCTGTGTTTCTACCTATTTATAATAGCAACTCAAAAACTATGTTTTTGTCAGGTGAAGCGGCGAATCGCAAGGATTGTCTTGCAATTTGCACTTCTGTCATGGGTGATACCCCATTTTGTTCCTTTCGCTTCCACGATTCCGCCATTTCCGTCGTAGATAGCCACATGTCCGGAATAACAGATCACATCACCTGCTCTTGCTTCAGATAAACTTGAAACTGCTGTACCAAGGCTTCTCCATCCTGCTGATGTGGTATAACCACCACTGTAAGCACCGGTGTTTTTCAGCACCTGATATACAAAATGAGAGCAATCAATACCATTGGTCAGGGAATTACCACCCCATACGTATGGATTACCGACAAACTGATCTGCATATGCTACGATAGAACTGCCGGATGCTCCACTGCTGTTTACGGAACCGGAACTGCCTGTCGAACTGCTTTTGTCTGAACTGCTACCTGAACTTGCAGTACTGTTATTGGTGCTTGTACTGCCGGAACTTGCAGTACTGCTGCCTGTTGCTGCATTACTGTTGTTTGTTGTACTGTTGTTTCTGCTGTTTCCACTGCTCTGTGAAGCCGAACTGTTGCCGGAAGAAGTACTTGTCGAGCTAGCCGCTGCTGCCTGCTGACGGCTGGCTTCTTCGGCTGCTGCCTGCTGTCTTGCTGCTTCTTCTGCCGCTGCCTGCTGACGGGCTGCTTCCTCAGCCGCCGCCTGTCTTGCCGCCTCTTCTTCAGCCTGTCGTTTTTCTTCTGCAATCTGATCCAGCTGCGCCTGTTGCTGGCTGATCAAATTACTGATCTCATTTGCCTGCTGCTGGGCTGTTGCAATCTGGGCTTCGTAATCACTGCTGGTTGCTTTCTTTTCATCCATCTGTGCCTGTAAGTCTGCCTGCTGGCTCTGCAGATCTGCCTGCTGGCTTTCCAGGGATGCTTTCTGTGTCTCCAGGTCACTCTTTTGTGTCTCCAGATCCGCTTTCTGATTCTCCAGATCTGCCTTCAGATCAGACACCTGCTGTACCACTTCTTTAAAAGCTTCCAGCTGTTTTCTTTCATAATCGTGCATGTTCTGTGCATATTCCACTTTATTCAGAAGAGACGTGATACTGTCCGCACCGCTTAACATATTCAGCCATGCTTCATTTCCACCATTCTCATATATGTACTGGATACGTTTTTTCATATCCGCATACTGCTTGTCGCGATCTGCCTCTGCATCCTGCAGCTGACCGGCAGTTGTCTCAATCTCTCCCTCTTTTTCCGTAATATCTGCTTCTTTTTGTGCAATTCCATCTTCTGTACTTGCAATGTCTGTTTTGGTAGCATCAATCTGAATCATCAGATCTACCATATCTGCATCCATAGCATTAATTTCCGACTGGATCTGCTGCTGCTGTTCAGACAAAGAAGCAATGGTATCATTTGTCTGACTTAACTGGCTCTCTGCCTGGGCTTTCTGCTGTCTGATATCTGATTCTGTATCAGCAAAAACCGTAAAAGACTGAGAAACCATCATTACAAGTCCCAAAAACGCACATACTACTCTTTTTTTCATGTAAAACCTCTCTTTTTATTGCCTTTGTTGCTTTGTTTTTTAATGACTTTGTAACAATTTCGTTACTTTTTATATACTACCACTTTCCCGGAGCAAATGCAAGAAGTATGTCTCATAATTCGCAGAATGTTCACAGAATGGCTATTGTTCACTCCATTCCCAGTAACTCGCTTCGCGATGCACAGAATTTTCATCAAAAAAGAGAACCGGATCTTTTCCCCGGTTCTCTTTTTATTGATTATCCTTTATTCACAGCCTTTTTTGCTTAATCGATCAGGTTCTGCATGCTCTTCAGTCCTATAACCAGCGTAGAAGTATTATGCAGCAATGCGGAAGTGGTTGGCTGTATGATACCGGTCACACCAAGAGCGATCAGTCCGGCATTAATCAAAATAATCGAACGATAGTTCTTGTGGATCCGTTTCATCAGCCCGTTACTGATTGCTTTTAATGTAACAATTTCGTAAAGATTATCCGCACCGATTGTTACATCTGCTATTTCACGCGCAATCTCCGCACCGTCACTGATAGCGATTCCCACATCTGCAGCTGACAGAGCCGGTGAATCGTTGATACCGTCACCGATCATGATCACTTTTCGTCCTGCTGCTTTTTCACGTTCCACAAATCCCGCTTTATCTTCCGGCAATACTTCCGAATAATATTCATCTACACCAATCTGTGCTGCTACAGCTCTTGCGGTACGTTCGCTGTCTCCGGTCATCATAACTACTTTGCTGATTCCCGCCCGTTTCAGAGAATTGATCACCGGGAACGCTTCCTGACGGATCGGATCATGGATACAGATCACCGCAGCCAGTTTTCCGTCAATAGCCAGATACAGATGGGAATACTCTTCCGGAAGTACTGCGAATTTTTCTTCCATGCCGTCCGGAATCACACAATGTTCATCTTCGAAGACAAAATGAGCACTTCCGATGATTACTTTATGTTCATCTATCATTGTGGATATCCCATGTGCAACAATGTATTCTACTTTAGAATGCATCTCTTCGTGGAAAATATTCCGCTTTTTGGCGGCATCAACCACAGCCTTCGCCATAGAATGTGGAAAATGTTCTTCCAGGCAGGCTGCGATACGAAGCAGTTCTTCTTCGGAGCGCTCACAGAAGGTCTCTATTTTAGCAACTGTTGGTTCTGCTTTCGTCAGTGTACCGGTCTTATCAAATACGATGGTATCGGCCTGTGCGATCGCTTCCAGGAATTTGCCACCTTTTACCGTGATATCATACAGACTGGCTTCCCGGATCGCCGAAAGCACGCTGATCGGCATCGCCAGTTTCAGCGCACAGGAGAAATCTACCATCAGTACCGCCAGTGTCTTGGTAACATTGCGTGTGATCAGATAGGTCAGACCGGTACCCGCCAGTGTATACGGAACCAGACGGTCTGCCAGATGTTCTGCTTTTCCTTCCACGTTGGACTTAAGTTTTTCGGACTCTTCGATCATGGTAACGATCTTTTCAAACTTACTTCCACCGTTGACTTCCTTGACACAGATGGTCAGTTCGCCCTCTTCGACCACGGTTCCGGCATATGCATATTTCTGTGCATTCTTCTGAACAGGAACCGATTCTCCGGTAAGTGATGCCTGGTTGACCATAGCATCTCCGGCTGTTACCACACCGTCAAAAGGAATCACATTGCCCATATGAACAACGATCTCATCTCCTGTCCGGATCTGATCTGACGGAACCAGAATCTCCTGTCCGTCTTTCATCAACCATACTCTGGATACGTGCAATGACATGCTTCTTGCCAGATCATCTACCGATTTCTTATGCGTCCACTCTTCCAAGATCTCTCCGATTCCAAGCAGGAACATGATGGAGCCTGCAGTACCAAAGTCCTGACGTAATACAGACA
>OLSL01003036.1_pt1 | contig 12428 bp, 15 predicted proteins | sample 1672511 | NCBI WGS metagenome assembly OLSL01 (sample SAMEA3136694, study PRJEB25190) | human gut metagenome | biome: human gut; feature: human-associated habitat; material: faeces | place: Austria | collected 2013
CAATACCGCTGGCATGAGCCAGAGGAAGCAGTTACAGACGTTCCCGAAACAGCTCCTGTCCGTAGGCATCCAGCTTTCGGCAGTACGCGTCATAGGCCTCCATGATCTGTCGGGCCTCGTCGGTAAGCTGCGCGCCGCCGCCGCCGGAGCCACCGATGGTGGACCGGAGCAGTTTGCAGCCGAAGCCCTGCTCCGCCGCCCGGACGATGCTCCACGCCTTGGAATACGCCATGTTCATGGAGGCCGCGGCCGCGCGCAGGGAATGGTTCTGCGCCACCGCGCCCAACAGCCGGTGAACACCGGGACCGTAGCACTTTTCCTCTGCGAACAGGCGGGTGGTGATATGGACGATGATGTTGTCGTTCACTGAAGCACCTTCTTTCCTTTCGTGGGTCCATTTTACCAGACCTGCGTCCCCCCGTCAACGGGGCTTTGTTGACAACCCTCTCTCGTTGTGTTATTGTACGGATAACGAAAGGATGGTTAGCTATGCTTGTTTTGATACGCGGCGCAGGCGACATTGCCACCGGCATCGCTTTGCGGCTGTACCGCACCGGGATACAGGTGGTCATGACCGACCTGCCCCGCCCCACCGCCATACGGCGGACGGTGTGCTTCTCCCCCGCCATCACCGACGGCGAAACGGTGGTAGAGGATGTGCGGGCCGTCCGCGCCGACAGCCCGGCGCAGGCGCTGTCCCTGCTGGCGCAGGGTGCGGTACCCGTTCTCCCCGACCCAGAGTGCCTGTGCCGTGAGCAGCTGCACCCGGATGCCCTGGTGGACGCCATACTGGCCAAGCGCAATCTGGGCACCCGCATCACCGACGCCCCCGTGGTGGTAGGCATCGGGCCCGGCTTCACCGCCGGAGAGGACTGCCACGCGGTAGTGGAGACCATGCGCGGCCACACCCTGGGGCGCGCCATCTACCAGGGCAGCGCCCTGCCCAACACCAACATCCCCGGCCTGGTCGGCGGCTACGCCGGTGAGCGCGTGCTTCGCGCCCCGGCGGACGGCATCTTCACCCGGATACTGGACATCGGTGACGAGGTCCAGCCCGGTGACATCGCCGGGACCGTGAACGGCCAGCCCATGAAATGCACCATCGGCGGCGTGGTACGGGGTATTCTTCCCAGCGGCACACCGGTACACCGGGGGATGAAATCCGGCGACGTGGACCCACGGTGCCAACCGGAATACTGCACCACCGCCTCGGACAAGGCGCTGGCCGTGGGCGGCGGCGCACTGGAGGCCATACTGCACCTGACCGGTGCACTGCGATAGGAGACAAATCATGGAAGAGCAGAACATCAAGCTGACTAAGCTGACCAAGTGCGCCGGCTGCGGCGCCAAGGTGGGCGCAGGTGTGCTGGCGCAGCTGCTGGAGGGCATACGCGTGCACCACGACCCCAATTTGCTGGTGGGCTTCGACAAGAGCGACGACGCCTCCGTGTATAAGATCAGCGACGAGCTGGCCCTGGTGCAGACGGTGGACTTCTTCCCCCCCATCGCCGACGACCCCTATCTCTTCGGCCAGATCGCCGCCACCAACGCCCTCAGCGACGTGTATGCCATGGGCGGCGAGCCGAAGCTGTGTCTGAACATCATGGCCGTGCCGGAGGATATGCCGAAGGAGGCCGTGCATGACATCCTTCGGGGCGGCTATGACAAGGTTTATGAGGCCGGGGCCCTGATCACCGGCGGTCACAGCATCCTGGACGATGAGCCGAAATACGGCCTGGCCGTGACCGGCTTTGTTCACCCGGACAAAATGCTCACCAATTCCGCCGCGCGGCCCGGCGACGTGCTGGTACTGACCAAGCCCATCGGCATCGGCGTGCTGACCAGCGCCGGGAAGGCCGACCTGCTGACGAAACAGACGGTGGACTTCATGAACCGGATGATGACCACCCTGAACAAGGCCGCCCGGGACGTGATGGTCCGCTATCGGGTCCACGCCTGCACCGACGTGACCGGCTTCGGTCTGATGGGCCACGGCTTCGAGATGGCCCAGGGCAGCAACGTGGCACTGCATATCGACGTGTCCGCCATCGACCTGATCCCGGAGGCACTGGAATTCGCCCGGATGGGCGTGCTGCCCGCCGGTATGTACCGCAACCGCAGCTTCGCCGAAGCCGGTGTGGACGTGGGCACCACCGAGCTGGCCGTACAGGACCTGCTGTTTGACCCCCAGACCTCCGGCGGCCTGCTGATGGCCGTAAACCCTGCGGACGCGGACGCGCTGCTGGCGGAGCTGACACCGGTAGTGCCCAGCGCCCAGCGCATCGGCACCGTGGGCGAATATCACGGCGGCAAGCGTATTCTTCTGCGATAACCAAAAACCGGGCGGCACTGCCGCCCGGTTTAATTCATGCCAAGGCCCGTATGGCCGCCAGTGCCGCGTCCACGTCCGCTTCCGCGCTGGCCCAGCCCAGCGAAAACCGCACAGTGCCCTGGGGAAACGTCCCCAGTGTTTTGTGAGCCGAGGGCGCACAGTGCAGGCCGCAGCGGGTCAGGATGCCGTACTGCGCTTCCAGCGCATAGGCCATCTCGGCGTTGTCACGGCGCAGGAAGTCCACGGAGATGACGCCCACCCGACGGTCCATATTCCGGGGACCCACCAGCCGGACCTGGGGAATATCCGCAAGGCCGTCCAGAAACCGGGCGCACAGCGCCCTCTCGTGCTGCCGCAGAACGTCCACGCCCGTCTCCTCAATAAAGCGCAGGGCCGCCTCCCAGCCGTAGCAGCCGGGGAGATTGGCCGTACCGGACTCAAACCGGTCCGGCAGATAGGGCGGCAGGTACTCGCTGTCCGAGGCACTGCCGGTGCCGCCGGCGATCAGGGGCGTCAGCTTTTTGGCGAAATCGTCCCGCAGCAGCAGCGCGCCCACGCCGCCGGGGCCCAGCAGCCCCTTGTGGCCCGGTACCGCCATGGCACTGAGGCCGAAAGCCTGAAAGTCCACAGGGAGGTGTCCCGCCGTCTGGGCGACGTCCAGCGCAAAGGGCACGCCCTTTTCCGCGCAGATACGGCCGATAGCCGCCGCGTCCTGCACCGCGCCGCAGACGTTGGAGCCGTGGGCCATGATGACCAGTCTCGTATCCTCCCGGAACAGCCCCGGCAGGGCGTCCAGATCTGCAAAACCCTCGGCGTCACAGGGAACGCGGCTGACCGCCACCCCCGGCAGGCGCAGCAGCGGCCGCATGACTGCGTTGTGCTCCATGCTGCTGACGATGCAGTGGTCGCCGGGACGCAGAAGGCCGGAGATGATCATATTCAGCCCCGCCGTAGCACCCGGCGTCAGAATAACGTGGGTAGGCGGCTCCGGGAAATCGAACAGCCGCGCCAGCCGCTGCCGCAGTGTCAGCGTCACCAGCCCCGCCTCCTGGGCGGCGGTATACACGGACCGGTTCACGTTGGCTCCCACGCAGTCCAGATAGTATTTCATCCGGTCGCTGACCCCCGCCGGCTTGGGGAACGACGTGGCGGCGTTGTCAAGATAAATGGCCTCCATGCAGGCACCTCCTCACAGCTCGTGACCCATCATACCACAGAAAGTGACGTTTGTCACGGTCTTGACTTTTCCGGTACAGTGTCGTATAATAGCATCGCTATTCTTTAAAAGAAATAACGCAAAGGAGAGACACATCACATGAAAAAAGTAAGTTGGGTCGTGGTCATCGCCGGCGCGGTGGTCGGTCTGGCCGCTGTGGTGCTGACCCATCTGGGCAACCCGGCCAACATGGGCTTCTGCATCGCCTGCTTCCTGCGGGACATCTCCGGCGCGGTGGGTATGCACAGCGCCGCCAAGGTGCAGTATGTCCGGCCGGAGATCATCGGTCTGGTGCTGGGCGCGTTCGTCATGTCCGTGGCCACCAAGGAGTTCCGGGCCAAGGCCGGCTCCTCCCCCGCCACACGCTTCGTGCTGGGCGCCTTCGTCATGATCGGCGCGCTGGCCTTCCTGGGCTGCCCCCTGCGGATGGTCCTGCGTATCGGCGGCGGCGACCTGAACGCCGTGGTGGGCCTGGTGGGCTTCACCCTGGGCATCTTCATCGGCATCCAGTTCCTCAAGCGCGGCTTTTCCCTGAAGCGTGCCTATCCCGTTGGGAAGGGCGAGGGCGGCGTGCTGCCCATCATCATGACCGGACTGCTGATTTTGGTCATCGCCGTGCCCAGCCTGTTCAAGTTCAGTGAGGAGGGCCCCGGCTCCAAGCACGCGCCCATGCTGGCTGCACTGCTGATCGCCGTGGTGGTGGGCGCTCTGGCCCAGCGCGCCCGCCTGTGCATGGTGGGCGGTATCCGCGACGCCATGCTGTTCAGAGATTTTAAGCTGCTGTACGGCTTCGTGGCCATCTTCGTGGTCGTCCTGGCGGGCAACCTGATCACCGGCAGCTTCAAGCTGGGCTTTGAACTGCAGCCCATCGCCCACAGCAGCCAGCTGTGGAACCTGCTGGGCATGGTCCTGGTGGGCTGGGGCAGCGTGCTGCTGGGCGGCTGCCCGCTGCGTCAGCTGATCCTGGCCGGCGAGGGCAACGGTGACAGCGCCGTGACCGTGTTCGGCATGATCGTGGGCGCGGCCTTTGCCCACAACTTCGGTCTGGCCGGCAACGCCGACGCCATGAACGAGGCCAAGGAGATCGTGGTGGGCGGTCTGTCCAACAGCGGCAAAGCAGCCGTGTGTCTGGGTATCCTCATCATGCTGGGTGTGTCCCTGTGGAATATGCCCAAGACCGCCAGTGTGCCTGTTGAGGCCGCCAAGTAAAGGAGGAACATCGCAATGACTGTTGACGCAAGAGGTTATTCCTGCCCCATGCCCGTGGTGATGGTGCAGAAGGCCGTAAAGGCCGACACCCCCGCCGCCCTGGAGGTGCTGGTGGACAACCAGTGCTCCGTGGAGAATGTCACCCGCTTCGCCGAGAGCAGCGGCTACAAGGTCGCCGTGGCGCCGGAGGGTCAGGACTTCCGTCTGTCCCTGTCCAAATGAGCCGCTACATCGCCACGTTCCACACCCATCTGTCCGCTCTGCTGACCTGCCAGCGCCTAACGGCGGCAGGGGTCCGAGCCCGGATGATGCCGGTGCCCCGCAAGCTCAGCGCCTCCTGCGGCACCTGCGTGGACTACGAGGCATCGGGGCCGCTGCTGGAGCAGATGGACACCGATGTGGAGCGTGTGTTCGCCGTGGAGGGCGAGATATACACCCTGCTGCTGGAAAACGAATGAAAAGAAGTGGCCGCCTCCGCGGTCACTTCTTTTCATTCCCGGCCCTCGGGCCGTAGCGCCTATTTCTTGTTTTTACGGGCCAGTCGGGCGATGTCGCCCACACCGTCCAGAATGACGTTGGGCTGATAGGCATACGTCTCCACCGTCTGACGGGTGGACACACCGGAGAGCACCAGCACCGTGGACATACCGCTTTCCAGTCCGGAGATAACGTCGGTGTCCATGCGGTCGCCCACCATCACCGCGTCGGCGGAGTGGCAGTGCAGCAGCCGCAGGCCGGTCCGCATCATCAGGGGATTGGGCTTGCCGCAGAAATAGGCCTGCTTGCCGGTGGCCATTTCAATGGGGGCCACCAAGGCGCGGCAGGCCGGAGCAATGCCGCTTTCGATGGGGCCGGACACGTCTGAGTTGGCGCCGATGAGCTTGGCGCCGGCCATGACCAGGTTCACGGCCTTGGTCAGCGTATCCAGGGAATAGGTGCGGCCCTCGCCCACCACCACGTAGTCCGGGTTCACGTCGTTCATGGTGAGGCCCGCGTCGTACAGGGCGTTCAGCAGCCCCGCCTCACCGATGGCGAACACGGAGCAGCCGGGAGCCTGGTCCTTCAGGAAGGCCGCCGTGGCCAAGGCACTGGTATAGAAATGCTCCTCCGGCACGTCCAGTCCCATCCGGGCCAGCTTCTGCTGCAGCTCACGGGGCGTGTAGCCGCTGTTGTTGGTCAGGAACAGGTACTCCTTGTTCTCCTCATGCAGCCACTGGATGAAATCCGCCACGCCGGGCAGGATCCGGTTCCCGTGGTAGATGACGCCGTCCATGTCGCAGATAAAGCCTGTTTTCTGGTTGAAGTCGATAAAGTCTTTCGGCATAATGGCCCCTCCCGTCTGTTGCTGCTCCCAGTATACCACAGCGCGGCGGCGCTTTCCATAAGGAGAACGTAAAATTTTACCGCTTTCCGGCATAAAAAGGCCCGCTTTGCAGCGGGCCTTTTCGATGTACTTACTTGCTCAGGTACTCGTCGATGGACTTTGCGCCCAGCTTGCCGGCACCCATGGCCAGAATGACGGTGGCCGCACCGGTCACGGCGTCGCCGCCGGCATACACCGCCTGGCGGGAGGTCAGGCCCTCCTCGTTGACGATGATGCCGCCCTTCTTGTTGACCTCAAGTCCCTTGGTGGTGGACTTGATCAGCGGGTTGGGGCTGGTGCCCAGGGACATGATGACCGCGTCCACGCTCAGGTCGAACTCGCTGCCCTTCTTCTCCACGGGGCGGCGGCGGCCGGAGGCATCCGGCTCACCCAGTTCCATCTCGATGCAGGTCATGGACTTGACGCAGTCCTGCTCGTCGCCGTTGATCTGGACGGGGTTGTTCAGCGTCTTGAAGATGACGCCCTCCTCGATGGCGTGCTCCACCTCCTCGTGACGGGCGGGCAGCTCCTCCATGCCGCGGCGGTACACCACGTACACCTCAGCGCCCAGCCGCTTGGAGCAGCGGGCGGCGTCCATAGCCACGTTGCCGCCGCCCACCACGGCCACGGTCTTGCCCTTCAGGTCCATGATGGGGGTGTCGCTGTCCTCGCGGTAGGCCTTCATCAGGTTGATGCGGGTCAGGAACTCGTTGGCGGAATAGACGCCCTTCAGGTTCTCGCCGGGGATGTTCATGAACATGGGCAGGCCCGCGCCGGAACCGATGAACACTGCCTCAAAGCCGTACTCCTCCATCAGCTCGTCGATGGTGATGGTGCGGCCCACCACGGTGTTGGTCTCCACCTTGACGCCCATGGCCTTCAGGCCGTCCACTTCCTTCTGGACGATGGCCTTGGGCAGACGGAACTCGGGAATGCCGTACACCAGCACGCCGCCGGCCAGGTGCAGCGCCTCGAACACCGTGACCTCATAGCCCTTCTTGGCCAGATCGCCTGCGCAGGTCAGACCCGCGGGGCCGGAGCCGATCACAGCCACCTTGTGGCCGTTGGGGGCGGGGACCGCCGCGGCCTCGGTGCTGTGGGCGTTGTGCCAGTCGGCCACAAAGCGCTCCAGACGGCCGATGCCTACGGGGTCGCCCTTCTTGCCGCGGACGCAGTGCATCTCGCACTGGCTCTCCTGGGGGCAGACACGGCCGCACACAGCGGGCAGGGAGCTGGTCTGATGGATGACCTGATAGGCGCCCTCGTAGTCCTTCTCCACGATCTTCTGAATAAACTCAGGAATGCGCACGTTGACGGGACAGCCGTCCACGCAGGGGTGGTTCTTGCAGTTCAGGCAGCGGGCCGCCTCGTCCAGCGCCTGCTCCTCGGTGTAGCCCAGGGCCACCTCCAGGAAGTTTTTGTTGCGGACATTGGGGTCCTGGGAGGGCATTTCGTTCTTGTCCAAACGCATATTGATCTTAGCAGCCATCTTACTTTACCTCCTGCTTGAACAGATTGCAGACTTCCTCGTGCTTATGCACCTCGAAGTCGTGGTACATCTGGTTGCGCTTCACCGCCAGATCCCAGTCCACCTTCTGGCCGTCGAAGTCGGGGCCGTCCACGCAGGCGAACTTCGTCTCGCCGCCCACGGTCAGGCGGCAGCCGCCGCACATACCGGTGCCGTCGATCATGATGGGGCTCATGGAGACGGTGGTGGGCATATTGTAGGGCGCGGTGGTCTTACAGACGAACTTCATCATCACCATGGGGCCGATGGCGAAGATCTCGTCGTACACATTGCCCTCGTCCAGCAGCTCCTTCAGCGCCTCGGTGACCAGACCCTTGCGGCCGTAGGAGCCATCGTCGGTGCAGACCTTCAGCACGGAGGAGACCGCCTTGAACTTATCCTCCAGAATGACCACGTCCTTGCTCTTGAAGCCGACCACCGCGTGGACCTCGGCGCCGCAGTCGTGAAATTTCTTCAGCACAGGATACGCGATGGCGCAGCCCACGCCGCCGCCGACCACGCAGACCTTCTTCTTGCCCTCGGTCTCGGTGGGCTTGCCCAGGGGACCCACAAAGTCGTGCAGACACTCGCCCTGCTGCTTGTGGCTCAGCTTTTCGGTGGTGGCGCCCACGGTCTGGACGATGATGGTCACGGTGCCCTTCTCGCGGTCATAATCATGGATAGTGATGGGGATACGCTCGCCGTTCTCATCCACACGCAGAATGATGAACTGGCCCGGCTCTGCCTTTTTGGCCACCATGGGTGCCTCGATCTCATAGAGGATCACAGTGGGCTTGAGCGCTTCTTTCTTGACGATACGGTACATACATCACGGCTCCTTCACTTTGTATTTTGCGGCGGAACAGCCGCCGTCGGTTTCCGTTCTTTCTATTGTATCATTCCACAGAGAAACCGTCAATTATCAGATATTCTAAATCCCGGAAACAAATGGAAAAAACCGCCGCCATACACGGGTATGGCGGCGGTTTTTATGGCTTGTCAGCTGGTCACGCGGACGGTGCAGGATATCTCGGTGCTGCCGATCTTGATGGTCAGCGTCGTGGTACCCCGGCCAATGGGCTTGATGGTGCCGTCAGAGGTGACGGTGGCGATGGAGCTGCTGCCGCCGGACCAGGTGGCGGTCATGGTCGTACCCTCCACAGTGAACTGGCTGGCCGGCTCCTTAAGGCTCATGGAGATATCGAACGCGCCGTCCACCGGGTTGATATAGGTGTCATACACGCTCTTCAGCTTCAGCTTGCTGACGTCCACGCTGCCGGTGCTGGGTTTGTTGCTGTTATTGGGCTTGGTGGTCGTGCTGTTGTTGTCGGGCGTATCGGTGCCGTTATCCGGCGCGTCGCTCTCATCCTTGACGGTAACAGTGCAGGTGACGGACTCGCCGTTCACCTCGGCGGTAATGACCGCGTTGCCCTTGGTCAGCGCCGTCACCTCACCGGCGGAGTTGACGCTGGCCACGGTGGGTGCGCTGCTGCTCCAGGCCGCGGCGTCCTCCGTGCCGTTGACCTTCAGCTCGTCCTTCTCGCCCACGTTCAGCACCAGTACGGTGCGGTTCAGGGAGATCGTCGGCGTGACGGGCGTGTCGTCAGGCTTGTCGATGGTGTCGTCGGGCTTGTCCACATCGGTAATGGGGGGCTTCTCGCCAGTAATGGCCTCCTTGATCTGGTCGCCGAAGATCAGCCACACCACCAGCGCCGCCAGCAGGATCAGGACGACGATGGCCACCGGCCCCAGTACGCTGGGCGTTTTGCGGCGGCGGCTCTCGGCGGCGCGGCGGCCCTTGTGCTTACGCACCTTGCCGCTGTAATAGGCCTCGTCCTCCTCGCAGAAGGGGCAGGTCTTATAGCTATCGGAGAACATCTCTCCGCACTTGGGGCATTTGATCAGACTCATTATAGAAAACCTCCATACCGGGCTTTGGATTTACATAATACATATCATACTCATTTTTGTGCCGCCCGTCAACTGCATTTCGAGGAAATTCATCCTTTTTTTACAACACTTCACGCCGGCACTTGCTTTTCCCGGCCGTGCTTCTTATAATAGAGCCAGAGAAATGCGGGGAGGCGCAACTATGAACACCATTTTCATCGGCATCGCCGGCGGCACCGGCAGCGGCAAGACCACGCTCACCGAGCACCTGGCTGCACGCTTCGGCAGCGACATCAGTGTGGTACACCACGACAACTACTACAAGCGGCAGGACAGGCCCTTCGCCGAGCGCTGCCTGCAAAACTACGACCATCCCGACGCCTTCGACACCGACCTGATGATCGAGGACCTGAAGGCGCTGAAGCGGGGCGAGACCATCCACTGCCCCGTGTACGACTACGCCATCCACAACCGCACCGATGAAACGGTGGAGATCAAGCCCACCAAGGTGGTCATCGTGGAGGGCATCCTGATCTTCCAGAACAAGACGCTGCGTGACCTGTTGGACATCAAGATCTTTGTGGAGACAGACGCCGACGTGCGTATCCTGCGCCGCGCCCTGCGGGACGTGGAGGAACGCGGACGGTCGCTGGAGTCCGTGGTAAATCAGTACCTGACCACCGTGAAGCCCATGCACGAGCAGTTTGTGGAGCCCACCCGGAAGTTTGCGGACATCATCGTGCTGGAGGGCGGACACAACCTGGTGGCGCTGGATATGATCATGCAGCGCATCGCCGGACATATCAAGGAGAACTGACATGGCAAAGGTCCTACGGCATATATTGGCTGTCCTCTGCCTGCTGGCGGCGGTGTTCTTCCTGCTGCCGCTGGGCATAGGTATCCTGCACTTCGGCATGGTCTGGCCGGCGGCGCTGCTATTGCTGTGCGCCGCGTGGCTCACATGGCCGGACTTCTTCCGCCGCTTGCTGCGGCCAAAATGGCTTCGCGCGCTGGCGGGCTGTGTGATCGCCGTGTGTATGACGGCCATTCTGGTAACGCTGGGTAAAATGGCCATGGCCGCCGCGGACCGGCCCGCCGACGGACAGGACTGCACCGTGGTGGTGCTGGGCTGCCAGGTGTTCCCGGACGGCCACCCCAGCCTGATGCTGCGTGGCCGCATCAACGCGGCCTATGACTATCTGACCGCGCACCCGGACGCCCTGTGCGTCGCCTCCGGCGGGCAGAACGGCAGCGAGCCCATCAGCGAGGCCCAATGTATCCGCGACACGCTGGTGTCCATGGGTATCGCGCCAGAGCGTATCCTGCTGGAAGACCAGTCCGCCTCCACCGAAGAGAACCTGGCCTTCTCCGCCGCGCTGCTGCGGGAAAAGGGCCTGTCCACGGATGTGGCCATCGCCTCGGACAACTTCCACCAGCTCCGCGCCGCCATCTGGGCGGAGCGCAGCGGACTGACACCGTATTCCGACGGCTGCACCAGCCCCTGGTTCCTGACCGCCGGCTACTGGGCGCGGGAGACAGCGGCACTGCTGTACATGGTAGTCACCGGCAGATGAACGGGCGTTTCCCGGGATTTCGCGAGTTAGTGTATGCTAACTAAAAACCTTGAATTTCCACGGAAAATGGGGTTGATTTTTTCATTTTTCATGGTACAATGTGTTTACAATCTTAATGGAGGTACTTACTATGGCTTATCAGATCGGTTCTGCTTGCGTGAGCTGCGGCGCTTGCGCTGATGCTTGCCCCGTGGGCGCTATCTCTCAGGGTGATGATCGTTACGTCATCGATGCCGGCGCTTGCCTGGACTGCGGTTCCTGCGCTGACACCTGTCCCAACGGCGCTATCAGCCCCGCTGAGTAATTGAACCAAGCACAACGATGAGGAAAAGTGACCGGCACCGCCGGTCACTTTTTTGTTGTATCCCCCCGGGTTTTGTATTACAATGGTGTCATCATGGTATCAACATGGTATCAACGCAGTGTCACCATGATATCATCCGCCGATAAGGGCAGACACCCCTTTGTCAACGGATAGTACAGCTATGTGCAGAGGAGGAAGCGGCATGGAGCACTGGGATGAGCTGTGGCCGGGCGGTTTTCGCTTCCGCTTTGACGACAACGTGTTCAAGCCCTCCACCGACACGTTCCTGCTGGGGGACTTTGCCGAAGTGCGGCGTGGTGAGCGCGCCTGTGACCTGGGCGCCGGGATCGGCCTGCTGGGCCTCCTGCTGCTGGCGCGGCAGCAGGAACTGCACATCACCAACATTGATATCGACAGTGCTGCCTGTGCGCTGGCGGAAGAAAACGCCGCCGTCAATGGTCTGGAGGACCGCGTTGCCGTGCTGCGGGCCGACCTGCGGGATCGGACAGCTCTGCCAAAAGCCGGGAGTTTCGACCTGTGCGTGGCCAATCCGCCCTATTTCCCGCCCCACACAGGACGGGTAGCGGAGGGAAGCCGGGGCACGGCCCGGTCCGAAACCGCCTGCGCCTTTGACCAGTTGTGTGCTGCGGCAGCGTATCTGCTCCGCAGCGGTGGACGGTTCTGCCTGGTCCACCGGGCGGAACGGACGGCGGAGCTGATGGACGTCCTGCGCCGCCACCGGCTGGAGCCGAAGGTGCTGCGCTTCGTGCAGAAGGACGCACAGACGCCGCCGCGGCTGGTGCTGCTGTCCTGCCGCCGTCACGGCGGGGCCGGACTGTTCGGACAATGCTTTTGCCAGAAATCAGCGTTTTGGTTTTGCCCAAAACCATCGCCCCGGTGTACACATACGCCGTGAGGATTTTCCAAACGCGAGAACTGTCCCACAGAATCACTGGGGCAATGGTATAGGTCGTTTCTTTGCCATACGCCTTATTTTCTTTGTTATATACGCTCGGCACAGGAACATTTTCGT
>OLSL01003048.1_pt1 | contig 12390 bp, 9 predicted proteins | sample 1672511 | NCBI WGS metagenome assembly OLSL01 (sample SAMEA3136694, study PRJEB25190) | human gut metagenome | biome: human gut; feature: human-associated habitat; material: faeces | place: Austria | collected 2013
TTAATCAGGGTGTCGCCTGTTCGAGTCAGGCAAGAGGCGCCAGCAAAGCGATGGATATTTTTCCATCGCTTTTTTGTTTTTCTGTATCTTTTTTTCACGCATTCTTAACGGTTCTTAAAAAATATCGCCTTGAAGAACACTAGTGGATGTGGTATACTTTTATAAGTTAATAGATGTAGAAAAGCTGCATGGCTTTCCCGCATCCGCAGACAGGCGCTCCCCCGGTCAGAAAGCTGCCGTGCAGGAGCGCAGTTTTTTCGTTGGTCAAATCAGCAGGCAGGCCGGCGGCTCTGTGCGGCAAGCACGGGCGGCAGGGCGGCTTTGTGTCGTTTGAATAAATCTGTAGAATAAAAGGAAACATCTATGCGTTATACCTACGTCCGGCAGCACGATACCACCGACTGTGCGGCTGCCTGTCTGGCCATGGTGTGCCTGCACTACAAAAAGGAAGTGACCATCACCCGCCTGCGGGATATGATGGGTACCGACCTGAAAGGCACTAACCTTGTCGGCCTGCAAAAAGCCGCCAATGAACTTGGCTTTACCACCGCCGCAGTCCGCGTGGACCGCGAAAACTTCCTGAGCGACTTCTCGCTTCCCTGCATTGCACAGGTGATCACCGATCAGGGTCTGGCTCACTTTGTTGTGGTGTTCAAAAAGACCACCATCAAGGACGAAGGCGCGCGCCGCAAGCATATGCTGCAGGACGCCGAGACCCGCAAGGAAGAAGAGAAAAAGGGCAAAAAGCATAAGTGCAAGGATTACGTCATCATCGGCGACCCCGGCACGGAGCTGAAAAAGATCAGTCTGGACGAGTTCTACAAGAACTTTACCGGCGTGCTGCTGCTGCTGAACCCCACCTCCGAGTTCAAGGGCGGCAAGCTTGGCAGCAGGGACGGTAAAGACGGCAAGGACGGCAAGAGCGGCAAGTACGGCATGATGAAGCGGTATATCGACCTGCTTCTGCCCCAGAAAAAGCTGTTCTTCTACGCCATCCTCAGCTCGGTGATCACCACCATTCTGGGCATCGCGTCCTCCATGTTCAATAAGATCCTGATGGACGAGGTGCTGCCCTACGGGCTGAATAACCTTTTGGTCACCCTGATCCTGGTGTTCAGCGTGGTCAGCATCACCAGCACGCTGATCGGCTTTGTGCGCCAGTGGGTGCTGATCCATCTGTCCATCAAGATCGATATCCCGCTGATGCTGGGCTACTTCGGGCACATCTTCAACCTGCCCATGAAGTTCTTTGCCACCCGCAAAACCGGTGATATCACCACCCGTTACTCGGACGCAGACACCATCAAATCCATCTTTACCAGCATTGCGCTGAGCCTTGTGATGGATATCTCCATGGCAGTCATCACCGGCATCATCCTGTTCCGCATGAACGCCATGCTGTTCTCCATCTCGCTGTTCATGGCACTGGTCAGCATCCTGCTGGTGCTGGTGTACAAACAGCCCTATAAGCGGATCAACGAAGAGAGCATGGCACAGTCTGCAGCGCTGAACAGCCAGATGATCGAGAGCCTGCGCGGCATCGAGACCGTCAAGTGCAACGCCAACGAGCAGACCGAGCTGGATAATCTGGAACGCGAGTACATGAAGAGCCTGAAGATCAGCCTGCGCTCCAGCCGCATCAGCACCACGCAGGGTCTGATCTCCTCCTTCATCTCCACCGGCTTCAGTATGCTGACCACCTATGTGGGCATCAGTCAGGTGCTGAACGGCGAGATGACGCTGGGCGGCTTTATGGCATTCAGCACCCTGTCCAGCTACTTCACCTCCCCCCTGAGCAACCTGATCGGCCTGCAGATGCAGATCCAGGAAGCCAGCATCTCCATGAAGCGTCTGACCGAGATCATGGACTACCCCGCTGAGAACGAGACTGCCGAGGGTATGGAGCAGAGCGAGATGGAAAAGGTGGAGGGCGACATCGAGTTCAAGGACGTCACCTTCCGCTACGGCAACCGTGCCCCGGCACTGGATCATGTCAGCTTTACCATCCCCGCCGGCAAAAAGGTGGCGCTGGTGGGCAGCAGCGGCAGCGGCAAATCCACCATTACCAAGCTGCTGCTGAAGTACTACGACCCCGAGGATGGCGAGATCGATGTGAACGGCGTGAATCTGGCGGAGTACAGCAGCCACTCGGTGCGCCGCGCCATCGCCTATGTGCCCCAGAACGTTGAGCTGTTCAGCAAGACCATCTACGACAACATCCGCATCTCCCGCATGGACGCTACCATGGAAGAGGTGAAAGAGGCTGCCAAGAAGGCCGATGCCCATGAGTTCATCCGCCATCTGCCGCTGCAGTACAACACCTACCTGGAGGAAGCCGGCAACGGCCTGTCCGGCGGTGAAAAGCAGCGCATTGCATTGGCGCGTGCCTTCCTGAAGGATTCCGGCCTGTACATCCTGGACGAGTCCACCAGCAATCTGGACTTTGCCACCGAGAATCTGATCTTCAACATGATCTACGAGCAGCTGGCGGATCGCTCCATGCTGATCGTAGCCCACCGTCTGTCCACCGTCCGCGACTGCGACCTGATCCTTGTGATGGATCACGGCAAGATCGTGGAGCGCGGCACGCACGACGAGCTGATGGCCAAGGATGGCAAGTATGCTGAGCTGTGGAACATGCAGCAGGGCATCTACCGCCGCCGTGAGCCGGTGGCCAAGCAGCCTGTGGCTGCCGCCGTGGTAGAGGATGACGATGACGGCGAAGCCTTTACCTACTGATTCGTTGCAGTCGGGTGCGCACCCGATTACATAAAACCGGTTCCCTCCCGGCAGCGCAGCCGGGGAGGGACCGACAAAAGTTCATTATTTGAAGGGAGTAATTCATTATGATGATGCCTGCAAATTTTTCCGCAATCTCTGAGAACGAGATGACCTACGTCAACGGCGGCGCAAGCCTGTCCGAAATCCTGGCCCCCGAGCTGAAGCTCGAGAACTGGCAGAACTTCAACAAGAACATGGTCACCATTATCGGCAACTCTTTCCTGGGCGACTATGTCAGCAACACCGTTGGCACTCTGTTTGGTGGCGCTTACAAGCCCGGCAACCTGGGCAAGTCCTGGTTCAGCTCTGTCAGCAAGTACTACAATAGCGGCTACGATGCCGTTGTCGGTAACGGCACCGACGCCGGGATGACTTATGGCAATACTGCTCTGGGCACTCTGAACGGTGCTCTGAACGCTGGCCTGCGTCTGGCTGGTTCTGCTGCTGCCATCTACAACCTGGCAACCGCCAACGTCAAGAACGGTCTGCCCAGCCTCTTTGACTTCGAGAAGAATGAGACCGTCTTCCCTAAATAAGACTGTCTGATCCTGGCTTTCCGGGGGCCTGAGCAACTGCACCGGTTTCCCCGCCGCACATGCTCCGGATGCAGACAGGTGCGCACCTGTCTGCTGAAAAAGTGTCTTGCGGTTGCGCAGCCGCAAGGTGCCTGACAAGTATGGCAGACGGCAGAGTGCCCTGTGGTATCTCAGCCCCGACAAAAAACGATATGCAGTGTGTTTTCCGGCCCCGCTGCAAAGCGCCGGACCGGTGACAATGCCTCGTTATGGTGTGCCCGGAGGCGTCCTGCCTCCGGGCACATTCTATTTTTCGCATCACCCATTACTGCTACAGTAATAGGTGATCAGAAGCAGAGAAGGTGTGCTCTGCCCTTTCTCTGCCTGTGATTGCCTATTACGGCCTCCCCTTTGCGGAGGAAATTCAACGATAGGACAAAGAGGTATTTCAACATGAACGAGATCAAAGTTGCTGAAAACAAGACCCTCAAACTGACCAATGTCGTGGCACGCCGCATCGCCCCCGAAGAACTGGGCAACATGATGGTGGCGCTGACCCAGCTGCAGAACTTTATCAAGAGCCACAACGCACAGCCCATCGGCCCGCTGGTGCAGGCCCTCAAGATCGGCCCGGCCCCGGAGCATGCCCCGGAGCTGTACCTGATGCAGCAGGCCACCCAGCTGATCACCCAGACCGAGCCCGGCTACGAAGTGGACGCCGTGCTGCGGGTGAAGAACTGCCTGTACGCTCATTATACCGGCCCCATGGCCTACAGCCAGCTGGCAAGCTCCAAGCTGCAGATCCTCGCCTTTGAAAAAGGCCTCAAGCTCACCGGCGACAACTACACCATTTTTGTCAGCCAGGACGACGATGACGCCGTGGTTGACGTGTTTATGGAGACCAAGTAACTATGACAACGACCATCCAGAACCTCGATGATCTGCAGGACCGCCGCATTATGATGGACCGGGACGTACCTCCCTACGGATACGCCTTTGTCATTCTGGTGGGCTTGTTCATGATCTTTCTGCTGGTGTGGAGCACCCGCACCAACCGCATTTACGTCAGCCAGAACTCCGGCACGGTGCAGGCCAGCAACAAGACCTACATCATGTCCAGCTATTCCGGCACCCTCACCGAGCTGTACATCTCCGAGGGCAGCTATGTGAACGAGGGCGACCTCGTGGCCCACATCAAGAGCACCGACCTGGACATGCAGCAGGATAACCTGGAAAGCCAGCTCAAGATCTACCAGACCCAGGTGGACCAGTACAATAAGCTGCTGCAGTGCATCCAGGACGACACGAACTACTTCAGTGAGACCAGTGTCGAGGATCAGCCCTACTACTACCAGTACGAGACCTACAAGAGCCAGGTGGAGCAAAAGACCTTTGACGCTTCGGCTTATCAGGCGGCCGGTTACACCGACGCCCAGATCAAGACCATGATGGAGCAGAACCAGAGCGAGATCCAGGCCCTGTATTACTCCACCATGCAGTCCATCTCCCAGAGCATCACCAGCGCCCAGAGCAACGTGGACAACGTGCAGGCGCAGATCGACGCCCTGAACACCGGTGCCAACGACTACTATCTGTATGCCCCTACCTCCGGCGTGATTCACATGGACAGCCCCTACAAGGAGGGCATGGTGCTGAGCGCAGGCTCCCCGCTGGCCACCGTTGCCAGCGAGAACGATGACCTGGAGATCGTGGCCATGGTCACCGTGAACGACCGCCCGCTGCTACATGTGGGCGACCCGTGCAAGATCGCCATCACCGGCTTGTCGGAGTATTCCTACGGCACCCTGACCGGTACCGTGACCGCCATCGACAGCGACGTGACCACCAGCACCAGCGCTTCGTACTACAAGATGACCATCAAGCCGGACAGCACCTATGTGGTGAGCCGCAGCGGCGACAAGGTCGATCTTTCCAACGGCATGAGCGTGACCGCCCGCGTGGAATACGATCAGGTCACCTACTTTGAATATGCAATGGAGGCTCTGGGTGTGCTGTTCCGCTGATGCGGGCACCGTTTCCGGCGCTGAATCCTTCGCTCCATTTTTAACACCCAGAGAGGTACACGAACCATGAAATCAACCGCTAAGACCCTGGCCCTTGGCGCGGCACTGCTCTGCCTGCTGGCCGGCGGCATGGCCCTGCCGGCATCGGCTGCCGTGCCCCTGACCGGCACCGCCGTGTCGCTGCCCTGGAACAGCGTGCCTGCCGAGAGCATTGAGGCCGGCACCTATTCTTCCAACATGCTGTTGGGCGAAACCCAGCAGCTGTCGCCCACGGTGCGCCCCCGCAACAGCACCGACTCCGTCATCTACCTCACCGATGACAGCAGCGTGCTTACCGTGAGCAACAGCGGCGTGGTGCAGGCTGTGGGCGTGGGCACCGCCACCGTGACGGCCGCCGCAGGCAACCAGATCTGTGCTTACACCATTTCGGTTTCCATGGACTCCACCATGATCGTCACCGAGATGGATCTGGCGCTGTCCTCCAACACCATCTATGTAGGCAACTCGGTGTCGGCATCGCTGCAGGTGCGGCCCTCGTCCGCCTCGCAGTACGCCACCATCTCCCTGACTTCTTCCAATGAGAAGGTGGCCACCGTCAACAGCTTCGGCCGCGTGACCGGCGTGAGCCCCGGCACCGCCACCATCACCGCCGCCTGCGGCTCGGTCACCGCCAGCACCACCGTTACCGTGCTGGCCATCCCCACCGAGGCGACCACCGGCGGCACGGTCAGTTCCGGCACCACCTCCGCCAACAGCGGTCAGGTCATTACGGTAACCCCCTCCTATGTGGTGCTCAAGCCGGGTGCCACCCGCACCCTGTCGGCCAAGGCCACCCCGGCTTCGGCCTCCCAGAGCTTCACCTACAAGTCCGGCAACAGCAGTGTGGCCACCGTGAGCCCCAGCGGCGTGATCACCGCCGTGGGCACCGGCTCCACCTCCATTACGGTTTCCAACGGCAAAGCCACGGCGCTGGTCACCGTCATCGTGAACCGCTCTGCTTCCGCTTCCTCGGGCAGCGACAGCAGCAACGGCGATGACGCTTCCAACGGCGACGATGACAAGATCACGCTGGACCCCACCGTGCAGACCATTCAGGACAGCACCGACCATGAGGTCGTTTTTGCTCAGTCGGAAGTCCCGGTGATCACCGGCGACATCCTCAACTCTCTGCGCACCACCGGCAAGACCCTGTGTGTGGTGGGCGACGGCTACACCCTGCAGGTGTCCGGCAAGGACGTGCGCAACACCACCGGCGAGCTGAACACCTCGCTGGAACTGCAGCAGGTGGAGCAGGGCCTGGAGTTCGTGGTGAACGACGGCAAGACGGTCCCCTGCTCGGCCCGCATTGATCTGGACAAGAGTGATTACTCCCGTCTGTACCTCTACAACGAGACCACCGGAAAGTGGCAGTACCTGAACAGCTACAAAGACGGCGTGATCACGCTGGACACCGCCGGTCGTTATCTGCTGACCAACGAAAATCTCCGCTTCGCCAACATCAACTGGAGCTTCTTCATCGCTGGCGGCGCGGTGCTGGTGGTCATTGCGGTGGCCTACATCGCGTTCAAGAAGCGTTACTGGTTCTGGTAAGCCGCTCTTCCTCATCTGAAACAAAGATACAGCGAGGCCCCTCTGAAACGCTCAGAGGGGCCTCGCTTTTGTTGTAATTATATTCTGGTTGCCGTACTGTCAAAAGGCTCCATCCCTGAGGGAGCTGGCTTTGCGCAGCAAAGACTGAGGGAGTTCCCGTAATTCCCGTAAGCAGCAGTTTATTCCACGGTCACACTCTTGGCGAGGTTGCGGGGTTTATCCACGTCGCAGCCGCGCAGCACCGCCATGTAGTAGGCGAACAGCTGCAAGGGCACGATGAGCTGCAGCGGCATCAGGATGTCGTCGTACTCGTCCAAGCGGATTACCTCGGTGGCAACACCCTCCGGCACTTCCGCGTCCTTTGTGGTGAACAGCAGCACCCGTGCGCCGCGGCTGCGGGTCTCCTTGGCGTTGGAGATGGTCTTTTCGTAGACGTTTTTCTGGGTCGCCAGCGCGATGACCGGCACGCCGTCCGTGATCAGGCTGATGGTGCCGTGCTTCAGCTCGCCTGCGGCGTAGGCATCCGAGTGCACATAGCTGATCTCCTTCAGCTTCAGGCTGCCCTCCAGCGAAAGGGCGTAGTCGAACCCGCGCCCGATGAAAAAGCAGCTCTGGGTGTTCACATAGCGGCTGGCAAGGTACTTGATCTGCTCGCAGTCCGCAAGGCGGGGCTTGATGACCTCGGATGCGTGCAGCAGCTGGGCGGTGTAGTATTTGGTCTTTTCCTCGGTCAGCTGCCCGCGCGCGTAGGCCAAGCGCAGGGCAAACAGGTACAGCACACACAGCTGCACCATATAGGCCTTGGTGGACGCCACCGCGATCTCGGGCCCGGCGTAGGTGTACATGACGTAATCCGCCGCCCGGGCGATGCTGCTGCCCACCACGTTCACGATGGCAAGCACCGGCACGCCCCGGCTCTTAGCCAGCTTGAGGGCAGCCAGCGTATCGCTGGTCTCGCCGGACTGGCTGATGATGATGACCAGATCCTCCGGCTTCAGGATGGGGTCGCGGTAGCGGAACTCGCTGGCGATATCCACCTCTGCAGGCACCCGCGCCAGCGCTTCGATGGCGGTCTTGCCCACCATACCGGCGTGCATCGCTGTGCCGCAGCCTACCAGATGCACCGTGCCGATGCTGCGCAGCTTTTCGTCCGTCAGTTCCGGGATGCGCAGCTCCGGCAGACCGTTCTCCACCCGGGGGCTGACCGTAGCCGTGATGGCAGCGGGCTCCTCGTTGATCTCCTTGAGCATAAAGTGGGGGTAGCCGCCCTTTTCGGCTGCTTCCATGTCCCAGTCTGCGGTCAGCTTTTCGCGCTCCACCGCCTCGCCGAACTCGTTATAGAAGCGGATGCCCTGTGCCGTGCACACCGCCATGTCCCCTTCTTCCAGCACGCTGTAGCTGCGGGTGTACTTGAGCAGCGCCGGGATATCCGATGCCACAAAGTTTTCGCCCTCGCCCCAGCCCACGATGAGCGGGCTTTCCCGCTTGACCGCAAAGATGGTGTCTGGGTAGTCCTTGAACAGAACCGCCAGCGCGTAGCTGCCCCGCACCTTGGCAAGCGCAGCCTGCAAAGCCTGCAGCGGCTCGCCCTGATAGCAGCTGTCGATGAGCTTTACCAGCACCTCGGTGTCGGTCTCGCTGGTAAAGGTGTAGCCTTTGGCGACAAGGCGCTCCTTCAAAGCGCCGTAGTTTTCAATAATGCCGTTGTGCACGATGCTGACCCGGGGCGTGGAGTGCGGGTGGCTGTTCACATCGCTGGGCTCGCCGTGGGTCGCCCAGCGGGTATGACCGATGCCGCAGCCGCTCTGGGGCAGCGCCAGCTCTTCCAGTTTGCTGCGCAGGGTGGAGAGCCGCCCCTTGCTTTTGACCACGCGGATGCCGTCCCGCTGGGTAAGCGCCACACCGGCAGAATCGTACCCGCGGTACTCCAGCTTTTCCAAACCGTCCAGCAGCACCTGCTGGGCGCTGCGCATGCCAACATAACCTACAATGCCACACATACAAAATACCTCCAGACCGACTGCGGCGCGCCGAAATGCGCTGCTGCACAGTCAGTTTCCTCTATCAAAGTCTATGTTCTTGTATGGCTTTCTTTGCAGGGTTCTGTTCCGGTATTGCTGCCGGTTTTTGCCCTGTTCTGCGGCTGGTATAGCCCTCAGCCGGAGAAACATCCGCCGAATCTTTCGATGATCCCTCTCCTCGTCACCCTCACGGCTGTCACCCGTGTGGCCCGGCGCTTTGCGTCAGCTTGCGGTACACATTCCTTCTTTCAAAGTTGTTTGGGGCTCAGTGCATCCCCAGCATTTTATGCAGTTTGGGCTGCCACTTCAGCTTGTACAGCAGCAGCAGATTGCACAGGGCGCGGTCGTAAAGGGCAAACGCCACGTTGCCCATACCCAGTGTGAGCAGAGTCATTGCCAGTGCGGTGGTGTGCAGCTCCTGCGAAATGCTGCCCGCCGGCACCAGCACCAGCAGCAGGCCGTACATCGCCAGCACCGCCCCGTTGCACAGCAGCAGCTTGCACACCAGCTGCAATGCCCGGGGGCGGATGCGGTCGAACCGGGGCTTTACCAGCGGGTAATAGCCCAGCAGCACGGTGAAGATCAGGGCGATCTCCTTATCCGGCACAAAGAGCAGCCCCAGCAGGCTGACGGCGGCGTACGCCGTCCATGCCATGGTGATGCCGCACTCCATGCACACCGTTGCAATGAGAAAGCTTGCCACCGCCGGTGCGATGAACATGGCAATGGGGATGATGGTGCCCAGCAGCATCAGTGCCACGCACAGTGCCGCCGCCATGCCGCAGTACGCCATGGCCCAGCTTTTGCTTTTTCGCTTCTTCATGGGATCTCCCACTTTTCGGTATCTACATCCTGCTCCAGCGGGTAGACCGCGTGTTGCAGACCTAAGATCATGATATTGTTCAGCAGGGTGTCATTCAGCTTGAGATCCAGCATCTTGTACGCCCGCATCAGGTCGTTGACCGCTGCCAGCGCCTGCCGCCGGGCGTTCTCTATAGCGGCAGCCTGCCCGTTGAGCTCGTTGACCACGAACACATTGTACTGGCCGTTGCGGCGGTCGGCTTCAAAGCGCTCGGCCTTATCCAGCAGATAGAAGATGCGGCCGATGCAGCTGCCGATATACCGCATACTCTTGCGCTGGTTGGGGTCGTCCGTAGCCAGCGTGGAGTACAAAGCGCCGTAGACGTTGCTCATAGGTTCAGCGGCAAGGGCGTAGTTTTTGGCGCTCAGGTTCATCTGCACCACCGCCTGCTCCCGCTCCTGCGCAAACAGCCGCTCCAGTGCCGGGTTTTCCTGCCGCGCTTTCTCGTAGGCGCGGCGCAGCAGCAGCTTGTCCATTGCACGACGCAGACGCTTCGCCGGGCGCAGCTCGCTGTACTTGCGGTCCTGCAGATTATGCCAGCCCATCAGGATCTCCGTCTGCGCCGCCTGCCGGATGCCCAGCGTCTGGCACATCATGCTGCGCCGGAACGGCGTGCCGGGCATCCGCTGCCGTTTGCAGGTGGGCATACGCCCCGCCAGACTGTCGGACAGGATGGCAAACAGCACCCCGTTGGTGCGCAGCAGATGGCAGGCGTAGAAGCCGTAGGACTTATACATCTGCCGCCGCACCCCGCGGAGGTAACGCATATAGGTGTTGTAATCCCGGATCGTCAGTTCCGGCAGGTAGGGCCGCATCCGTCCCTTCATATAAGCCAGCCATCCTTTCTGTACAGTTTTTGTATCCTGCGGTCAATAAGGTTAGTATAATCCTTTTTGTTCGGCAACGCAACTGCCGGATGCAAAAACTGCTGTAATTTGTCATTATGCCGAATTTTGTGAAATCTATTTTTCTATTAAAAATACCCGCAGACCGTCTCTTTTCAGCAAAAGATGATCTGCGGGTGTTTGTGCCGGATTTTCCCGGAAAAAGACACACTTTTTCAGTGCAATGTCTGCCGGGCGGGCAGTCAAATGACCTTACTTCTTTTCAAAATGGGTGCGCTTGCCGTCAAAGCCGGATTTGGGCATGGGCTTTGCCATCTTTTCGGTCTTGGGGGCGTTATAGTACATATACAGCTGGCAGGGGATCATGCCGTTGTACATCTTGCGGCGCTTGTTGGCGCGCTTGCCGTAGTGCAGCTCAAAATCCATATCGGCGGTAATGGCGTACAGCCCGGCGCAGGGGCTGGCTTCCATCTGCTGTCCCAGCGTGCGCGCCAACTTTGCTGCGCCCTCAATGGTGCCCAGACGCTCGCCATAGGGAGGGTTCGTCAGCACGATGGCCTCCGGCTTTGCGGCAAAGGTGGCAACATCCGCCACCTCAAAGTGGCAGCGGTTCTCCACACCCGCCAGCTTGGCGTTGGCGTTGGCCTGTGCCACGGCGGCGGGGTCGATATCGTAGCCGAAAGCTTCAAAGCCCACGTCCAATTTGGACTCTGCCAGTGCCTTCTGGCGCTGCTCTGCCCACAGGGCAGCGGGCACAAAGCTGTAGCGCTCGGCGGCAAAGCGGCGTTTCAGACCCGGGGCAATGTTCATGGCCTTCTGCGCGGCTTCGATCAGCAGGGTGCCGCTGCCGCAGAAGGGGTCCTCCACTAGGCTGTCGCGGCGCACGCGGCCAAGGTCGGCAATGGTCGCCGCCAGCGTCTCACGCAGGGGGGCTTCCATGGCGTTGCGGCGGTAGCCGCGCTTGTGCAGACCCTCGCCGGTGGTGTCCAGCATGATCTCGCACACATTTTTGCGCAGCATAAAGCGCACCTTGTACTCCACGCCGCTCTCGGGCAGCACGGTGGTGCGGTGACCCTTCATCAGGCGCTTGACCACCGCCTTTTTGATGACGCTCTGGCAGGCGGGGATGCTGGTCAGCTGGCTGTTCAGGGAAGAGCCGGTGACCGGGAAGGCGGCATCCGCAGGCAGAAACTCCTCCCACGGGATGGAATACACGCCGTCGAACAGCTCGTCGAAGGTGGTGGCCTTGTAGCGTGCCAGCAGCAGCATCACGCGCTCCACGGTGCGCAGGTTGAGGTTTGCGGCAGCGATCATCTCTGCCCCGCCGCAGAAGCTCAGACGGCCATCCTCCACCCGGATGTTCTCTGCGCCAATGCGGGTCAGCTCAAATTTAGCGGTGGATTCGCACCCGAAAAAGCAGGGCGCGATCAGTTCAAATTTTGCGGGCATGGTAGTTCCTTTCTGTTCTGTACCGAAAAAACAGACCTGTCCGACCGGGGACAGGCCTGCCTGTGTTCCTTGTGATCCCAGCTGATGCACTGGCTCAGCGGCCGCGGCGGCTGCGGGGGGCATAGCCGCCGCCCCGGCGGTTGTTGGTCTCGTGGTCGAGATCCGCCATTTTCTCCTCGCTCTGGCTCTTGAAGCGGCTCATCATGTCCTCAAAGCTCAGGTTGTCGGAGCGGACGGGTGTCTTGGGCTGCCACACGCGGGGAGCAGCCTCCCGGGCAGGGCCTCTGCCGCCTTCACGGGGGG
>OLSL01003054.1_pt1 | contig 12379 bp, 6 predicted proteins | sample 1672511 | NCBI WGS metagenome assembly OLSL01 (sample SAMEA3136694, study PRJEB25190) | human gut metagenome | biome: human gut; feature: human-associated habitat; material: faeces | place: Austria | collected 2013
CGGCACCATTGCCAAGTATGTGGCAAACCGCGGCATCCCCGTCATTGACATCGGCGTGCCCGTGCTCTCCATGCACTCTCCGTTCGAGGTCATCCACAAGACCGACCTGTACATGGCTTACCGTGCATTCGTCCTGTTCAACCAGGCAGCACAGTGATCTGATTCGAATAGAATAAGGCTCAATGGAAACGCCCCGGAACGTCTGCACTGCAGACCCTCCGGGGCGTTTTTGCGCTATGGCAGCGGCACGACCTGCTCCACCGTACAGAATGCAAACCCGTTATCTTTGTACCATGCAATGATATCAGGCAACGCTTCCGCCGTGGTGCGGGTAGAAGAGGAGTCGTGCATCAGAACAATACACTGTGTCTGTTCCCCCGTTTCCCGCACGACATTGCGAAAAATAGTGCTGGCACTGGGCTTGCCGCCCACAGCATCCTCCGCGCAGACGTTCCAGTCTACCCACTGGTAGCCTTTCTGTTCCACTTCGGATTTTAATTGTTTCATCAGCCCTTTTCCGCCATAACGGCGGCTGACGGTATTGGTACTTCCGCCCGGAAAGCGCAGATAGCGAATGCTTTCGGCGTTGATGTAAGGACTGACGCGCTGTTTCAGCAGGGCGATGTCCTGCCAGTAGGCATCAGAGCCGCGGTAGATGTCGCTGTATTCGTGGGAGGCAGAGTGCAGTGCGATCTGGTGCCCGGCGGATGCAGCTTCGGTGAGCAGGGGCAAATATTTCTCGTTGTAGTCGGTAGCCACCACAAAAAAGGTGCCGTGCACCCCGGCGGCATCCAGAGCCGCCAGCACCTCCGGGGTGGTCTTGCTGGGACCATCGTCAAAGGTCAGGCAGACCCATTTTTCCGGCAGGGAAGGAGCGGCGGGCGCACCGGTATCGGATGCAGCAACAACCGGTGCGGCAGGAGAAAAGGGCGAAAAATCTGGTGCGGCGGTCAGCTCGTTCAGCTTGCAGCCCGCCGGTGCGCGTACCGGCATCAGCCACCCCGCCGCAAACGCTGCCAGTGCTGCTGCCAGCAGCCCGCCCCATAGTCCGATGCGCCCGCCGGTGCGCCGCACAAAAAGTTTCATACACGAACCCCCTCCTTTGCTCTGGGCGCAGCGCCGCAGGCAGGCTTTCCGCGCACAAATGACCTGTGAAATTGCCCGGAAAGCTGCCTTTGCGCGCACTCTGCGCTGCTATTATAGATATGAAACTTAAAAAAACTTATGAGAAACAAAGAAACCACTTGACGAATTGCCGGAAATGTGTTACTATATGCAAGCAGTCCGCACCAACGGTTTTCTACCTCAAAAACCGGAGAACTGTACAACAGGTATGCGAGGGTGGCGGAACTGGCAGACGCGCACGTTTGAGGTGCGTGTGGTTTATCCTTGGGGGTTCGAGTCCCCTCCCTCGCACCAGAAGGCAAGTCGGTTTTTGACTTGCCTTTTTTCTATGAGCAGAAGTGGTGGAATGGCAGACACGCTGGTTTTAGGCACCAGTTCCTAGTGAGTGAGGGTTCAAGTCCCTTCTTCTGCACCAGCTAAAAGACCCGCAGCAGCCCTGAAAGGTTCAGGTGCGGCCTGCGGGTCTTTTGCTTTTTATGTGCGCTGAAAAGCGGCAGAGAAAAAATGGCACGAAACGCCCTTTAAATGACACGAAACGCCCCGGGAATGTGTTGACCGGCTTTTTTCAGAATGGTATAATTTTAAGGGAAAGGTGTCATTTTATGCGGAAACTGACACACGGTATTTGTGCATATTTTAAAGCTTTGTGCGCCTGGCTTTGATGTAAGAATCAGGGAAAGCGTATACGGGAAGAAACTTGGCTGAGGGGCAGTCAGGGGGAAACGACCATATGAAGAAGAAACGAAAAAATATCCTGCTCATAGCGGGGATGCTGCTGGCACTGCTGGTCGGTATCCTTGCTTACAGTGCCTATACCCAGAAGCAGGTCTATCAGGAAAGCACGGCAAATCTGCTTTCCACCTATGGGCAGTCTGCCAAGACCTTTACCATGTTTGCGCAGCGCAACTGGAACATCCTGACCGACTGGGACAGCTATCTGGGCACCCTTGCGGAGCGGGGAGAGCAGGAGGGGCAGTGGCAGGAGTATATCGCCCAAAAGGCTACCTGGCAGTACACTGATTTTTACCTGTTCAACGAGCAGTGCGAGTTTTGGACCACCGCCGGGCGGCAGGGCACGGCAGAGCATATGAGGGCAGCTTTTGAGGAACTGTATACTGCAAATGCTCCGGTGATCACCAGCTACACCTCCAGTCAGGGCATCCGTAAGATCATGTTTGCCATGCCTATGGAGCAGCCCTTGCAGCTGGGTGACACTACCTATACGGCGCTGGCGGTCAGCTACGACAACGCCGTGCTGGAAAAGCTGCTGGGCAGCATGGTCTATGAGGGACAGAGCGATTGCTATATCGTGCGCTCAAACGGCGATGTGGTGCTTTCCACCGAGACAAAGACCGAGATCACCGAGCAGATGACGAACCTGTTTGATTACTTGCAGCAGAACGCCCGTGTGGATAAGCCCTACTATGACACCATGGTGCAGACCCTGCCGCAGGGCGGCGAGGGCTGCGTGCTGTACACGTTGAACAGGCAGAAATATTACCTGATCTATCAGCCGCTGGGCATTCTGGATTGGAGCATCATCGGCATCGTGCCCACCGGGGTGGTGGATGCCGGGATGCGCCGGGTGCAAAACGCTACCATTTTAGTCATTGCGCTGCTGGGGCTTCTGATCATGGCAGGCGTGGTAAAGATCCAGCGTGACGCGGAGCGCAACCGCCGCAGGGAGCTGGAGCGCCGCCGGGAAAAGAGTGATATGATGTTTGCGGGCATGGCGCGCGTTGTGGAGCGTTTTGCAGTGTGCGATCTGGACCGTGACCGTTACCAGTACTACGAGCGGCACGGAGAAGCATTGTACCCGCCGGAGGGCTCTTACCAGCAGCTGCTGGAGCAGATATCGCGCAAGTATGTGGTGCTGACCGACAGCGAAAACGCCAAGATCCCCCAGATGCTGGCCCCGGAGAACCTGCGCAGGCTGATCAAAACGGACAACGACTCCCTCAAGCTCGAATACGCCGCCCGCGATAAAAGTGCATTTTTCATGATGACGGTGGTTCCCATGGCGTGGAAGGGCGACCGCCTGACCCGCGTGATGATGATCGTGCAGGATATGGGAGAGCAGCACCTGCTGCAAAGCCTTGCCAACACCGATGGCCTGACCGGCCTGCTGAACAAGCGCTATTTTGACCGGGTGCTGACAGTGCTGGAACAGCACTGCCAGCCCTTTGCGCTGTTCTATATGGACTTGGACCGCTTCAAGCCGGTCAACGATACCTACGGTCATGATGTGGGCGATGAGCTGCTGAAGGGCGTTGCCCAGCGGCTGCAGGGATGCATCCGCAGCCGGGACTACGCTTTCCGTCTGGGCGGCGATGAGTTCGCCCTGCTGCTGCTCGGTCCGATGACGCAGGAGACCTGCGCCCGCAAGATGGACATGATCTGTGAGATGATCGCCGTGCCCTACGAGATCGACGGTAACGCCGTAAGCGTAGGTGCCAGCTGCGGCTATGCCTTGTACCCCGCCGAAAGCATTGATGTACAGCAGGTGTGCTACATCGCCGATCAGCGGATGTACGAGAATAAGCAGAAAAACCACGCCAGACAGGACGGCGCGGAAGGCATTTAAAATTGTCTTACACAAAGCAAGGCCGCAGCAGGGTATTTGTGCTGCGGCCTTGCCCGTTATATTATGCTGTTACAGATGCAGCATATCCCGCTGGGCAGCAGCGCGGTAGCGCAGCGCAGCGGCGATAAAGCCCTTGAACAGGGGATGTGCGCGGTTGGGACGGCTCTTGAACTCCGGGTGGAACTGTGCACCCAGATGGAAGTCGCGGCCGGGCAGCTCCACAGTCTCCACCAGATGGCCGTCCGGGCTTGTGCCGGAAATGACCAGCCCGGCGTCCTGCATCTCCTGCCGGAAGTCGTTGTTGAATTCATAACGGTGGCGGTGGCGCTCCCAGATCTCGCTCTCGCCGTAACACTCGGCCATCTTGGTGCCGGGCTTCACCGTGCAGGGGTACTTGCCCAGACGCATGGTGCCGCCCTTGGGGATGTTGCCCTGCTGGTCCGGCATCAGGGAGATGACGTTGTGGGCACCGTCCGGGGTGAACTCGCTGGAATTGGCGTCCTTGTAGCCCAGCACATTGCGGGCAAATTCAATGACCATGATCTGCATACCAAGGCAGATACCAAAGCAGGGCACATGGTTCTCGCGGGCGTACTGGGCGGCTTGGATCATGCCCTCGATGCCGCGGTCGCCAAAGCCGCCGGGCACGATGATGCCGTCCACGTCTGCAAAAGCTTCCTTGCAGGCAGCCTGATCGGTCAGATCCTCGCTTTCCACCCAGCGGATCTCCACCTGACTGTCGTTCTCAAACCCGGCGTGGTACAAGCTTTCCATCACTGAGAGGTATGCATCGTGCAGCTTGACGTACTTGCCCACCAGTGCAATGGTGCAGGTCTTGCTGCGGGTGGCAATGCGGGAGACCACCTGCTTCCACTCGGTCAGGTCGGCGGGGGGAACATCCAGATGCAGCTGCTGCACCACCACATCGTCCAGACCGTTGGTGTGCAGCATCAGCGGGCACTGGTACAGGCTGGGCATGGTCAGGTTCTCGATGACGCACTCCGGTTTGACGTTGCAGAAGGTGCTGATCTTGCGGCGGATATCGCTGCCCACGCTGCCGTCTGCGCGCAGGATGATGATATCGGGGCTTACGCCCATGCCCTGCAGCTCCTTGACCGAGTGCTGGGCGGGCTTGGATTTGTATTCGTCCGAGCCGGAGATGTAGGGCACCAGCACCACATGGATGAAGCAGCAGTTCTCCCGTCCCTGCTCCAGACCTACCTGACGGATGGCTTCAAGGAAGGGCTGGCTCTCGATATCGCCGGTGGTGCCGCCGATCTCGGTAATGACCACATCGGCTTCGGTAGAGGAGGCCAGATTGTAGATGTAGCTCTTGATCTCGTTGGTGATGTGGGGGATGATTTGCACCGTCTGCCCCAGATAAGCGCCCTGACGCTCCTTGTTCAGCACGTTCCAGTATACCTTGCCGGTGGTCAGGTTGGAGTATTTGTTCAGGTTTTCGTCGATGAAACGCTCGTAATGACCCAGATCCAGATCGGTCTCGGTGCCGTCATCGGTCACGAACACCTCGCCGTGCTGCAAGGGGCTCATGGTGCCCGGGTCCACGTTCACATAGGGATCCAGTTTCTGGCTGGCCACCTTCAGGCCGCGGCACTTCAAAAGCCGACCCAGAGATGCAGCGGTAATGCCTTTGCCCAGACCGGAGACCACGCCGCCGGTCACAAAAATAAATTTTGCCATAAAAATATACCTTCCTCTGTCGTAAAATAAAATCTTCCCATAAAAGGCTCACTCCCGGCGCACCCCTTTCCCTGCGGGTGCGGGGCGAAGCCCTGCTTATTATTCGCTTCTGTCAGCGTACTCCTCCAGCACCTCCTGCGCCACCTCGGCGCGGTCGCGGCGGGTGTCCATGGCCTGTTTTTCAAGGTAGCGGTGCGCTTCGGCTTCGGTCATGTGGGCGTGCTCTACCAGACAGCACTTTGCCCGGCTGATCAGCCGCAGCTGCCCGATCTTGTCCTGCAGGCGGGCATTCTCCTGCCGCAGACGCTGCAGGCGGTGGTTGCCGGCAGCCGCCATGTGCATGGCCTGCAAAAACAACGGGGTGGTGAAGGGCTTGCTCAGCAGCAGTACCCCTTGCTCGTTCAAGGGGGCAAGCAGCTGCTCGGCCTGTGCAGCCTTTACCAGAAAGACCACACCGGCATCGGTCTGCTCCACAGCGGTGATGCACAGTTCGTGCCCGAACTCATCGGGCAGGGGAGCGTTGACCACGATCAACTCAAAATCAGATTCCGACATTCTGCGCCGCGCTTCGGCTCCGCTGGGAATGATCACCGGGCGGCTGTAACCCATCTCGGACAGCCGCGCGGCGATATACTCGTTGGAGTTGGCACCGGCGCTTACGATCAGTGCGCGTCCCATTTTCCGCACTCCTTTCTCCTGCGCAGGCAGGGATCAGATGGCGTTAAAATAGTAGACGCGCTCGTGCTCGGCCTGGTCAGGCGCATTCCGCAATGCGGCACAGCGCTTGAGTTCCTCCGAGAAATAGCGCTTAGAAAGCCCCTCCGGCAGCACTTTGCGCAAAAACTCGCTCTCCTCGGCTACCTGCACCGCCTCCTCAAGGGTGGCGGGCAGGGTCTCAAGGCCCAGTCCTTCGGCCTCGGCGGCATCGAACAGGTTGCGGTTCACCGGCGGGGGCAGCACCATGCGCTGCTCAATGCCGTCCAGTCCGGCAGCAAGGATCAGGCCAATGGCCAGATACGGGTTGCAGGCGGGGTCCGGGCTGCGCAGCTCCATGCGGCAGCTGTCGCCCTTGACCATGGGGATGCGCACCAGCTGGCTGCGGTTCTGGCGGCTCCAGCTCACATAGCGGGGCGCTTCATCGCAGCCAAAGCGCTGATAGCTGTTGGGCAGAGGGTTGGTGAACACGGTCAGCTCCCGGCTGTGGGCCAGCACACCGGCCATAAAGCTGCCTGCAATGCTGTCCGGGGCAATGTCGCCCTCAAACAGGTTGCGGCCATCCATGTAAAGGGACAGGTTGATGTGCAGGCCGCTGCCTGCCTGATCCGGCAGGGGCTTGGGCAGGAAGCTTGCATGGATGCCGCTGCGGGTGGCAATGGCGCGCACGATCTGCTTGAACATCATCACGTTGTCGGCGGTCTTGAGGGGGCCTGCGTGGTGGCAGTCGATCTCGTTCTGGCCGTTGCCGCTTTCGTGATGGCTGTGCTGAGGGCTCATGCCCATCTGCTCCATGGTCAGGCAGATGTCCCGGCGGAGGTTCTCGCCTGCGTCCAGCGGGGCCACGTCAAAGTAGCCGCCAAAGTCAATGGGGATACGGGTGGGGCGGCCCCGGTCATCATTCTCGAACAGGTAGAACTCACACTCTGCGCCCACATTGCAGGTGATGCCCAGCTTTTTGAATTTGCGGTTCACGCTGCGCAGAAAGCCGCGGCAGTTGCCGCCAAAGGGCTGGCCGTCCGGCTTTTCCACATCACAGAAGAACTGCATCACCCGGCCCTCGGTAGGGCGCCAGGGGAGGATAGTCACAGTGGACAGATCCGGCCGCAGCACAAGGTCGCTTTCCTCCACCTTCATGAAGCCGGCAATGGAACTGCCGTCGAAGCAGACACCGTCTTCCAGAGCTTTGGGCAGATCGTTTGCCAGCACGGCAATGTTCTTCTGAGTGCCAAAGATATCGCAGAAGGCAAAGCGCACAAATTTGACGTTGTTGTCCTCCACAAAATCAAGGATGTCCTGTTGGGTCGAATAGCTCATAATGGTTTCCCTTTCAAATAAAACGCCTAAAGGCCTGCCCTCAGAATGGGAGCAGGTCTTTAGGCTGGTGTAAGAAATAGGAAAAGGAGAATGGCAATTTTAAATTCCGCAGCCTACGGATGCTATTCTGCTGTTACGCTGATGAAAGATCAGACGTAGTAGAGCATCTTGCTGTAGCTGGGCAGAGGCCAATAATCCTCACCGCAGATGGTCTCGGCGTCGTCCGCAGCGGCACGCAGAGCATCCATTGCAGGCAGCACGTTGTCGTGGAAAGCAACGGCCTTTTCTGCCTCGGTGGGCAATGCCTTGGAAGCATCCACTGCATCCTGCAGGGTATCGACAGCGTCGCTCATAGCATCGGCATCAGCAGAGAGCTTGGTCAGGGTCTTGGTCTCACTGCGCACGCTGATGTTCTCGCTCACAGCCAGTTTGGATGCTGCGGTATTGGCAAGCTCGCTCATGTAGGAGTTGACGGCAGGCAGCAGCTGCTTGCGGGCCATTTCCAGCATGGTCAGAGCCTCGATGTTGATGATCTTGGAGTAGTGCTCCATCTCCACCTCGTAGCGGCTCTCCATCTCTACCTTGGTCAGCACGCCGAACTCTTCCATCAGGGCAATGTTCTTGGGCTCGATCAGGGCAGGCAGAGCAGCGGGGGTGTTCTTCTTGTTGGGCAGACCGCGCTTTGCGGCTTCCTCTTCCCACTCGGCAGTGTAGCCGTTGCCGTTGAAGATGACGCGGCGGTGGTCGCGGATGGTGCGCTTGACCAGAGCGATCACAGCGCTGGTAAAGTCCTCAGCGCTCTCCAGCTCGTCGGCGTAGCCCTTCAGTTCCTTTGCGACGGCGGTGTTCAGGATGGTGTTGGCATCGCTCAGGTTCTCAGCGGAACCGGGCATACGGAACTCGAACTTGTTGCCGGTAAAGGCGAACGGAGAAGTACGGTTACGGTCGGTGGTGTCCTTGCTGAACTTGGGCAGAACATCAACGCCAAGGTCCATCTTCATCTTAACAGGGCCGGCATAGGGGCTGTCGGTGCAGACAGCATCGATAACAGCTTCCAGCTCTTCGCCGACAAAGATGGAGATGATGGCCGGGGGTGCCTCGTTAGCGCCCAGGCGGTGGTCATTGCCGGGGGTGGCAACAGAGGTACGCAACAGGTCAGCGTATTCATCGACTGCCTTGATAACGGCGGTCAGGAAGACCATAAACTGCAGATTTTCCATCGGGGTATCGCCGGGATCCAGCAGGTTTTCGCTCTTGGTGCTGAGGGACCAGTTGTTGTGCTTGCCGGAACCGTTAACGCCCTCGAACGGCTTTTCGTGCTGCAGGCAGACCAAGCCGTGCTTATCGGCAATCTTCTTCATCATTTCCATGGTCAGAAGGTTGTGGTCGATGGCAACGTTGGTGGTATCGTAAATGGGGGCGAGCTCATGCTGGCAAGGGGCAACTTCGTTGTGCTTGGTCTTTGCGGGGATGCCCAGCTTCCACAGCTCGGTGTCCAGATCCTTCATAAAGTCGGAGACAATGGGGCGGATCACACCAAAGTAGTGCTCTTCCAGTTCCTGGCCCTTGGACGGTGCAGAGCCAAACAGGGTGCGGCCGGTCAGAACCAGGTCCAGGCGCTTGTTGTAATCCTCTTTGCGGATCAGGAAGTACTCCTGCTCCGGACCAACGGTGGTGGCAACGCGCTCAACATCCTTGCCGAACAGGTGCAGTACCTTGCAGGCCTGGTCGCTGATGGCCTGCATGGAACGCAGCAGCGGGGTCTTTTTATCCAGTGCTTCGCCGGTGTAAGAGCAGAATGCAGTGGGAATGCACAGCACGTCATCTTTTACAAAAGCATAGCTGGTGGGGTCCCATGCGGTGTAGCCGCGGGCTTCACAGGTGGCGCGCAGGCCGCCGGAAGGGAAGGAGGAAGCATCTGGTTCGCCTTTGATGAGCTCCTTGCCGGAAAACTCCATGATGGCGGTGCCGTCCGGCTGGGGGCTGACAAAACCATCGTGCTTTTCACTGGTGATGCCGGTCAGGGGCTGGAACCAGTGGGTGTAATGGGTAGCGCCCTGTTCAATTGCCCAGCGCTTCATCACGCTGGCCACAACATTGGCTACTTCCAGGTCAAGGGCCTGACCCTTTTCAATGGTTGCCTTCAGGCTCTTGTAGGTCGAGCTGGGCAGACGCTCACGCATTTCGTGCTCGTTGAAGACTTTGCTGCCGTACAGTTCCATAACGGTTGCTGCCATACTTACCGAACTCCTTTTCCTCTGTGGTATCATCACGCAAATAAGTCGGACTTTTTATAAAACAAAAGGCACTGCGAACAGGATTTGTGTTCGCAGCGCCCTTGCTGTCTATGTGCTTATTATACGGGCCAAACGCAAAAAAAGCAACTGGCAGAAATGACAAACCGGATTGGCGTTTGCCTTGATGTTTTAGGAAAAATGCTTGTATTGGGGGATGGAGCCATCCAACCCCCAATGCGGCCTAATAAAATAAACCGGGCCGCCAACCCCGCTTGGGGGCGACAAGCCCGGTATTGCCTTAAACGTGTGCTGCGTTCTTTTGGCTTTTGCGGTACAGCACAACAGTGGCTGCAATGCCCAGCAGGCTGATGCAGTCCGCCGCGCGCCAGAACCACATTCCAGTCCAGCGCACCTGTACGCTGCCCTGCCAGCCGGGAGCCAGGGTAACGGTCAGGTAACCGTTCTTGTGGGTCAGTGCGGCTCCGTCCGCAGCGGTCATATGGTAGCCGGGGTAGTAGAATAGCGGCAGCCGGATGGATGCTTCGGTATCGCCGGTGTTCTGCGCCGCCAGCTGAATGGTCAGGCCGTTTTTGGTATACTCTGTCAACTCTACGCCGTCGTCCGCTTCGGGGGTCAGGCGGCCCCAGACGCTGTCATCGGTGGTGGTGTCCTCGGTGGGCAGGTATTCGCCGCCACCCACCTGACCGGGCAGGTCATCCACCGCGGCAAGGCTCATGTAGGTAACGGCTTCGCTGGTGGTGCATTTGTCATACATCAGGTACCCGGCGGGGATGATGGTCAGCGCCAGCAGGGCGGCGGCCATTGCCTTGGCGGCTTCGGGCCGGACTTTGCGGTACAGCACTACCGCACAGCAGGCGCACACGACCAGCAGCATGGTGGCCGGGGTGAAGAACCGCCAGGCAAACTGCAACTTCCCCAGAGTCTTGCTCAGCGCCTGCAATGGTTCGCAACGGAACAGCGCGTACCAGGGGCAAAGGTCGCTGGCGCACCAGGCGGCCAGCAGGCCAAAGCCCAGTGTCAGGCTGCCAATGCGCGCGGCATCGCGGCTGCTTTTGCGCACGGCGGGGTCCAGCACAGCCAGCAGGAAGAAGAATGCACCCGCGGCCAGTGCCAGGCCCAGCGTCTGCGGCATTTCGCCCGCAATGCCGCTCTGGATGCTCTCCGCCACGCCGCTGCTCTGGCCGAACATCAAAAACATCTGGCCCAGGTAAACGGAGCTGTCGTACAGGTAGGCGGCATCATACTTGCCGCTGATGCGGCACACCCCCTGCACCATGTATTGCAGCAGCGGCACCATAAACCACAGGTTCCACACAATGGCGGCCCCGGCGGCTTTGCACAGAGCGGGCAGCACCGGGCGGGTGAAGGTCTTTTTGAAATACAGCAGGCAGAAGGCGGCGGTAAAGAACACCGCAAGTTCGGTTGTCAGCAGATGGCTCTGCAGCAGGCCGGTAAAACCCAGGGCAAAGGGCAGCCAGCACCAGGGCTCGGCCTTTTTGCCATCGGCAGGGGATTGGCGATAAATCCGCCACAGGCCATACACGACCAGCGGCAGGAACGCCATGGCGGTATATTCGCCCACTGCGGCGCGCACAAACACGTTGGTCAGCCGGTAGAACGAAAGGGTGTACAACGCGGTGCCAAGCAGCGCGGCACAATCGCTGCGGAACATTTTGCGCAGGGCATAAAACGTAATGCCCACGGTGGCCGCTGTGATGGATGCAACGTAAACTTTGTAGCTGGTTTGCAGGCTGAAACCCAGGATGCGCAGCACCGCAGCCGGGTACAGGAACACATCGGAGTACATCAGGCTGAACGGATAGCCTTTTTCGTTGATGATGGCCGGGTCCATGCGCACGGGGAACTGCCCGGCCAGCAGCCCGGCTTTCAGCCCCTCAATGCGGGAAAGGTGGATGGAAAGGTCGTGCCCGTACGTCAGGTAGCCGAGCCCCAGCGGCAGGCAGGCAAACACGCCGATGCCCACCAGCGCCATGGCGATATACCGCCCGCGCAGGGTATGGATGGGAAATTTGACCCGGCGGGTCAGCAACAGGATCACCCAGTCCAGTACGGCGCAGAACACAAGCCCCGTCAGCAGCCGCACATACGCCCACGCGTGGGTGGGTACGATCTGTGCGCCGGTAATGTAGATGACCTGGTTTTTGCCGCAATCCGCGGTAAACTGCAGCTGTGCGGTTTCGCAGCCGTAGGGCATCCACAGGCTGAACACCGTGCGGGTGCGCTCAGCGGGCAGCTCGGCGGCATCGTACTGCGCGGTGGGCATGATCTCATCCAGAAAGCTGACCTCGCCGTCCTCGCCGTCATTCACATAGTTGATGCAAACCTGGTAGCTGCCGCGCGGCAGGTCGATCCAGCGGGTGGTGGCAAACAGGCCGGTAAAGTTTTCCACGCGGGCGCCGCGGTCATCATTGGTACATTCCTCCGCGTAGGGAATGATCAGGTCCGGCGTAATATCAATCACGCCGCCTGTGCGGAAATCCCCCACAAAACGCAGCGCCAACACCATAAATTCCACCAGAACCAGCAGCAGGACCAACCCGTTCTGGCGGCTGAAAATTTTTTTGAGCTTTTGCAAACAAGCACGCTCCCTTCTCAACATGATCTTAAGGCAGCACCGCACAATTCCCGCCTTACGGCTTAAGCACCGCTCCGGCGGCTG
>OLSL01003057.1_pt1 | contig 12369 bp, 14 predicted proteins | sample 1672511 | NCBI WGS metagenome assembly OLSL01 (sample SAMEA3136694, study PRJEB25190) | human gut metagenome | biome: human gut; feature: human-associated habitat; material: faeces | place: Austria | collected 2013
TGGCAGAGAGCGGCGGACTGACCTCGGTGGAGTATCTGGCCTACTGGGGCTATGCAGCCTCGGCAGTCACGGTCATCACGGCGGTGCTCAGCCCGATCCTTGGCACACTGGCCGATACCCGCAACTTCAAAAAGCCCATTTTCACCTTCTGCGTGGCAGTGGGCGTGATCGGCTGCTGCGCCATGGGGATGGCAAGCACCTGGCTGCCGTTCCTGCTCATCTTCATCTTTGCCAAGGTGGGTTTTTCGGGCAGTCTGGTGTTCTATGACTCCATGCTCAGCGATGTGACTGTGCCGGACCGGATGGATGAGGTCTCCTCCAAAGGCTATGCCTGGGGCTACATTGGCAGCTGTGTGCCCTTTGTGGTCTGTCTGGCGCTGGTGCTGGGGGCCGGGAGCATCGGTATCTCCCAGATGACGGCGCTGAACCTTACTCTCTTTATCACCGCCGTCTGGTGGCTGGTGACCACCCTGCCCCTGCTGCGCCAGTATAAGCAGGTACACTTTGTGGAGGTGCAGGAACATGCCATCCGGCAGAGCTTTGCCCGCATCGGCCACACCCTCCGCCACCTGAAAGAGGACAGGCAGGTGTTCTGGTTCCTGCTGGCCTTTTTCTGCTACATCGATGGCGTATACACCATCATCGATATGGCCACGGCCTACGGCACGGCCCTGGGGCTGGACACCACCGGCCTGCTGCTGGCGCTGCTGGTCACCCAGATCGTGGCCTTCCCCTCGGCACTGGTGTTCGGGCGGCTGAGCGGGCAATACCCCTCGGGCACCCTCATCCCGGTCTGCATCGCAGCCTATGCAGGTATTGCGCTGTTTGCCTTTTTCCTGAAGCACCAGTGGCAGTTCTGGGTGCTGGCCGTTGTGGTGGGCATGTTCCAGGGCGGCATCCAGGCGCTGAGCCGGAGCCATTTTGCCAAGATCATCCCGCCGGAAAAATCGGGCGAGTACTTCGGCCTGTTCGATATCTGCGGCAAGGGCGCATCCTTTCTGGGCACCATGATCGTCAGTGTGGGCAGCCAGCTGACCGGCAGCGCCAATGTGGGCGTGGGCATGCCTTGCTCGTGTGTAATGGCTTCCCGCGCCGAGGTCACTATGCCAATATTTTGCATGGCAAGGCGGTGCGTTTTCTCGGAATATGACAGAGTGGCAGCACAATTCTTCCAAAAATATCTTGACAATATTTGTCAAGATTGATAGAATGGGTATATAACCAAAAAGGAGATGCAGGGATATGCTCATCACAAGGGAAACGGACTATGCACTGCGGATGCTGCGGGTGCTGCTGGACGAAGAGAAGCACTCCGCCGCCGAGATGGCGGAGACGGAGCTGATCCCCATGCAGTTTGCCTATCAGATCCTGCGAAAGCTCTCCGCTGGGGAGCTGGTGCAGGTGAGCCGGGGCGCAGCCGGCGGCTGCCGGCTGTCCTGTGACCTGCGTGGCGTTTCCCTCTACGACCTCATGGCCGTCATGGGAGAGCATGACGTCCTGTGCGCCTGCATGGAGCCGGGGTATGACTGCCGCTGGCAAAGCGAACACGGGAAATGCGACATCCACTGCCAGCTAACGGAGCTGCAGCGAAAGCAGGACGAGACGTTCCGCGCCGTGAGCCTGCACCGGCTGCTGACCGGTGAAGCAATTAAAAAAGAAGAAGTGACCTAACAAACGTGACATAAGGAGGTACACCGTATGCTGTTTCAGACCACACCCGCGCACGAGGAGCTGCGCGCCAAGATCCGAGCCTTTGCGGAGGAGGAGATCAAGCCTCTTGCATTCCTGCTGGATCAGAACAATGAGTTCCCTGACGAACCTGTCAAAAAGATGGCACAGCTGGGCTGGCTGGGGCTGCCGTTCCCCAAGGAGTACGGCGGCGCGGGGCTTGACATTCTCAGCTATGCCATCGCCGTGGAGGAGCTGGCCCGTGTGGACGGCGGCACGGGCGTGATCCTCTCCGCCCACGTGTCGCTGGGCGCGTGGCCCATCTTCGCCTACGGCACGGAGGAGCAGAAGCGGAAGTATCTCGTGCCGCTGGCAAAAGGCGAAAAGCTGGGCGCCTTCGGCCTCACCGAGCCTAACGCCGGGTCGGACGCCGGCGGCACGGAAACCACGGCACTGGACAAGGGCGACCATTACCTGCTCAACGGCGGTAAGATCTTTATCACCAACGCGCCCAAGGCGGACACCTATGTGGTATTCGCCGTCACCACGCCGGACATCGGCACCCGCGGCATCTCCGCCTTCATCGTGGAGAAGGGCTGGAAGGGCTTTGAATTCGGCGACCACTACGACAAGATGGGCATTCGCTCCTCCTCCACGGCGGAGCTGATCTTCAACGACGTGAAGGTACCCAAGGAGAACCTGCTGGGCAAGGAGGGCGACGGCTTCAAGATCGCCATGTCCACGCTGGACGGCGGCCGCATCGGTATCGCGGCGCAGGCACTGGGTATCGCCCAGGGGGCCTTTGAGCACGCGCTGACCTACGCCAAGGAGCGCGTCCAGTTCGGGAAGCCCATCGCGGCACAGCAGGCCGTTTCCTTCAAGCTGGCGGACATGGCCACCAAGCTGCGCTGCGCCCGCTTCCTGGTCTACTCCGCGGCGGAGCTGAAGGAGCAGCACGCCCCCTACGGCATGGAGTCCGCCATGGCGAAGATGTACGCCTCAGACATCGCGCTGGAGGTCACCAACGACGCCGTGCAGATCCACGGCGGCACCGGCTTCCTCAAGGGCATGGAGGTGGAGCGGGCCTACCGCGATGCCAAGATCACCACCATCTATGAGGGTACCAACGAGATCCAGCGGGTGGTCATCGCCTCCCATCTCATCGGCAGGCTGGGCAAGAGCTCCGGCGGCGAAAGCCGCTCGGCGGCTAAGAAGCCCGCACCCATCACCGGTATCCGCAAGCGCACCATCTTCCGGGAGGGCGACGCCGCCCAGCAGGTCAACGATCTGGTGGCGGCACTGAAAAAGGACGGCCACGACTTCTCCGTGGGTATCCCCATGGATACGCCCATTCCCAAGGCGGAGCGTGTGGTCTCCGCCGGTAAGGGCATCGGCGAAAAAAAGAACATGAAGCTGGTGGAGGGTCTGGCCAAGGCCGCCGGCGCGGCCATCGGCTCGTCCCGTCCCGTGGCGGAGACGCTGAAATACCTGCCCCTTGACCGCTATGTGGGTATGTCCGGACAGAAGTTCACCGGCAACCTCTATATCGCCTGCGGCATCTCCGGCGCCACCCAACATCTCAAGGGCATTAAGGACGCCTCCACCATCGTGGCCATCAACAAAAACGGCAACGCGCCTATCTTCAAGAACTGCGACTACGGCATCGTGGGCGACGTGATGGAGATTTTGCCCCTGCTCACCGCCGCGCTGGACAGCGGCGAGAAGCAGCCCGCGCCGCCGATGGTGAAGATGAAGCGTCCCACGCCGCCCAAGCCCACGCCCATCGGCGACACCTATGTGTGCGGCGGCTGCGGCTACGAGTATGTGCCGGAGCTGGGCGACGAGGACGGCGAGATCGCGCCGGGTACGTTGTTTGAGCAGCTCCCCGCCGACTGGGTATGTCCGGAGTGTGCGGAGGGCAAGGATCAATTTGTGAAGGCTTGAGCCGGGAGGGTATGAGATATGTATTGTGTGCGTAATGTGACCAGCGACCTCTACTGGGTGGGCGCCAACGACCACCGCCTTGCCCTGTTTGAAAACTGCTTCCCCATTCCCCGCGGCGTCAGCTACAACGCCTACTGTCTGCTGGACGAGAAAACGGTGCTGTTCGACACCGTGGACTGGTCCGCCTGCCGCCAGCTGCTGGAGAACCTGAACCACGTCCTGGCAGGGCGGGAGCTGGACTATCTGCTCATCAACCACCTGGAGCCGGATCACGCCGCCTGCATCGAGGAGATTTTGCTGCGGCACCCCAAGGTGAAGGTCATCTCCAACGAAAAGGCGTTCATGCTCATGCGGCAGTTCGGCTTCCATGTGGACGACCACGAGTGCATCGAGGTGAAGGAGGGGGACACCTTCTCCTTCGGCAAGCACACCGTCACCTTTGTGGGCGCACCTATGGTGCATTGGCCGGAGGCCATGGTGACCTTCGACCTCACCGACGGCGTGCTGTTTTCCGCCGACGCCTTCGGCACCTTCGGCGCGCTGGACGGCAAGCTGTTTGCCGACGAGGTGGACTTTGAGCGGGACTGGCTGGACGATGCCCGCCGCTATCTCACCAACATTGTGGGCAAGTACGGCCCCCACATCCAGCTCCTGCTGAAAAAGGCCGGTGGGATCCTGGATCAGATCAAGTATATCTGCCCCCTCCACGGCCCGGTGTGGCGGGAGAATCTGGGCTGGTTCATCGGGAAGTACGACACATGGAGCCGGTACGCGCCGGAGGAAAAGGGCGTGCTGATCGTCTACGCCTCCATGTACGGCAACACAGAGAACGCGGCGCAGGCACTTGCGGCAAGGCTCTGCGACAAGGGAATGAGCCGTGTGGCGCTGTATGACGTGTCCTCCACCCACGTGTCCCAGCTGATCTCCGAGGCGTTCAAGTACAGCCACATCGTGCTGGCCTCGGTGACCTACAATCTGGGCATCTACCCCGCCATGCACGACTTCCTTATGGATATGAAGGCACTGAACCTGCAAAACCGCACCTTCGCCCTCATTGAAAACGGCTCGTGGGCGGTGAAGTCCGGCGACCTCATGCAAAAATTCGTCAACGACGAGCTGAAGAACATGACGGTGCTCAACGAGCGGCTCAGTCTCGCCTCCTCGCTGGGGGAGGACAAGGCCGTTGAGCTGGAAACGCTGGCGGACGCGATTTTGGAGTCCGTGCAGTGACCGGCGCGGGGAGCGGAAGAAAGAAATAGGCTGCCGGAAGGCTCTGCCGCCTCCCTGCCGGGGAGACCGCATTCCGCGAGATGGGGCGGACAAGCACGATCCCGCGCTTGTCCGCCCTTTTTCCAAAAGAGGCACAGCGAGTCAGAACGTAACAAAACGAGTTTCGGAAAGGAGATGCTACTATGAATTACAGTGCTATGATCCAAAACCGCAAGTCCGTTCGCGCCTTTCGCGGAAAGGAGGTGCCGAACGAGGCACTCGCCCAGCTTCGCACCTACTATGAAAAGACCTGCCCCCGCCTTGTTCCGGAGATCGCCACGGAGCTGATCGTGCTGGATAAGGACGCGCAGCCGGCACTGGAAAGCTCCGCGGGCTACCAGCAGTTCCTCATCGGTGCGCCGCACTATCTGCTCCTTATGTCTGCCCGGCACATCCACGCGGGCGTCAACGCCGGGTACATGATGGAGGATCTTGTCCTCAAGCTGACGGAGCTGGACATCGACACCTGCTGGCTGACCTTTACCGACAGCGACAAGATCAAAAAGGCTCTGTCCCTCACCACCCCGCTGGAGGTGGCGGCCATCGTGGCCTTCGGCTACGGGGAAAAGATGGCGAAAAAGCTGCGGATGAACATTCAGAGCATGTCGCAGATCGATGTGCAGGCCGAGCAGCAGTACTACGCGCCGAAAAAGAGCGTGCATGAACTGGTGCACATGGAAAGCTGGAGCAACAAGTCCGGCCTTGACGAAATGATGGACTTCTATGACGATATGCTCTGGCAGGCGTTCTACGCCGCCTCCCTGTCCCCCAGCTACCTCAACCGCCAGCCCTACGGCTTCCTTGTCCGTGGCCACAGCATCTATCTGGTGCAGCAGGAGGACGCCTACACCGACAACCTCGACGCCGCGCTGGATCTGGGCATCGTGCTGCTCCACTTCTCCGCCGTCGCCTCCCAGTGGGCGGGAAGGGTGCGCTGGGAGCTTTCCCCGGATGCACCGGACGGCCTGCCTGCAGGGCATCGCGCGGCGGCCGTGTGCCGGGTGTAGAGGCGCTGCTTTCAGCCCCTATTGGGAGCATTTGCTTCAGATAGAAAAACCGGCCAATGCCGGTTCAAAACAGAAAATCAGGAGGTGTTTTTCCGATGGCCATCCGAACGGTAACGGATGCGATCCGCTATGTAGGGGCGGACGACAACACATTGACACTCTTTGAAAACCAGTACCCCGTCCAGCCTATGGGGGTGAGCTACAACTCCTATGTCATTTTGGATGAGAAGATCGCTGTGATGGACAGCGTGGACGCACGGGCGGCGGAGGATTGGATTTCCAATGTGGCGCAGGTGCTGGAGGGGCGCAGCCCCGACTATCTTGTGGTCACACACATGGAGCCGGATCATTCCGGCAGCCTCATGCATCTGGCGCAAAGGTACCCGGAGATGAAGCTCGTGGGAAATGCGAAAACATTTACCATGATCAAGCAGTTCTTCGGCACAGGTGCGCTGACGGAGAGCCGTATGCTGGAGGTCGGCGAAGGAGATACGCTTTCCTTGGGTACGCACCGGCTGCGCTTCCTGCTGGCACCGATGGTACACTGGCCGGAGGTAATGACGGCGTATGAGGAAACAGAAAAGATCCTGTTTTCGGCGGATGCCTTTGGCCGCTTCGGTGCGCTGGAGCGTACGGCCCGCGCCCCGTGGGCACCACAGGCGCGGCGGTATTATTACAATATCGTCGGCAAATACGGTGCGCAGGTGCAGGCTCTGCTGAAAAAGGTCTCCGCGCTGGAGATGAAAACGATCTGCCCGCTCCATGGCCCGATGCTCACAGAGGGATTGGGGGAGTATCTGCGGCTGTATGACCTGTGGTCACAGTGGAAGCCGGAGGAACCGGAGAGCATACTGATCGCGCATGCGTCCATCCACGGAAACACCGCCCATGCGTCGGAGATCCTCAAGGGCAAGCTGGAGGGAAAAGGCGTGCGAGTTACCTTGTGCGATTTGACGGTGACAGACCTCTCCTATGCCGTGACCAGCGCATTTTACTGCGGGAGGCTGGTATTGGCGTGCTCCACCTATGACGGAGGGCTGTTTCCACCCATGAGAGCGTTTTTGGAGCATTTACAGGCCAAGGGCTTCCGGAGCCGCCGGGTCGGCTTGATGGAAAACGGCTCCTGGGCCCCTGCCGCCGCACGGCTGATGCGCGCTGATCTGGAGAACATGAAGGATCTCCGACTGTGCGAAACGGAGGTATCGCTGCGCGGCGCGCTGAACCAAACCAGTGAGGCGCAGATGGACGCGCTGGTGGCTGAGCTCTGCGCGGAGTAGGCGGCGGGAGACCGGACGGTATCCCCGCGCCGAGGCTGGCTTCGTCCAGCCGCCCGGTGCCTCAAAAGTGAAACGGCGTTGCTGATTTAGACGGCAATATGGTGCTGCGTGAGGCTGAAGCCTTGAGAATGGATAAAAGCGCAGCCGCAGAGAACATCTGCGGCTGCGCTTTTTGCTGCACTTCCTTGCAATTTACAGCACTGCCTTTTTCCATTTCCTGATCTTCGTCCGAAACGTTCCGAAGGGCGCGGCGGTATTGACGTGGATAAATTTGTAAATCTCCCACACCGCTGTTTTTGGTGGCGTCATCCGCCCACCTTCTCATGTGCGGCTGGAACAGCTCCTCCTCGCTCATGGAATCGATCATGGTCTGGATAGCGGCGATATTTTCATTTAATTTGCCCCTCAATTCCGCCAAGGACAGATGGGCATAGGTGTCCGTGAACCATTGGTACAGGCCGCCCAGTTGGTTCCACTTGAATTGCTCCGACGGTGTTTTCACGTCCATTCCACGCTTCTCGTCAGCCTCCCATTTCAAGAGCAGTGTCGTCCACCCCAGCTGATACGCAAGATTCTCTGCCGGCGTTCTGTCCACCTCGGGAACTCTTTTATCCTTCAGGGCTTCCGGGATCGTATCAAACTCGGAAATGTACTTTTCAAAGCTCTGACGGATCTCATTTTTGAGCTCCTCTTTATCCCTGTATGTTCTCAAGACAGTCTCCTTTACCGATTCTCCGCCAGATATTCCTCCGCGTAGTGGACGGCCACCGCGCCGTCCGATACGGCGGTGACCACCTGCCGCAGCGCCTTGGTGCGCACGTCGCCAACGGCAAACACGCCGGGGAGGTTCGTGCGGGTGGATTCGTCGGCGATGATATAGCCGGCCTTGTCCAGCGCCAGCTCGCTTTGAAACAGCTCCGTTGCCGGAGCTCTGCCCACGCTGATGAACACACCGTCGCAGGCAAGGTCGTGCTCCGCGCCGGTGTTGACATCCTTCAGCCGAAGCCCTGTCAGGCGGTTCTCGTGCAGCAGAGCAGAGACGGTGCTGTTCCAGCAGAATTCCACGTTGGGCGCGTTCATCAACGGCTCATGATAGACCTTCGTTGCCCGCAGGCTGTCCCGGCGGTGGATGAGGTAGACCTTTTGGGCAATACGGGACAGAGCAAGTGCGTCCGCCGCGGCGGAATTGCCGCCGCCTACCACCGCCACGGTCTTGCCCCGATAGGGCGCGCCGTCGCAGGCGGCGCAGTAGTGAACGCCCTTTCCAACAAGCGTTTCCTCGCCGGGAACGCCCAAGGGACGGGGCGACGCGCCGGTGGCGATAACCACCGTGCGCCCCTGAAAGACGCCCTCGCTGGTCTCCAACGTCTTGATCTTCCCGGAAAGGCTTGCCTTGTACACCTCCGCCAGCTCCGTCACCGCACCGAAGCGCTCGGCACTCTGCTGCATTTTTTCGCCCAGCGTAAAGCCGTCGATGCCGCTTTCAAAGCCGGGATAGTTGTCGATCTGCTCTGTCAGCGCCATCTGCCCGCCGGCGGAGAGCTTTTCCAGCACCAGCGTGGAAAGCCCGGCACGGGCGGCGTACAGGGCGGCGGTGTATCCGGCGGGGCCGCCGCCGATGACGATCATATCATAGATCTGCTCCATAGCCACGCCCTCACTGCGCCAGCGTTTCCTTGATAAACGCCTCTATGGCCGCCTTGGAGCCGGGAGCGACGACAGAGCCGAGCACCTCGCCGTCCTTGAAGAGCATCAGCGTGGGGATGGTGTCGATGCCGAAGCGTTGGATGAGCTGCGGCTCCTCGTCGTAGTTGATCTTCCCGGCGATGAGGGTGTCGGCGTACTGCTCCCCCACCTTGTCAAAGGCCGGAGCAATGCGGCGGCAGTAGGGGCACCACTGGGCCCAGAAGTCCACCAGCACGGGCTTGTCCGCGTGCAGAACGTCATTTTCAAAGCTGTTGGTCGTAATGGTAAGCATGGTATATCCTCCTATTTCTGTGTAAAAAGTTGTGTTTCAATATCTGTAATCGTGATGCGGGAGAGATAGGCGGCGCACTGTTCATTCATCTGTCGGTACAGCGCGTCCATGACGCCCGCCATACCGGAGCAGATGACACAGTCCCGGTCAATGTCGCCGCTGTGCCAAGCGCAGTCCACAAAGCGGGTATTTACCGCCTCCGCCAACTGCCGCAGGGTCAGCGTCGCCGGGTCTGCCGTCAGGCGGTAGCCGCCGTCCAAGCCCTCCCGGGTCTCCACCATTCCCGCCTTTTTTAGCCCCGCCAGCACGCGGCGGACGCGGGTGGGGTTGGTACAGATATTTTCCGCCAGCACTTCACTGCTGAGGGAGCGTTCGCTGTGGCTCAGGCAGACCAGCGCGTGAACGGCCAGATTAAAGGAACTGTCCACAATTATCCCTCCTTCACAAGCTGGTAGGGCCAGTCGATGACGCCTCCAAAGTCGTAGACGCTCTGATACCCCAGCGCCAGCAGCTTTTGGGCGGCATCCTTGCTGCGGCGGCCGCTGCGGCAGTAGACCAGCAGCGTGGCTTCCTTGTCGGGCAGCGCCTCGGGCGTTTCGCTCCCGATGCTCTCGTTGGGGACAAGGACGGCATTTTCAATATGCCCGCCGTCGTATTCCTCACGGGCGCGGACATCCACCACCACGACCTCCTGCGAGGCCATCATCTCATAGGCTTCCTCGGCGCTGATCTTATGATACGCCGCCTTGCCTGTCATGTCCTCCGCCTTGCCTTCTTTTGCCTTGGACAGCGCGCAGCCGCTCAGCAGCGCAAGCGAGGCGGCAAGTGCCGCAAAAAGTAATATCTGACGCATAAATACACCTCCAAAGCAACTGTGTTTACCTCTGATACAGTTTATGCTGTAACTATAACAGATACAGTTTGATCTGTCAAGTTTTTTTGGCCATTTTTTCAACGTAAGCCCTCCGTAGCTGTTGACAACAGGGTAAATATATGTATAATGCAAAGCAAGAATAGGAATAGTTCTTGTTCTTGGAAGGGGCAATATGCCGAAATACGCAGAGGAGATATTGGCCGCCGTCACGGAGCTTCAGCGGCATCCCACGGCGGAGCAGGTGTTCCTGGAGATGAAACGGGAGCACCCCAGCATCGCCCTGGGTACGGTATATCTGCCCCGCTTGCCGGGAGCAGGAAAAAGACAACATTATGGAGGAGAAGCACCATGAACGCTAACGTATCTAAGCTGCTCAACGAGCAGATCAACAAGGAGTTCTACTCCGCCTATCTGTATCTGGACTTTGCCAACTACTACGCCGCCGTCGGACTGGACGGCTTTGAGAACTGGTACCGGGTGCAGGCGCAGGAGGAGCGGGATCACGCCATGCTGTTTTATCAGTATTTGCAGAATAACGGCGAGGGCGTCACCTTTGCGGCCATCACAAAGCCGGAGTGGGAACGAGGCGACCACATGACCCCGCTGAAAAAGGCACTGGAGCATGAGAAGCTGGTCACCGCCAGCATCGACACCATCTACGCCGCCGCATACGAGGCCAAGGACTTCCGCGCCATGCAGATGCTGGACTGGTTCATCAAGGAGCAGGGCGAGGAGGAGAAGAACGCCGCCGACCTCATCACCAAGATGGAGCTGTTCGGCGGTGACAGCAAGGGGCTGTATATGCTCAACAGCGAGCTGAAGGCACGGGTCTACACCGCGCCCTCTCTGGTGCTGTAAGCCGAGCGCGGCTGCTGGCCTTCGCATCAGACAAAAGGCAGACTGCATACAGGTGGCCTGCCTTTTCTTCTGGCAGGTGGTTAGATACAACTAACTGCATATAAAACAGAAAGGAACTCAGAGCTTGAACAAGGAAAAGGAGATCGAAACCGTTACCCTCATGGTGCGCCGGTATTGCCGGGGCGTACATGGGACAAGGGGCGGTGCACTTTGCCCGGCGTGTGCCGCCCTGCTGGAATACGCCAGGCAGCGGCGGGACAGATGCCCGCACGGGGAAATTTAGCGGCACTGTGAGGCCTTGCTGAGAGGCACAAGGCGGCAAAAGATAAAGAAGAGATAAGGACAACGGCTTTGAAAGAACACAAGAACTTCTGGGATAAAAATGCCGGTCGGTACGACCGCTTTATGCTAAAGGACCAGGCGGCGTATGAGGAGATGTATGCGCGCATCCGGCCGGTCGTGAAAGCCAAAACGGTGCTGGAGCTGGCCACCGGTACGGGATTGATCGCAAAACACATCGTAAACGCGGCGGCGCACATCGAGGCGACGGATGCCTCCCCGGAGATGATCGCCGAGGCGAAGCGGGATAACCGCTCGGCGAAGCTGCACTTCTCCGTGCAGGATATGTTCCGCCTGCCCTATGCGGATAAGTCCTTTGATGTGGTGATCGTGTCCAACGCACTGCATATCGTGCCGCAGCCGGAGAACGCCCTGCAAGAAATCAAGCGGGTACTGAAGGACGAAGGCGTACTCCTTGCGCCGACCTTTACCCACGCGGGGAACTCGTTTACCGGCAAGGTCAGGGCATGTTTCATACAACTGGCGGGCTTTCCCCTCCACAGCAGGTGGACGAGCGAGGAATACCTGCGCTTCCTAAGGCAGAATGGCTGGACGGTGCGGAAAAGCGCTGTTCTGAAGGCGTCCTTCCCGCTGACCTATGCGGAATGTGTGAAATCGGAGGTGTGATAAGATGTCATTTTTTGAGAACACCAGAAAGCCTGTGGGGCTTGGCGGGAAAATCATGGTCGCCATGATGAACCTGGGGCACAGTCCTGTGGCACGGTGGGGACTTCGCTTTTTGGAGCTTACTCTGGACGCCAAGGTGCTGGACTGCGGCTGCGGCGGAGGGGCGAACATCAAGAGACTTCTGAAAAAATGCCCGGAGGGTATTGTCAAGGGCATTGACTATTCCCCCGTCAGTGTGGAGAAATCCAAAAAGGTCAACGAGGCCGCCATAGCGGAGGGCCGCTGCACCGTTCTGCAAGGCAGCGTGGCGGATATGATCTTTGCAGGCGACTGGTTCGATGCGGTAACGGCCTTTGAAACCGTCTATTTCTGGCCCGATCTGCCGCAGTGCTTCCGGGAGGTTTACCGGGTGCTGAAGCCCGGCGGGACATTACTCATCTGCAACGAAAGCAACGGCGATACGGACAAGGACAAGAAGTGGACGGAGATCATCGGCGGCATGACCATCTACAAGGACGCCGAGCTGAA
>OLSL01003067.1_pt1 | contig 12325 bp, 10 predicted proteins | sample 1672511 | NCBI WGS metagenome assembly OLSL01 (sample SAMEA3136694, study PRJEB25190) | human gut metagenome | biome: human gut; feature: human-associated habitat; material: faeces | place: Austria | collected 2013
TTACTATATCAATTATTCGTGTGCCGGAAATCTTTTCAGATTCGGTAAATGCACTTGAAGATTTCGGATACTATTACCGCCTCTCAAAAACTTTATCACCTCTTACCGGTGAATTTACGGAAATTTACAGCAATTGTGAAGAATTTATTGACTGTAATAAATCGGATAATGATGTATATGAAATATTTACCCATCCTAAAATTGTAAATGGAATATTATTGGATTGTTCTGATTCATATAAAGGAAATGCTTATAAAGAAATGAATGAAGTATATAATGAATTGCTAAAGTATGGAACAATTTTAAGGTATGATTGCTTTAAATAAAAGGAGAATGCTATGTCTATACTAGTAACCCGTTCCTCAATGCCGTCATATGAGGAATATTGTAAAGAAATAAAAGAATTATGGGAAAGTCACTGGCTCACAAATATGGGAGTTAAACATAAGCAACTTCAGGCAGAACTGATAAAGTATTTGGAAGTTGATAAAATAGATCTATTTACAAATGGTCATATGGCGCTGGAACTTTCCATGCAGGCAATGAATTTGCAGGGAGAAGTAATTACAACACCATTTACATTTGCATCAACAACGCATGCTATAGTTAGAAATGGTCTTGAGCCAGTATTTTGTGATGTTAATGCTGAAGATTTTACAATTGATGTTACAAAAATTGAAGATTTGATTACCGATAAAACTTGTGCTATAGTTCCTGTTCATGTTTATGGAAACATATGTAAAATAGACGAAATTGAGCATATTGCTGATAAATATGGTTTAAAAGTTATCTATGACGCTGCACATACTTTTGGAGTAAAATATAAAGGTAAAGGTATTGGTTCATTTGGCAATGCTTCATGTTTTAGTTTCCATGCTACAAAAGTTTTTAATAGTATAGAAGGCGGGGCCGTATGCTTTAAAGATAAAGAATTTGGTCTTAATCTTTATCGTTTAAAAAATTTTGGCATCAGAGGTCCTGAAACTGTTGACGGTGTTGGTGCAAATGCTAAAATGAATGAATTTTGTGCAGCTATGGGGTTATGCAATCTGAGAAATATTGATAGTGAAATTGCTAAGAGAGAAGCTGTTGTTAAACGCTATAGGAGCCATCTTGAATACGTAGACGGTTTACAGCTTAGTCCTGTTCAGAAGGATGTACAGTCCAATTATGCATATTTTCCGGTTGTGTTTGATGAAAAGGTATTTGGGGTTAGCAGAAATGAAGTATTTGATGCATTAGCAGAAAATGGTATTGGCGCAAGAAAATATTTCTATCCTCTGACAAATACGTTTGATTGCTTTCATGGTAAGTATGACGCATCACTTACTCCTGTTGCTTTACATATAAGTAAAAGAGTTCTTACTCTTCCACTTTATGCGGATTTGAGCATGGAAGATGTAGATAAAATCTGTGAAGTTATTTTAAAGTTAAAGAAAAAATAAATTTATCAGTATAAAAATTATTTTATTTCAACTTGACTTTAAAAAAAAATTATGATATAATTTTATTGTAATTTAATATTAAGAAAACGACACATGTTGTACCTTTTGGTATGTAAATCTGATTACGGAACTAAGTCCAATTCAGATTTATTTAGGTATAATGTGTGTTTTTTGTTTTTTAAACAGAAAAGGAGAATTTTTTATGCCAAGAAATTTATTTCAGAGAACTTTATTTGCACTTATGACAGTTATTGTAACTGTACATGCCTATGTATTTTACAGTTTATATGTAATTAACGGCAGCATTCTTATGGAAAGCACCGGAGCAACGGATGTGATCAATGCAATAAATACACAAGGCGGAGTTTATATGTTCGGGCAATTTGTGCCAATATGGACTGTTGTTATTATTGAATTTTGTTTTGCCTTTTTACTTGAACTTGTGATGGGAAGTCCATGTTCGTTTAAGCTTGTTACAAAAATATTTGATCCTCAGAAAACTAAGCCTGTACTTTTTGAAACTGCAATTATAAGTGCTACCGTTTCATTGATGTGTCCGGCAATGAGCTTTGTTGCTGCATGGCTGTATTATCCATATTATGATGGTTTTAATATAATCACTTTACTGGCTAATTGGATAAAATTAGTATGCTATAATTTTACGTTTGCTTTCTTTTCACAACTTTTCTTTATTCAGCCGTTTATACGAAAATTATTTAAATTGTTATTTAGAAAAGATATAGCTAAAAGACAATTACAGTATACATAATATGTAAATTTTATTTTTGCATACCGTAATTTAAAAATTTATTTTTTTAATCCCTTGATTGCTGTTATAAAAAATGATATAATTATTTTATATAAAAAGAAAAATGTAGAACAGTAATAAGGGAGGATAACTTGAAAAAAATATTTTCAGTTTTATTAGCATTGTTTTTAGCGTCATCATCTATACTTTTAGGAGGATGTTCAGAGACACAATCAGATGGTGCCGATTATATATTTGATTATGCAATGGTAGGAAATCCGGAAAGTCTTGATCCTCAATATGCTTCAGATACAAGTTCTATGACAGTTATTGGTAATCTATTTACAGGTCTTGTTACTATGGACGACAACGGAATTTTGTCAAATGGAGTTGCTGAAGATTATTCTATATCCGATGACGGACTTACTTATACATTCAAAATTCGCAAAGACTGTTATTGGTTTTATGACGAAAACGAAAATGAATCAGTAGATGAAAATGAGTATTTTCCTGTAACCGCTCATGATTTTGTTTTTGCATTTCATAGAATTTTTAATCCGGAAACATGTTCGCCGCATAGAGAAACATTTTTGTGTCTAAAAAATGCAGAGAATATTATTAAAAACTCGGCTGATTATAATTCCATTGGAGTTACAGCAGCAAGCGATACTGAACTTGTTTTTGAACTGGATTATCCAAGCGCCGGATTTCTTAGTTCACTGGCAAGCTCAGCGGCAATGCCCTGCAACAAAGAATTTTTTTACAATACAAAAGGGCGCTATGGTCTTGATGATAAATCTATAATATCAAATGGAGCATTCTTTATAAGACAATGGTTCTATGATCCTTATGGACATGATAATTTTGTTTATATGCAACGTAATTTGGCAAATAATAAGTATGATAAAATTTATCCAACGTCACTTAATTTTTATATAAAAGATACTTATGAAGAATCTGAAAATAGCTTTGCAGACAACGAATCAGATGTATTGCTTTCATTTATGTATAATAAAAATAAATATAAAAATTGTAATGTAAATAAATATGAAAATTATACATTAGGAATAATTATAAATCCTGAAAATCCAAGATACAATAATCCCAATATACGAAAAGCTTTAGCTTATGGTATTGATAAGTCAAGCTTTGAAGGACAGCTTTCTGACGATCTGAAAACTGCCTACGGAATAATTCCTCCGGGTGTTTCATTTCTTAATAAAAGTTATCGTGAATTAAATTCTGAAAAGGTTGCTTCAGTTTCATTTGATGGTTCAAATATTGATTATAACCCTGAGCTTGCTGTTTCCTACTATGAACAGGGAATGGATATTATGAATTTACAATCTTTAGAAAATATAAAGATACTTGTTCCTGAAAACTTGATGGATACTGATTATCTTCATTTGGTAACACAAAGTTGGCAGACTTTATTTGGTTTTTATATAGGTATTGAGGAAGTAGCAGAAGATGAATATTATCAACGAATTAAAGAAAAAGACTATATCATGGCTATATATCCTATGACGAGTAATTTTAATAGTCCTGTTTCTTTTTTAGAAAATTTTATGTCTGGATCTAATGATATTGGTTATTCTAATTCTGAGCTTGATAGTCTGATTAACGAACTAAGAAATTTGGATAATTATAATAATGGAATTGAAAAATATTTAGAAGCTGAAAAAATTATACTCAATGATTTTAACTTTATACCGATTTTTTATAAATCTGAGTATGAAATAATGAGTTCTGGAAATAATGATATTTTATATGATCCATTTACAAAACAGCTATTCTTCAGAAAAGCCAAATATGTTGAGTAAAATGACGTTAGTTTAATTATTAATCATAATTGCTTGCTGTAAATATAAAAAATTGTACTTATTTTTTGATAAACTTGTTGCATATTGTTAATTGAATTATTTCCTTTTTAGTGATAAAATAATATTGTTAATTATTAAGAAGGAGAAATTATTATGAAAATTAAAAGAATACTTGCGATTGTATGTTCAGCCGCAATGCTTGCATGCCTTTCAGCTTGTAACGACTCATCAGATGATGACAGTAAAAAGGAAACAACTGAAGAAACAACCGAGGTAGTAACAGAAGCTGATATTGAATCAGATTCAGAATCCGCTGCTGATAGTGACATTGATGCTGATTCGGATTCTGATTTTGATTTAAATAGCGAAGATCCTCAGGAATTAATTTTAAATATTCTGCAAATGGGATTTGAATCTTCCTTTGGTGAAAATATGTTGGTAGATTATGAAGAAGATACTCAGAATTATGTGGTTTCTATCTGGCAGGACGGATTAGCTGCAAATTTGGCAAATGAAGCAGCGGCAGACGCTTGGAATACTATGATTGATACTCTTGTTTCAGCAGTTGGTCAGATGACTGATCCAATTCGTCAGATTGATTCAACAGCAAATATAACTCTTAATATTTTAAGTGATGAAAATCAGGATGATGTTCTGCTGACAATTTATAATGGTGAAGTAACATTTAATGCAGCTGAATAATATATTTATCTGATGCTCCGGAAATATTACCGGAGCATTATAATTATATTATAAAATCAGAGGTTAAATTTTTCTATCCATAAACTATTACAATTATTAATCAAAATTTAATCAAATTGTAATATTTTCAAAAAAAGTTGAATAAAATAAGAAATATATGCCAATATATAAATTATCGGAGGCGATTCTTATTTTATTTGCTTATAATTTTTGTTTGGGAATTCTTTCATCAATGATGGTGATTTCTCCAAGTACTAAACCAGAAGGAATACAATATTATCCGGGAATGCATGGAAATCAAGAAATAATACACGAGGTTAATATTGAGGATGAAGAAATTGAAAATTTAGAAAATAACGAAATTGAAGAAGTTATCGAACCTATCGACGATACTACTGAGTGTGAAAAATCTGATGAAAATGATCAGTTTGAATCTGAGGAAACTTATGACAACACAGAGTATGATGACGGATTATTTTATGAAGGATTTGACAGTTCATTCAAGGCATATATGGACTATCGTTGTATTACTGATACTTCATCAGTTCAATATGAAATGCAGCAGCAGGCCTATACTGATGAAAGAGGATTCAGAAGAATAGGAGATGATTACTGTGTGGCTCTTGGAACTGGTATAACTGATGGATGTGGTGAAAGATTTCTTATAACTTTAGACAGCGGTTACAGTTTTACAGCAATAGTTGCAGATGTAAAATCAGATGCGCATACTGACGCTACTAATTGTTATGTTCCAAGAGGCGATAATTCCGGTAACGTAGTTGAATTTATTATCGATACTGATTGTGCTGAAAGCAGTATGCTTTCAAGCGGAAATGCTGGTTATTATGACGACCTTAGCGGAAATATTATTTCTGTAGGAAGTATATAAAATATTATCATAATTAAACGCCATGTAATTGATTTACATGGCGTTTAATGTTTTTATTCCATTTCATGTTTACTGATAATAGTTCGTACAGTGCTGTAAAGATAAGGCTTTAAAATTTCAAGCTCAACAGGTTCATTATAAAGAATAGATGAGTAAATGGTAGAGCTTACTAGTTCAACTATCATAAAAAGCATAATTTCCGGATCCTTTAATTTCTTAGGAGAAGCATTTATCATGGTTTCATAAACAATTTTAAAATTATAATCATCTTCATTTTCCGGAGATATTAAAGCATTTTTAAATATTCCCCAACTAAGATTTTTTGATATAAATGTTAGAAGGGATTTATTATCGTTTAATTGATTTATTATATTATCGATTATAAAAATTATTTCATCTTCAAAGCTTAATTCAGTATGTTTGTTCATTTCTTCAATTGCTGTTTTAAATAACTGACTGGACTTATGAGAAATCAACTTGTTTTTAATATCATATTTATCTTTGAAGTAAAGGTAAAACGTACCCTTGGCAACGCCTGCTTTTTTTACTATTTCAGATATTGACGTTTGACTAACGCCTTTTGTTGTAAACATATTAAAAGCAGTGTTTAATAACGATTCACGTTTTTTCTTTTTATTTATATCCAATTTTCCCATAGAAAGACATCCTTTTTCCTTATTTATATTAATTATATTATAACTTTGATAAAATGTCAATTTAACAAAATGACCAATAGTCATTATTTTGGAAAAGCTGTGATTGTGCAAGACTACAAAATAATGACTGCTGGTCATTATTTTGAGATTCTTCTATTGACTTTATAATCTGACCGTATTATAATATTATTACTAAATGACCAATGGTCATATTTGAAAGGAGCGGTATTGTGGTTAAATTTGGAAAATGGATTGCAAAGCATAGAATACTTATTATCATTATAGGTATTATTTTATTAATACCTTCAGCAATCGGTTTTATAACAACAAGAGTTAACTATGATATTTTGTCTTATCTGCCTAAAGATATTGAAACCATGAAGGGACAGGACATACTTATGGAGGATTTTGGAAAAGGTGGATTTTCCATGGTTATGATAGAAGGTATGTCCGATAAAGATGTTGTGGAAACCAAAAAGAAGATCGAGGCAGTAGATCACGTTGCCGATGTAGTATGGTATGATACAATTGCTGATATAAGCATACCAAAGGAAATACTTCCGGATAATCTTTATGATTTTTTTAATTCTGAAGATTCTACACTTATGGCGGTATTTTTTGACGATGCGTCATCGGGCGACGGAACAATGGAAGCTGTTGAAGAAATACGTAAAATTGCCGGAAATCAGTGTTTTGTCAGCGGAATGTCAGCAGTTGTTACAGATATAAAAAACCTTTCCAACGAGGAATCTGTAATGTATGTTGTAATTGCTGTTTTGCTGGTAAGTATAGTTCTGGCAATTACAATGGACTCATTTTTAATACCTGTTTTCTTTATGCTTAGTATAGGAATGGCTATTATTTATAATTTAGGTACAAATTTCTTTTTGGGCGAGATTTCATTTATTACCAAATCGTTAAGCGCAGTACTTCAACTAGGCGTTACCATGGATTTTTCAATTTTTCTGTGGCATAGTTATCAGGAGAATCAGAAAAGATTTCTAGGTGATAAAGAACGTGCGATGGGGCATGCAATTTCAAATACAATTTCTTCGGTTGTGGGAAGTTCACTTACAACTGTAGCCGGATTCCTTGCAATGTGTTTTATGAGCTTTACACTTGGATTGGATTTGGGTATTGTTATGGCAAAAGGAGTCGTATTCGGAGTTATAAGCTGCGTTACTATACTTCCTTCATTTATTCTTACTTTTGATAAAGCAATCGAAAAAACAAGGCACAGAGATATTATTCCTTCTTTAGATAAAATAGCTACATTAATAGTAAAACGCTGGTGGGTTTTCCTTATAATTTTTGCAGTAGCTTTAGCGCCAGCAATTTATGGTTACACACACTACAATGTTTATTATAACTTTGATACGATGCTTCCTGAAGATACAGACAGTATAGTAGCAAATACAAAGCTATCTGAAGAATTTAATATGAATTCAACTCACATGCTTTTGGTTGATTCTGATATGAAGTCTAAAGATGTAAATAAAATGCTGAGTGAAATGAAGAATATTGACGGTATAAGCTTTGCGCTTGGAATGGATACGCTTGTAGGATCTGCAATTCCTCAGGATGTAATTCCTGATTCTATAAAATCTATGCTAAAAAGTGATAACTGGCAGCTTATGCTTATTGGTTCTGAATATAAAACAGCATCTGATGAGGTAAACAATCAGATACAAGAATTAAATAACATAGTAAAAAAATACGATAAGGACGGTATGCTTATTGGTGAAGCTCCCGCTACTAAAGATCTCATAAAAATTATGGATCATGATTTTAATGTCGTAAGCGCTGCTTCAATTGGCGTTATATTTATTTTAATTGCATTGGTTTTAAAATCTATTTCACTTCCAGTTATATTGGTCGCAGTAATAGAATTTGCAATTTTTGTAAATATGGGTATTCCGGCATATACTGGTACTGTATTACCGTTTATTGCATCTATAGTAATCGGAACGATTCAATTAGGAGCTACTGTAGACTATGCAATTTTAATGACCACAAGATACAAGAAGGAAAGGTCAAGAGGCAAGGATAAAAAAGAAGCAGTTTACATCGCACTTTCAACATCTATGAAATCAATTATCGTCAGTGCATTAGGATTCTTTGCCGCAACGATCGGAGTGGGTTTATATTCAAAAATGGATATGATTTCTTCCCTTTGTATATTAATGTCCAGAGGTGCAATTATTAGTATGTTTACAGTAATTTTAGTTTTACCGTCAATGTTTATGTTATTTGATAAACTTATATGTAAAACATCAATGGGATTTAAGCCTAAAAAATCATAAGGAGGTACTTACAATGAAAAAATTAACAAGGGTTCTTGCCGCAGTAATGGCAATTCTTATATCAGCAGGTTCAACAGGTGTTTTTGCAGTAACAGCTGCGAAAGCACAAAAGGAAACTGTTTCTGTTTCACAGAATTCCGAAGAAAAAAGCAGCAACGTAATAAAAGAAGAAACGGTATACGTGGTAGCTGATTCACAAGGTAATAAAAAAAATGTTATCGTTAGCGACTGGTTAGATAACAAAAGCGGTCTTTCCAGCATTAAAGATAAATCCGAGCTTAGCAATATTGAAAATGTTAAAGGCGATGAAAGTTTCCATATAAACAATGGTGAAGTTGAATGGAATGCACAGGGAGAAGATATTTATTATCAGGGAACTACAGATAAAGAGCTGCCGGTTTCAGTAAAACTGACTTATTATCTTGACGGAAATGAAATATCATCTGATGAACTTTTAGGAAAAAGCGGCAGAGTTACAGTTCGTTATGATTATGAAAATAATCAAAAAGTAACGGTAAAATATAAAGGCAAAAATACGGATATGTATGTACCGTTTCTTATGATATCAGCGTCCATACTTGACAGTGATAAATTCAGCAATATTGAAGTAACAAACGGACAGTATATTTCTGACGGTGAAAGATTTATTATTACAGGTATGGCAGTTCCCGGATTGTCAGAGAGTCTTGAATTGGATAAGCAAAAGGATAGTGATATAAATATTCCGGATTATTTTGAATTTTCTGCTGACGTAACAGATTTTTCTATTTCAACTTCATTTACCGTTGCAACTAACGAATTATTTTCTGGTATAGATATGGATGATGTTAATGATATTGATGATTTAGATAAAAAAATAAGTGAAATGACCGATGCGGCCGAGAAGCTTACAGACGGTTCCTCAGAGCTTTATGACGGTATCAAATCTCTAATGGATGGTACTGGAACACTGGAAGACGGTGTGTCTCAGCTTTACAGCGGAACTTCTGAGCTTAACGACGGTGCTGGGGAGCTTGCATACGGTTCTGAAATACTTGAAAACGGCGTAGGTTCGGTATCTGATGGAGCAGCAGCGTTATATGAGGGAATAAATTCTGCAAAAACTGGTTCAGAAAACCTTGCGCAAGGAGCTAAGAGTTTGTCTGAGGGATTTTCACCTATATTGGATGGTGCTTCAGCTTTGAATGACGGTGTTGAAGCAGTTCTGGAAGGTTCTAAACAAGTAGAATCAGGAGCTAAAAGCTTGTCGGAGGGAACTTCTCAGCTAGAAAACGGTTCAAAAACATTATCTGAATCAGCATCAAAATTAGATGATGGTGTATCCGCAGTACAAAACGGCGTTGAACAGCTTAAATCAGGAATGGAAGACGCCCTGGGCGGTATTGATCAGTTAAACAGCGGTGCAGAAAGTTTGTCAGGCGGTCTTGGAAATCTTTCAGATGGAATCGATCAGGCAAGTATTAGTCTTGATGATACTATAAGCTATAATAGACAGGTTCTCGAAGGTCTTAAAGCGGTATATGAGCAGACACAAGATGAAAATATCGGTCAAATGATAGGTATTATGGAGCAGACTATTGCCGGACAGGAAGAAATTTCAGCTTCTATGAAAGACGGGGGCGCTTTAAAAGATGGTACGACTCAACTTATTGACGGAGCCTATGCATTAAGTGATGGTATTGGTAATTTGGAGGAAGGATCATCAGCGCTTGCTGAAGGTGTAAATGACATTGATGAGGCTTTATCAAGTTTAAAAGAGGGAAGTACACAAATTAGTAAAGGCAGCGACACACTATTTAATTCTGTAATTAAGGTAAATAAAGGCGCATCAGATTTAACTAATGGAACTAGCAATCTTACATCTGCTAATAATTCTTTAAAAGACGGTACTGAGGAATTAAAATCAGGAGTTAAACTTGCACAAGACGGTGCTGATTCGCTTTATGCCGGCGCTGATTCACTGAAAAGTGGTCTTTCTCAGCTCAAGGAAGGCGGAAAAACTTTAAAAAACGGTACTGATACGCTTTATAATTCCATTGGAGCTTTAACAAGCGGTGCAGCAGCAGTATATGAAGGCAGCGGAAGTCTTATGGATGGTATGTATTCACTTAAAAGCGGAGTTTCGGAATTCTCTGATGGAACTAAAAAGCTTGAAAGCGGTTCAAAGGAATTGAAAGAGGGAATGGAAAAGTTTAAAAAAGAAGGAGTAGATAAAATATCACATGTATATAATGATGATGTAAAAGAACTTATTGATAGAATTAAAAAGCTTACAGATCTTTCAAAAGAGTATAATAGCTTCTCAGGAATTGAAAACAACATGGATGGTAAAGTAAAATTCATTTATACAATTGATGGTATTGAAGAATAAATATTAACATTATATTTTTAATGCCCTTTGAATCTGATTGATTCAAAGGGCATTTAGTTACTATAGATCTTGTAAATCTGCAGCCGGAATATCATTTTCAATATTATCTCTAGCAAGATCATTATCAATAACCGGATAAATTGGCGATATCGGTTTTTCATGATCGGATTTAATATTTTTTAAGGAAGTTGGTCTGGAGTGATATACTTTAAGTGATGGTGATGATGTTCCGGCTATGATAGGGTTAACATGTGTTTTACCGTGTTTAGCTTTACCTTGAATTTCCGGTACAGGTGAAACATCATTGTGTTTTTTTATATGTGTTCTTTCAGGACGTTTCATTCCTTGTTTTGACATATTTTATCACCTCAAATATATCATATCCATTTCATATAAATATATTCGGTTTTAGTTATAATTATCTCGATTCCTGTTATTTAAAACAAACATTATTACTGCTGATATAATTATAATAATATAGCCTATAATACTATACATATCAGGAATTTGCTGAAAAATAATAAGACCTAGTATTGCTGAAAAAATGATCTGAGTGTAATCATATACCGATATTTCTTTTGCTGGTGAACAGCGATATGCAGCAGTAATTGAAAACTGACCTGCGGCAGCCGTCAATCCTGCACATATTAGATAAACAAATCCAGAAATGGGATATGCTGACAGAAAGTGGAGAATGGAAGATTTAATTGGAAATGAAAATAAAGAAAAAAAGAATACAATAAACGTTCCATTTTCACCGTTTTGACCAAGATACCTAACCGTAGTATACGCAGCACCCGCTCCCATACCGCCTAAAAAACCGATAACGGCCGGAAAAAATTCCATACCTATAAATGTTGGTTTAATAATAAATAAACTTCCTAAAAAAGCAGAGATTACAATTATTACCTGAGTCAATGAAACCTTTTCTTTTAAAAATATCAAAGAAAAAATTATTGCAAAGAATGGTGACATTTTATTTAACATAGACGCATCAGACAAAACCATGTGGTCAACTGCATAAAAATTACATAATATTCCTATAGTTCCTGCAATTGAACGGATAAAATGAAATTTAAGATTTCCCTTATGCCACTTGATTTCTACTTTATTTTTCTTTAAAAGAACAAAAGCAAACATCAATGCAATAAGATTTCTAAAAAAACTTTTCTGAACTGTAGGTATATCGCCGGAAAGACGTACAAAAGTGTTCATTAGCGCAAAACAAAATGCAGATACAATTATATAAAATATCCCTAAGTATTTTCTATTTATTTTTATCATAATTTATGCCTTAACAGCTTTATGAAATACTTTTTTACGTCTTTGTTGTTTTTCCAGCCCTTGCCACTGTCAGCCATAACGGACTGATATTCGTCATAGTACGC
>OLSL01003071.1_pt1 | contig 12319 bp, 10 predicted proteins | sample 1672511 | NCBI WGS metagenome assembly OLSL01 (sample SAMEA3136694, study PRJEB25190) | human gut metagenome | biome: human gut; feature: human-associated habitat; material: faeces | place: Austria | collected 2013
GCGGGGCGTCGGGGACGCCGCCCCCTACAGTGGCGAACCGTGAACTTTCCCGCTATGGCAGACGTCCGCAAAAAGGTCATCCCTCCCGGGACTATTGCAACCCTGTAGGGGCCGGGCATGCCCGGCCCGCGGCCTGACGAAAGCGCCCGTCTGCGGGAACACCCCGGGCGGATATAGAATCCGCCCCTACGGGAAATCACTGCCGCCCCTTTTGCGGTTTGTATGTAGGGTGACGAACCGCGGGCGTACATCCCGCAAACCCATCTTTCAACAACAACCGCCGCCCGTCGTGGAAAACTTCCCCGGCGGGCGGCGGTTTATTGCGCGTAAATAGAGTTTACTTGCTGATCCTGTCGATCACGGCCAACTCGTCGGGCGTGAACGTCGTGTGCTCCACGGCCTTGATGTTGTCCAGAATCTGCTGCGTTTTGGAGGCACCGATCAGAACCGTTGTGACCTCGTCGTGGTGCAGCAGCCAGGCAAGGGCCATCTCGGCCAGGGTCTGACCGCGCTGCCGGGCAAGGTCGTTCAGGGCGCTGATCTGCGCAAGGCGCTCCGGCGTGATGTCCTTCTCCTTCAAGAACCGCCCGTCGGTGTGGACGCGGCTGTCGGCGGGGATGCCGTGCAGATAGCGGTCCGTCAAAAGCCCCTGCGCCAGCGGGCTGAAGGTGATGATGCCCTTGTGCAGCTTCGCGGCGGTATCCTTTAACCCGTTGTGCTCAATCGTGCGGTCAAAGATCGAATACCGGTTCTGGTTGATGACGAACGGTACATGCAGCTCGTCCAGAATGGCCGCGGCCTTTTCCAGCGTCGGGCCGTCGTAGTTGGATAGACCGGCGTACAGCGCCTTGCCGCTGCGCACGGCCTGCGCCAGTGCGCCCATCGTCTCCTCCAGCGGGGTGTTGGGGTCCATGCGGTGGTGGTAGAAAATATCCACATAGTCCAGCCCCATGCGCTGCAGGCTCCGGTCCAGGCTGGCCAGCAGATACTTGCGGCTGCCCCAGTCGCCGTAGGGGCCGTCCCACATCAGGTAACCGGCCTTGGTGGAGATGATCAGCTCGTCGCGGTAGACGCCGAGGTCGTCCCGCAGAATTTTACCAAAATTCAGCTCGGCAGCGCCCGGCTCGGGGCCGTAGTTGTTGGCAAGGTCAAAGTGGGTGATGCCGTGGTCAAACGCCGTGCGGCAGAGCGCGCGCATATTCTCATACGGGGCGGTGTCACCGAAATTATGCCACAGCCCCAGCGAGACAGCGGGCAGCATAAGGCCGCTGGCCCCGCAGCGGCGGTAGGGGATGACCTGATAGCGGTTTTGTGCGGCTTGGTACATGGGGAAAGCCTCCTTTGTTTTTCTTTCATTATAATATCCGCGGCGGGTGCAGACAATGTGAAAGCTGCACAAAAAGCAACATCAAAATTCGACACTTGACATAAATCCGATTTCGGACTATAATGAAATCCGAAATCGGATTTTAAAGAGGAAAGAGAATGGAAGAAAAGGAATCCCAGGCCCGCGCCCTGCTGGACAAAACGAACCGCCAGTTCAATGAGTGCAATGCCCTGTACCACGCGGCGGCGCAGCGGTGCGGCCTGTCGGACGCAGCGTTCTGGACGCTGTATGCGCTGGTGACGTCGTGCGAGCCGCTGACCCAGAACCGCATTGCGGCGGACTGGGGCATCCCCAAGCAGACGCTGAACTCCGCCGTGGCGGCTATGGTCAAAAAGGGCCTGCTGGCGCTTTGCCCGGGAAAAGGAGCCCACAGCGGAAAGATCGTGACCCTGACCGCCGAGGGCCGTGCGCTGGCCGAGCGCACCGTCGTGCCGGTCATCGCCGCCGAGGAAAAGGCCATCCGCGCCTTTGGCCTTGCAAGCGCCGAGGAAATGCACCGTCTGGCGCAGCGGCATCTGGAATGCCTGCAGCGGGAGTTTGAAAAAATTGCGCGGTAGGGGCCGGGCATGCCCGGCCCGCAGCATAACGGAAACAGAGAGGTAAAGGCAAGGTGCAGGGCCGGACATGTCCGGCCCCTACGCGCGTGCCTGCCGCAAAAACAGGAGCATTTATGTCAAAATCAAACCAGATCCAGCTGTCCGACCACTTTACCACGGGGCGGCTGCTGAAATTCACGGCGTCGCCTATTATCATGATGATCTTCACGTCGATCTACACGATTGTGGACGGCTTCTTTGTCTCGAACTGCGCGGGCAAAACGGCGTTCACGGCGCTGAACCTCATTTACCCCTATCTCCAGATGCTGGGCTGCCTCGGCTTTATGATCGGCACGGGCGGCAGTGCGCTGGTCGCCATGACGCTGGGCATGGGCGATGAGAAGCGCGCAAACCGGCTGTTCAGTATGCTGGCCGTTGCGACTGTGGGCATCGGCGCGATTTTCAGCGCCATCGGCCTGGCACTGCTGCGGCCCGTGGCGCTGCTGCTGGGCGCAACGCCCGAACTGCTGCCCAACTGTCTGCTGTATGGCCGCATTTTGCTGACATTCCAAACGGCGTTCATGCTGCAATATCTGTTCCAGAGCTTCTTTATTGCCGCGGAAAAGCCCAAGCTGGGCCTGTTCTTCACGGTGGCGGCGGGCGTGACCAACATGGTGCTGGACTTCGTGCTCGTCGGCGTGGCGGGCTTTGGGCTGGCCGGTGCGGCGTCGGCGACGGTCATCAGCCAGATGGTCGGCGGTGTGGCGCCCGTTTTCTACTTTGCTAAGCGCCGTCCCGGCTGCCGCCTGTATCTCACAAAGCCGCTGTTCAGCCTGCGGGAGCTGTTCAAAGCCTGCACCAACGGCATCAGCGAGCTGATGACGAATATCTCGATGTCGCTGGTCGGTGCGCTGTACAATATGCAGCTGCTCAAGCTGTTCGGCGCGGACGGCGTTGCGGCCTACGGCGTGCTTATGTATGTGGGCTTTGTGTTCGCGGCGGTGTTCATCGGCTATTCTCAGGGCACAGCGCCCATTGTCAGCTACCACTTTGGCGCGGACAATAAGGACGAACTGAAAAACCTGCTGCGCAAAAGTGCGGGCATCATTGCGGTGGCCGGTGTGGCGATGCTGACTTCCAGTGAGCTGCTGGCCGAGCCGCTGGCCAAAATCTTCGTCGGCTACGATGCAGGGCTGCTGGCGCTGACGACCCATGGTATGAAGCTGTACTGCATCAGTTTTATCCTGTCAGGCTTCAACATCTTCGGCTCGGCGTTCTTCACGGCACTGAACAACGGCACAGTGTCGGCGGCTATCTCCTTCCTGCGCACGCTGCTGTTCCAGGTCGTGTCCATCCTGACCCTGCCGCTTATCATCGGCGTGGACGGCATCTGGCTTGCGGTAGTTGCCGCCGAGGCCATGGCGCTGGTATGCACCGGAGGGTTTGTTGTGAGGGGAAGAAAGAGGTATGGGTATCTGTAAATAAAAAAGAGGGCGCGAAAGCGTCCTCTTTTTTGCGTCTCTAAGGCTTCCCCCGCGGGGCTGCGCCCGCAGGCGGCTGATGAGGGCAGAATCTGCCATTGCACACCGTTAACGGGTAATATCCGGCACACTCGCCCCTCATCCGGCCTCGGGCGGGGCCTCGGCCACCTTCCCCCGCGGGGGAAGGCTACCTGGCTTATTCCTCCTCTTCCTCCTCCAAAATCTCCTGCGCGACCTCGCCGCGGCTCATGCGGGTGTCCATGGCGCGCTTTTCGATCAGGCGGTGGGCGTCGGTCTCGGTGTAGCCTTTTTTCTCAATCAAATAGCACTTTGCGCGGTCCACCAGCCGCAGCTGGGCGATTTTGTCCAGCAGCTTTGCGTTCTCGGTCCGCAGCACGGCCAGGCGCTTGTAGCTGCTGGCCGCGATCTGCACGGCCTGCCGGAACTGTGCGCCGGTGAACGGCTTGGCCAGCACAAGCACGCCGAAATCCTGCAGTTTATCCGCGATCTGCTCCGCGGTGCCGGTCTTGGCCAGAAGGATGACGCCTGCGTCGGTCTTTTCCACGGCGTCGGTGCCCAGCTCGTGGCCGAACTCGTCAGGCAGGGGCGTGTTGATGATGACGACCTCAAAGTCGTTGGTATCCATGCGGCGGCGCGCTTCGCCGCCGCTGGCGACAATCGTGGGGCGGGTATAGCCCAGCTCTCCGATATGCCGCGCCAGATATTCATTGGCGTTATTCCCAGCCGAAACGATCAGGGCTTTTGCCATAGGCTGCCCTCCCTTCCTGATAATTTACGATGAAGCTTTCGGACAGGCCGTAGGGCGGGGTGCCCCCACCCCGCCGTGGGCGTGTGCCGCACGGAAAAGTTTTCTCTCCGGGCACACGGGCACGGCGGCCTGAGGGCAGGCCGCCCTACGTACTCCCGTAAAATCAAATGATCAGGAAGCTGTGCGCTCTTTCCCAGCTCTCGGTGTCGGGGGCACTCTCGGCGTCGTGGCAGAGCTGGGTCTGGTACTCAAAGTACTTGTTCATCAGGGCAACGGGCAGCTCGCGGCTGATAAACTCACTCTGCCCGGCCACGGTGATGGCCTCGCGCAGGGTGCGGGGCAGGCTGTCCAGACCCGCCGCCGCGCTGGGATGGAACAGGTTGCGGTTCACGGCCTCGGGCAGGGGCAGGCTGTGCTCGATGCCGTCGAGACCGGCGGCCAGGATCAGGCCGATGACCAGATACGGGTTGCCCGCGGGGTCGGGCCCGCGCAGCTCAACGCGGCAGAACTCGCCGTGGGCGCTGGGCAGACGCACGAGCTGGCTGCGGTTCTGGCGGCTCCAGCTCACGTACAGCGGGGCCTCGTTTGCGCCCAGGCGCGCGTAGGAGTTGGGCACAGGGTTGCAGAACGCCGTCAGCTCCCGCGCGTGGGCCAGGATGCCCGCCACAAAATGTCCGGCCTCGCTGTCGGGCGTAAAGGCACCGTCAAACAGGTTCTTGCCGTCCCGCAGCAGCGAGACATTGACATGCAGACCGCTGCCCGGCTGGTTGGCCAAAGGCTTGGGCATGAAGCTGGCAAACAGACCGTTGCGGGCCGCAATGGCCTTGACGGTGCTCTTGAAGGTGTTCAGATTGTCGGCGGATTTCAGCGCCGTCGTGTAGCGGAAGCAGACCTCGTTCTGGCCGTGGCCGCTCTCGTGGTGGCTGTGCTCGGGGTGCAGGCCCATTTCCTCAATGGCAAAGCAGATCTCCCGGCGGATGTTCTCGCCCTTGTCCAGCGGCGGGATGTCAAAATAGCCGCCTATGTCCAGCGGAATGCGGGTCGGGTTGCCGTGCTCGTCGGTCTCGAACAGGTAGAACTCGCACTCGCAGCCGACGTTGCAGACAAGGCCCATGGCGCGGGCACGCTTGATGACGGATTGCAGGTAGCCGCGGCAGTTGCCCTCAAACGGCTTGCCGTTGGGCAGGGTGATGTCGCAGTACATGCGGATGACGCGGCCCTCGGTGGGGCGCCACGGCAGCACGGTGGCGGTGTCCGGGTCCGGCCAGAGCACAAGGTCGCTCTCCTCGACGTTCATGAACCCGGCGATGGACGACCCGTCGAAGCTGACACCCTCGGCAAAGGCGCGGGGCAGCTCACTGGCAAAAAGCGAAACGTTTTTCTGGTTGCCGAAAATATCGCAGAATGTCAATTTTGCGAACTTAACATCGTTGTCCTCAACAAAATTGAGAATGTCCTGTGCGGTGCGTTTCATAGGAACCTCCTGTAAAAGCCTTCCCCTGCGGGGGAAGGTGGCGCGAAGCGACGGATGAGGGGCGGGTGTGCCGCGGCAGACCGTGAACGGGTCGTATGGCAAGGCTGCCCCTCATCAGCCGCCTGCGGGCGGCAGCTTCAGTCTCCGCGCTAAGAGCCGCCTCCGGCGGTTGCGCTTCGACACGCGCCTGCGGGCGCAGCCCCAAGGGGGAAGCCGCAGATACTCGAAAGGCCCACCTTGAGCGGGCGGGCCTTTCGAGCTGGTGTAAGAAATAGGAAAAGGAGAATGGCGATTGTAAAAGGGTGTAACCTTACACCCGGCTGCGTCTTCACTGTGCGGGGCGGGGACGCGGCCAGTAAGGAAAATGGCGTGATGTGGGCGGGCTGTTGCTTGCGGGGAAACAACCCATCCCGTAGGGGCGCATTCTATATGCGCCCGTCAACCGGCAGCCTCTTGCGGGCGGATACGGGAGCCGCCCCTACAGAAAGCGCGGGAGAAAATCACTCGGTGTAGAACAGCATACGGCTGTAGCAGGGCAGGGGCCAGTAATCCTCATCGACGATGCTCTCGGCCTCGTCGGCGGCGGCACGCAGGGCATCCATCGCGGGGATAACCTCGTCGTGGAAGGCGTGTGCCTTGGCGGCCTCGTCGTCCATGGCGCTGACCTTGTCGGTAGCGGCCTGCAGGGCGTCGGTGGCGTCGGACATCTCGTCGGTGTACTTGCTCAGGGCGGTCAGGACCTTCGTCTCGGCCTTGGTGGAGATGCCCTCCACAGCGGCGGTCTTGGCGGCGGCTGCGCCGGCGACCTCGCCCATGTAGGCGGTGGCGGCGGGGATCAGCTGCTTGTTGGCGATCTTGAGCATCGTGCGGGCCTCGATGTTGAGGATCTTGGAGTAGTGCTCCATCTCGACCTCGTAGCGGCTCAGCATCTCGGTCTTGGTCAGGACGCCGAACTCCTCCATCAGGGCAATGTTCTTCTCGTCCTTCAGCGCGATCATCGCGTCGGGGGTGCACTTGCGGTTCGGCAGGCCGCGGCGCTCGGCCTCGACCTCCCATGCCTCGCTGTAGCCGTTGCCGTTGAAGATCACGCGGCGGTGCTCGTTCAGCGTCTTTTTGACCCAGGCGGCAGCCGCGCACTCAAAGTCGGCGGCACCGGCGGTCTCGGCCACGAACTCCTTCAGGCTCTTGGCGACGGCGGCGTTCAGGATCGTGTTCGCGTCGGACAGGTTCTCGGCGGAGCCGGGCATACGGAACTCAAACTTGTTGCCGGTGAAGGCGAACGGAGAGGTACGGTTGCGGTCCGTGGTGTCCTTGCTGAACTTGGGCAGGACATCAACGCCTAGGTCCATCTTCATCTTGACGGGGCCGGCATAGGGGGAATCGGTGCAGATGGCATCGATAACGGCCTCCAGCTCCTCACCGACGAAGATGGAAATGATGGCCGGGGGTGCCTCGTTGGCGCCCAGACGGTGATCGTTGCCCGGGGTGGCGACGGAGGTGCGCAGCAGGTCGGCGTAATCGTCAACGGCCTCGATGACTGCGGACAGGAACACCATGAACTGCAGGTTTTCCATCGGGGTGTCGCCGGGGTCCAGCAGGTTCTCGTGCTTGGTGCCGAGGGACCAGTTGTTGTGCTTGCCGCTGCCGTTGACGCCCTCGAACGGCTTCTCATGCTGCAGGCAGACCAGACCGTGCTTGTCGGCGATCTTCCTCATCATCTCCATCGTCAGCAGGTTGTGGTCGATGGCGACGTTGGTGGTGTCGTAGATGGGGGCCAGCTCATGCTGGCAGGGGGCGACCTCGTTGTGCTTGGTCTTGGCGGGAATGCCCAGCTTCCACAGCTCCTCGTCCAGCTCCTTCATAAAGCCGGAGACGATGGGGCGGATCGTGCCGAAGTAGTGCTCCTCCAGCTCCTGGCCCTTGGACGGGGCAGAGCCGAACAGCGTGCGGCCACACAGCACCAGGTCCAGGCGCTTCTGGTAGTCCTCCTTCTTAATCAGGAAGTACTCCTGCTCGGGGCCGACGGTGGTCACGACGCGGTCTACATCCTTGCCGAACAGCTTCAGCACCTTGCAGGCCTGGTCGGAGATGGCCTGCATCGAGCGCAGCAGCGGGGTCTTTTTGTCCAGTGCCTCGCCGGTGTAGGAGCAGAACGCAGTGGGGATGCACAGCGTATCGTCCTTCACGAAAGCGTAGCTGGTGGGGTCCCAGGCGGTGTAGCCGCGGGCCTCGGCGGTGGCGCGCAGGCCGCCGGAGGGGAAGGAGGAGGCGTCCGGCTCACCCTTGATGAGCTCCTTGCCGGAAAACTCCATGATGGCGGTGCCGTCCGGCTGGGGGCTGACAAAGCCGTCATGCTTCTCACTGGTGATGCCGGTCAGAGGCTGGAACCAGTGGGTGTAGTGGGTGGCGCCCTGCTCAATGGCCCAGCGCTTCATGACGCTGGCCACGACGTTGGCGACCTCAAGGTCCAGCGGCTGGCCCTTCTCAATCGTCGCCTTGAGGCTCTTGTAGGTCGAGCTGGGCAGACGCTCGCGCATCTCATGCTCGTTGAAGACTTTGCTGCCGTAAAGTTCCATAACGGTTGCTGCCATACTTCTTACTCCTTTATTTCCTCTATTTACAGAAAAAGGACGCTGCGAAAACACATTCGCAGCGCCCTTGCTGTTATGCCTCTATTATACGGGGTAAGCGGACAAAATGCAACTGGCAATCTGACGAAAGAAGCGACGGTTTTTTGGTTGAAATACGGCAATACTGTGAACTGTGCGCGAGAGACGGAATGTGGTATACTAAGAGCAGGCCGGATGGCCGCAGGCGCAACGACTGCTGCGCAGCGCCGTAGGGGCCGGGCATGCCCGGCCCGCTGCTGGACGGCATTGCAGCGATAACGGATAGGTTGAGGGCCGGACATGTCCGGCCCCTACAGGGAGGCAGGGGCTCATTATGGAAATCGAACGCAAATGGATGGTCACGGGCTGGCCGGAGGGGCTGACCCAGACCTCGGACTATCAGATGGATCAGGGCTACGTCAGCGTGCGCCCCACGGTGCGCATCCGGCGCGAGGCCCTGCAGGGCGGGCGCACGGCGCTGGTGCTCTGCTTTAAAGGGGCGGGCACCCTGAGCCGCGAGGAGATCGAGACCGAAATCGACGCCGAGCTGTTCGCAAAGCTCGAGCATTTAATAGGTAAGCCCCTTATCCGCAAGGAGCGCCGCGGCTATCGGCTGCCCGGCGGGCTGACGCTCGAGGTCAACTGCGTGGACCCCGACCTGCCCACGGCCTTCTGGTACGCCGAGGTCGAGTTTGAAACCGAAGCCCAAGCCCTCGCCTGGGACCCCGCCGCCGCGGGCCTTGCCGACTACCTGCGCGACGAATGCACCGGCAAGCCCGGCAGCAGTATGGGGGAGTACTGGCTTCAGACGCGAAAATGAAAATAAGGAAGCTTTCCCCCGTGGGGGAAGGTAAAAATTTGTATTTGTAAAATCTCCGCCCCCACCTTTACAAAAGCCCTTGAAACGACTACAATGTTAGTATATTTACTACAACAGGAAAACCTGAAAAGGAGCAATGGAATGAAACGTGTTCTGCTTGTGATCGCAGCGCTGCTCTCCCTGACAGTGCTGCTGGCGGCCTGCAAAAAGAGCGGCGATACCATCTCGACCTCCACCGCGGAAAGCACACCCGCGACGGTGGAGGCGACCCCCGCTCCCACCGAGCTGCCCCCCTATGAAGCCAACGTCCTGACCGGTGAGCCGAAGGGTGCTGACTACCCCGAGGGCCAGCGCATCACCGCCGTGATGGTCAACAACATCGTGGCGGCCCGCCCCCAGCGCGGTCTGTCCAAGGCCGACATCCTGTTTGAGATCAAGGTCGAGGGCGGCATCACCCGTTTCATGCCTGTCTTTACCGATTATAAGACCGTCGGCGAGGTCGGCCCCGTCCGCTCGGGCCGCGACCAGTTCTTCCGCCTGATCCTGCCCTGGCAGGCGCTCTATATCCATGAGGGCCAGTCCGTCGTCATGCAGCAGTATGCCATCGACTACGACTACGGCAAGCTGAACAACAACGACGGTGCCAACGGCTACCGCGATTATGGCCGCGTCAACTGGGCCGGCAAGAGCTACAACGCCGGTTCTCTGGCGCTGGAGCACACGATGTACACCAACGCCGACAACATCGCAAACTATATCAGCAGCCAGAACGTGGACATGAACCGCACCTACAACTCCACCTTCTTTAACTTTGTGGATTACCGCCTGGGCACGACCCGCGACCTGTCCAACAGCCTGGACAGCGCCTACAGCGATAAGTACGGCCCCGTCGTCTCCGACGGCCAGTATATCGAGATCGAGCACAGCCAGTCCTACAAGACCCGCTTCATCTACGACGAGTCCACCAACGAGTACAAGATGCAGCAGAACTACTCCGACGGCCAGTGGCGCGATACCGTGGACGAGGCCGCCGACAACAAAGTGCTGACCTTCCCCAACGTCATCGTGCTGTACACCGACATCCACACCTACCCCGGCCACGAGGCCAAGGACCTGCAGTACGTTGAGTACGCCTGGGGCGGCATCGGCTACTACTGCTACGGCGGCAAGTGCGAGAAGATCTACTGGCAGAAGGGCACCCCGCTGGAGGCCCTGCGCCTGTACTACCTGAACGAGGACGGCACCTGCAGCGACACCCCGCTGGAGGTCAACACCGGCAAGAGCTATGTGGCCGTGACCGACGTAGACTTTGCCGGGAACTTTGTCCACAGCACGCTGGACGGCGTCAACCTGTCCACCGCTACGACCCAGACCTACGAGAAGAGCTATGTCGAGGACGACGCCAAGACCGGTGAGACCCTCGGCTCCTCCACCGACGACCTGACCGCAGCCGCCACCGGCAGCGGCGAGGCTGAGCCCACCGAGGCTCCCGCGCAGGAACAGGCCCCTGCTGAGGAGCAGGCCCCTGCCGAGGAGCAGGCCCCCGCCGAGGAATCGGCTCCCGCATCAGAGCAGGCTCCCGATCAGCAGGAAAACACGGAGAACGCTGAGGGCAGCCAAGGTTAAGCATCCATCAACAACGCGGCTCGCCCGGCGGGCCGCGTTATTTTTATGAGAGAGGTACACTATGAAAAAATGGCAGGCATTGGGCAGTGCTGCGGCGCTGCTGGCGGCACTGCTTCTGGAGGGCTGCAGCGGGCAGCAGGCAGCGGCCACGCCGGAGCAGGCGGCCACGCCTTCCCCCGCAGCTACGGCAGAGCCGACCCCCGTTCCGGCCCCGGCAGGCAACCCGCTGACCGGGCTGGACGACGCCGACTACACCGGCAAGCGCCCCGTGGCCGTGATGCTGCGCACGCTGGACGGCGCACAGCCCCAGTGGGGCATTGCGTCCGCCGATGTGCTGATCGAGGGCGTGACCGAAGGCAACACCGCGGGTCTGATGGCGCTGTTTGCCGACGTGGACCGCATCAGCAAGGTGGGGCCGGTCGGCCCGGGCCGCGACCTGTTTTTGCAGGCCGCGCTGCCGCTGAACGCGATGCCGGTCTCGATTGACAAGAACGTCTACGCGGCAAACCTGCTCAACACGCTGGCGTATCAGGATCTGGACGGCTACCACGTCGGCAAGACGGCGTTTGCCTTTGACCAGGGCCGTCAGGACGCAGGCTACCGCGAGGAAAACTGCTGGTACACCACCGGCGAGCTGATCCGCAGCGGTGCGGCCAGCTACGGCACGGCTCTGGAGGGCAGCAACACCCCGCTGTTCCGTTTTGGCACGCGGGAGGAGGTTGCCCCCGAGAACCGCAGCGGCATGAGCCTGACCGTGACGTTCTCGAAATCCGACAGCGAGCAGCTGAACTACAACACCGGCACCGGCCTGTACGAGAAGCTGAACGCCGACGGAAGCCCGATGACCGACGCCGACAACGGTCAACAGGCGGCGTTCACCAACGTGTTTGTGCTGTATGCGTCCAGCGGCATCAAGGATGACGGCTACACCCGCCAGTACGACATGACCGGCGGCACCGGCCTCTACCTGCACGGCGGCGCGTGGGAGCAGATCTCCTGGAGCAAGGAGGACGCCACCGGGCCGTTCAGCCTGACCGCCGCCGACGGCACGCCGCTGACCGTGGCCCTGGGCAAGAGCTTTATCGCGATCTGGGGCGGCTACTACGGCCAGGCCCTGCGCCTGACCGCCGCCGACGGCAGCGAACAGACCCTGCCCGAAAAGCCCGCCCTGCTGGCAAGCGGCGTCACTGATGAAGCCGCTGCCGCCGCCGAGGCCGCGCTGTCGAACGCGCAGAAGCTTATCGACGCGCAGGCTGCCATTGACCAGGCCAACGCCAGCCTGGCCGAGGCACAGACTGAATTGCAGGACGCCCAGGCTGCCCTGGACGCCGACAGTGAGAACGCCGACCTGCTCGCCGCCCGCGATGCCGCGCAGGCAAAAATTGACGAGCTGAACCAGGCCATTGCGGACAATCAGGCATATCTGGATGCGAACGCTCCGCAGCCGGAGGAAACCGCGCAGCCGGAGGCAACCGAAGCCCCGGCAGAATGATGAAGGTGAGCGGCAGCCGCCCGCATCCCCGCAGCCGCCCGCTGCAAAAATTGCCGCCCTGTAGGGGCCGGGCATGCCCGGCCCGCGGCCTTCCCATAGCCGCCCATACACCATCCACAGCCGGG
>OLSL01003073.1_pt1 | contig 12315 bp, 15 predicted proteins | sample 1672511 | NCBI WGS metagenome assembly OLSL01 (sample SAMEA3136694, study PRJEB25190) | human gut metagenome | biome: human gut; feature: human-associated habitat; material: faeces | place: Austria | collected 2013
GCTGCATCCAGTCAGAGTACGCCGCCGAGGACATTCATGCCTATTACTATGACATCCCCTTTGAAGAAACCCTTCGCCGCCATGAGACGAAGCCTAATCGGGCGGATTTCGGCTCGGAGGCCATGCGGGATTGGTGGAAGGAGAAGGACTATATCGGGGATCTTCCAGAGAAAATTTTGACGCAGACTATGACATTGGAGGATGCTGGGGCGCGGATTCTGGCGGATGTGCAGGCGCGGTAGAATTGGAGGAAAACATGACGATTTATGAAGTGACGAAGCAGGATCATGAATTGATTCGGCTTGCGCTGGAGGTTTTAGCCAAGAACTTCGACGACGGTATCTACAATCACACGGTTGGCTGCGCTATACTGTGCAAGAACGGTAAAATCTACACTGGCGTGAACTGCGACGGTATTCATGGCTCCTGCGCGGAGTACATCACCATGGGCATTGCCATTTCCGCAGGAGAACGGGAGTTTGATACCATTGTTGCGGTGCATGAAAAACACCTGAACTGCGTCATTCCGCCCTGCGGGAACTGCCGTCAGATGTTGTTTGAATATGCACCGGATATTAAAGTGATTGTAAATGATGAAAATGGTAATTTGATAAAAGTCACCGCCGAAAACCTGCTGCCCTTTGCATGGAAGCCTGTTGTTTGCGAGTAGGCTCATAACGTTAAGTGCGTTTGGAAACAGGAGCGATTTCAAAGGTTTTACAAGGACGAAACCTAAGGACACGCAAGCGCTGGAGGGGAGAAAATTATGGAGAAATATTACGAAAAATATGAACAACGCTACAAAGCGGTCTACGCTGCTGGAGCAGATCAGTGGGGATATACCCCAGACGATACCACACTAAATGCAGTATTGCGGAACTGGGTCAGCACCCATGATCTGCAAGGAAAAAACGTTCTGGAGCTGTGCTGCGGAGAAGGCGGCGCAGGTGTCATTCTGTCCAAACTGGGGTGTGGTTATCACGGAATCGACCTTGCTCCATCGGCGTTGGAAACTGCAAAGCGGCTTCTCAGCCCATTTCCGGCCGCTTCTGTGGAGCGTCTGGATCTTGCTACGGAGACAATCCAAGGAGAATATGACGCTGCCCTTGATGTTATGGGGTTTCATATGCTGCTAGCCGACCAAGACCGTGCCGCATATCTCAGGAATGTCTATCAAGCGCTGAACCCAGGCGCACCTATGCTGTTCTTCAATGAGGCGTACTCCGCGAACGGATATGAAGGCGCCGTGGACAGCTACGAACAATGGCTCGAAATTACAGGCGAGGATTTTGTGGGCGCTGTGAAAAAGTATGCGAAGAAAGGTTCCGAAATAGTGGAAGTCATGATTCCGAGAATGCCTGGACGTTATATGCGGGAATCCGGCTATCGGGCAGAGCTGGAGGCAGCCGGGTTTATTGTAGATGAATTCCGTATCGAGAATGACTGGCGGGCAAGTATTTTTGTACATAAGGGGTAATGGCAATATGACCATCGTAAAATTCTATGACAATGTTGCGGATGAGCTTTTGAAATTTGCGGTAATCGTTGCGAGTTACAACGGGCAATGGGTATTCTGCAAACACAGGAACCGTGATACCTGGGAAATTCCCGGTGGGCACAGAGAGTACGGAGAGGCAATCCTTGAAACAGCCAGGAGGGAGCTGTACGAAGAAACCGGTGCAACCTTGTTTTCCATCACTCCGGTCTGTGTGTACTCCGTAACTGCCGATGATAATTTCGATGGGCAGGAAACCTTTGGAATGCTGTATTATGCAGAGATTACCGAACTTGAAAAAGAGCTTCACAGCGAAATAGAGCGGATTTCAATCATGGATCAGCTTCCAGAACGGTGGACATATCCAGAAATCCAGCCACAGCTTTTGCAGAAAGCAATTCATGCACTAAAATGACCTAAAAGGAGGTACCAAATGATTTTAACGACATCCCGCTGCCAAATCCGCAGCTTTTCTGAAGCCTACATCCAATCTGCCCTGCCGCTGTTCACCGATGAACGGGTTCGCGCCTTTTTAGGCGGCCCTATGCCAGCGGACTGGGCCGAAAAACGATTGGAGCGCTGGGCTACCGAGGAATCTGACAGCAAGTATTTTGCCGTTACACTGCTGGACGGCACGTTTATTGGCTTCATTGATATTTCGCCTTACCATGAACCGGAATATCAGGAGCTTTCCTATCTGTTCCTTCCGGAGTTCTGGGGCTATGACTATGCCTTTGAAGCCTGTCAGGCAGTGCTTCGTTATTGCGATGAGACGCTGGACTTGAAAACAGTCGTGGCGGAAACTCAGAGTGCCAATACGCGTTCCAGAGCCTTGCTGGAGCGGCTGGGGCTTACTATGGTACGACAGTTAGAACGCTTCGGGGAAATGCAGTGCGTGTATGAAAAAGCAAATCGTTTAAGCAATGAGGTTCGTCATAACCCAGTTACAGCTTGTATTGGAGGAATATACCGATGGAACACATCAAAAAACTGATTGGTCAGAAAATATACCTATCCCCGCTGCAAGCAGAAGATGCCGAGCAGCTTTGCCACTGGAGAAATGACCTTTCCCTGACCCGGCAGCTTGGAAGTCCCACGCGGCTTTCTAGTGTGGAATCCGAAGTGGAGCAAATTCGACGGTACAACAGCGGAGAGGAACATCACTTTGGAATCTTCTCTCTGGAGGATAATTCCCTGCTGGGCTATTGCGGAATCCGGGATTTTAACAGGCTCTATCAGTCTGCCAGAGTTGGAATTTTTATCGGTGACACAAAGAATCAAGGCAAGGGCTATGGGACAGAGGCCATGGCGCTGCTGGTGGGCTTTGGCTTCGACTATCTCAATATGCACAGCATCACTCTCAGCGTTCTCGATTTTAACGAACGTGCAATTGCCAGCTACAAGAAAATCGGCTTTCGGGAGTATGGTCGCAGACATGAATCCTATCGTTTGCACGGGCAGTGGCATGACTGGGTCGAGATGGAGATTCTGGAGCAGTGGTGGAGAGAAAGAAAACCGAAATAATAATTGCAGAGGAGAACCCACAACATGAATCAGTGCATTTTTTGCAAGCTATTAAGCGACCATACCGCAAAAATGATTTATAAGGACGATTTCACTTTCACGCTCTCTATATTGGAGGAACCATATGGATCATGTACTTATTATTATCGCTGGAATGCCTGCTGCGGGAAAGACTACTTTTGCAAAATATTTATCTGAAGAATTACGAATTCCGCTTGTTTGCAAGGACCGTGTTAAAGAGATTCTTTTTGATAAACTACACTATGATGCAAAAGCCAAATCTGAAACCCAGAAGTTTGGTGCGCTGGCATATAGCCTATCCTGGTACTTTTGTGAGGAAATAATGAAAAGCGGACAGCCGTTGATTTTTGAAAGTAACCTTGGAGCGGAATGTCCTTCCGAATTAAGAGATCTTGTGCAAAAGTATCGTTACTATGTTATTTCGGTGGTATTTGATGGCGATATGCAGATAATCCATCAACGTTTCCTTATGCGCGATCACAGTGTAGAGCGCCATCCGGGACTAGTTTCTGGTTGCCGTTTTGATACGCTAGATGATTTTCGAAATGCAGTTGAGGCTTGTCGCACCTTTTCCTATGGAGAGCATGTGATTCGAGTGGATACTAGTGATTTTTCTAGGGTATGTTACCACAATATAACCCAAAAGATTCTGTCTTTGGACAAGCAGAGCAAACTTATATAAGTTTGCAAAACAGACGCAGTTCAGGCAAGAACTGCGCGAGGAAATAAAAACTGCAGAAAATAAATTGAACTAAGGTGGAGGTTAGTTAGCATGACAGTTGATGTATATCAAAATGTCCTGACCTTGAAAATGAACGCTATCTATTGAGATTGAAGAAAGGCGGGCAGCTATGCTGGACAGAAGCATTCCGTATTACAACATCATTATGAAGAAGAATGCGCCTACAACCTTTGCTGTTCCGGCGCTCCCGCCCCAATTTGAGCTTCACTCCTACAGACCGGATGTAGCGCAGCAATGGGCGGAGCTCGAATACGAAATTGGAGATTATCCGTCCGTGCAGGAGGCAAGTGCGTATTTTGCCAAAACGTATTTGGGCAGACCGGGATTGCTGGCTCAGCGTGGTGTTTTCGTATCGGACAAGAATTCCGGCTGCTTAGTCGGCGCCTGCATTGCATGGTTTGACGATCAGAATGGTACGCCTGTTTCCTCCTTGCACTGGCTTATCACAAAAGAGGCGTACCAGGGCAGAGGCATCGGCTCCGCCTTGATTGCGGCTACACTAAGCATCTACGAACAAGAGAATGCATTTCCGGTTTATCTGCATACTCAGCCATGGAGCTATCAGGCGGTTTGGCTATACCATAAGCTCGGATTTCGGCTCATGAAGCAGGAATCCTTCGCTGGGTATGAAAATCAGTATGCGTTGGCGGTTCCGGTTCTTGCGCGCTACATAGAATCGGAATGTATGCGGGAATTGATGGAGCGGAGCGAATAATGCCATGATGCAAACCGTATAGGTCAACCTGTGCAAGAGGCTGGCAACATGATAAACCGTTTGCGTTTTACATCAAAATACGGTATACTCAATCCAAAGGAGGGATGCCCGATGGCACCTGTTTATCAGAAAAATGTAAAGTATACGCTGGCATCCCATGCGGTGGAGCGCATGCGCCCCAGCGATGATGCCATTGAGCTGATGCAGAAAATGTCTGACGGAAAAATCAGCGCGGATGATGCCGTGAATCAGCTGCTGAAAAAGTACGGCGTTTCTCAGGGGAAGCGCCATGGCTGAGAGCTTTAGCCGTTACGACGTATATACCGTCACGGGTTCTATTTACTGCTATCGGGACACCAATGTTCTGCGGAATCGGCTTGGAATCAGGGACAATCAGCAGCTTCGGATCGTGGAGGCTGACATTACGGCGGTGCGGCAGAATGATCTGCTGGAAACTCCGATCCTGGGGCGTTTTACATCCAATCACCTGTGCCGGATTCATAAATATCTCTTTGGAGACGTGTATCCCTTCGCGGGTCATTTCCGAAAAGAAGATATTATGAAGGGGACAACGCGCTTCTTGTCTCACAAGGAGATAGCGCCAAAACTGTCTGCGCTATTAAAAAAGCTGAAAGCTGAGAATTATCTCCGTGATCTGAGTGCAGAGGAGTTGACGTCCCGCAGCGCCTACTATCTGGCAGAGCTGAACTATATCCATCCATTCCGGGAGGGGAATGGGCGTTCCATTCGAGAGTTTATGCGGCTTCTTTATGCACAGGCTGGGTATGATGTTCATTGGGATGCTATTGAGCCGGAGGTGCTGTTGCGGGCGATGGAGGAGTCTGTGTATCGGACGGCGATGCTGGAAGCAGTGCTTGCGGAGTGCTTGGAAAAGCAGAGTTACTGACCAACTTCGTAATCCATGACAAGAAAAACGCCGACATACCAGTTACATAACCCGGAATGGAATACCATCTATTTCGTGCTATTCGATGCAATCTATTCGTGCTTCTGGTCGAAATATCCTTCGCCTAATAGCGCTGGTTCATCTTTCTTCTTTCATTTAAATCACTGCTGATTTTGTGCGAAATCAGCAGTTTTTCCTTACTGGTCATATTGGGATGGAGTTTTTGCAGAGAATGGTATTTTGTCACCCTATATAAAAGAGAAAAAATATAAACACTATTTATGCGTTACTGCTTTTCCCTCTACGATAAGTATCTACTAATTACGTTATTTACCATCTTCGCTTTTGTCAAAAGGACGAAATCGTATTGCCTTATTTTTCAAACTCTTGTATAATAAGATGTAAATTATGTGTTTCATATAAGTGCAACGGAGAATCAACCAGATTCATTAGCTCTAAAATTCGCATAATTTCACTTCTGGAGACTAAGAATATGCAGCAACTGATTTTCACAAAGGAGATGTTCATACTTGTCGAAGAATAACAATAATTTTTTTGTGAAGAAGAATGATTGGTCTATAATTAAAGATAAACTCCTTCAGTGTTATTTAATGCCATATTTTCAGAAAGTGCTTATGACCGGGAAAACGATCTACTACGTTGACTGTTTTTCTGGGAAAGGGAAATTTGATGACGGAACTGATGGTTCCCCGCTCATTGCTTTACGCATAAGAGATATATGTCTGTCGCAATCAAGACTCCTAAAGAAAGCTGGGGCAATAAAAACGTGCTTTATTGACAAAAACTATGGGACTGAACTATCTTTAAATATTGATGCTGCTGCACCAACTTATGACAAACCCGAAGTAATCTCAGGAAAATTTGAGGATAATATCGAGAAGTGCCTTCGAGATAAGCAAGGATACAATGTTTTTTTGTATATTGATCCGTACGGGATCAAGGCACTCGATTCCAATCTGTTTGATAAGTTTCAATCATATGGTTTCACCTCGCTTGAAATGCTTATCAATTTTAATTCATTTGGATTTTTCCGTGACGCTTGTCGGGTTATGAAGGTTGATTGTCAAAACGATTCTGCACTAAATGACCTTGAAGACTTGGTCGAGTATGATCCTACCACAGTTGATAGTACAACACAGTCAATGGAATTGCTGTCCAGGATTGCTGGTGGTGATTATTGGAAACAAATTGTCATTGAGTTCAAAAAAGGAACGCTTGACGGCTATGCAGCGGAACAGCGGTTATCATATGAATACAAGCAAGAATTAAAAAAGCGATATACCTATGTCCTAGACATGCCAATTCGATTAAAAGCAAATCAGCGACCTAAATATAGAATGATACACGTCTGTGATCATGAAGCTGGATGTTTTTTGATGGCACAGAATATGCAAAAACGAAAAGATGAACTATTTATCAACATCCAACAGGATGGACAATTGTCTCTTTATAATATGACTTCACTAGGTAGTTCCTCGGCAGAGGGAGAAACATACACACGGAATGAGATTTTAGAAAAAGTCAAACAACACCTAAAAGTTGTGCCATCATGTATTGGTATTACGAAATTTTTGGCATCGTTTATGACCGAAAACGGATTAATTTGTGAGTTCAAAATGATATATGACATTCTGAATGAGTTAAGCGCATCCGGAGTAATAGACATCATACGCCAGCCTAGCAAAACACTACAGAAACATCCGACAACTTTTTGGGAGGAAAAGAAGGGACGGTCTGTTACTATACGGAGGAGATAATAATGAAAAAAGTCAAAGGATATATTCAACGCAAGACCATGCTTTATGTTACAGGTGTGGAGTATGGTGATTATACTATGAATCATGTTTTTGGTTGTGCCCATGGTTGTAAGTTTCCATGTTATGCCTATTTGCAAAAGCGTAGATTTGGGCAAGTCTCCTCATACGAACAATGGCTGGAACCGTATCTCGTATCAAACACACTAGAGCTGCTTGATAAAGAAATTCCAAAGCTCCGTAGTCGAATCCACTCGGTCCAATTATGTTTTACAACTGACCCATTTATGTATGGATACGAGGAAATATCTCAAATGAGTATTGCGGCTATAAGGAAACTAAACACAGTAGCAATAAAGTGTACGGTACTTACAAAAGGGGTCCTACCGCAAGAATTGTCAGAATTGTCCAAAGATAATGAGTACGGAATTACGCTTATTTCTCTTAGTGAGGAATATCGAAAGAAAATGGAACCCAATGCAGCCCCATATGCGGAGCGGCTTGCGTCTTTACGCTTCCTTCACGATAAAGGTTGTAAAACATGGGTAAGCATTGAGCCATATCCCACCCCGAATCTAATTATTCAGTCGTTGAGTGAACTTTTAGAAAGTATCTCGTTTGTCGATAAGATTATTTTTGGGCGAACAAATTACAGTAAAGAAGTATCATCATATAAGGGGCATAAAGAGTTCTATAACAATGCGGCTCAGCAGGTTATTACATTCTGCGAGAATCATAATATTAGCTACCACATTAAGACTGGAACTTTGACTCAGAAAATGTAGCAAATTACTTGCAATTGTAGTATCAATCTGCAGTTAATCGAAGGCAGCTCCAGATACAGTGCTAAATCGGCATTGAGATTATTATGACCGCAATAAAAAGTAATGAGTAAGTGTTCATACAGGTTTATTTTATGCCAATGAATATAATTAGCTCCCTGATGTAGCTTTGATTATTTTTATACTTTTTAGAGGAACACGGTTTCCGAGTTTCATGTTGGAGTACAGAATATGATAATTGATTATAAAGAAATACCACCGGCGAATACGTCAAGTGGAGAGCAAGATACATTTGAATTATTTGCCCGAGATTTTTTAACGGAAATACTTAGGCTTCGTATTATCTCACAGCCAAACAGAGGTCCTGATGGCGGAAAGGACATACTGGCAGAAGAAACACAACACGGTATGCTGAGTGAAACAAAATTTAAGTGGTTAATTAGCTGCAAGCATTTTGCGCATTCCGGTCAGTCGGTTTCAGAAACGCAAGAGCAAAACATAACAGACCGTATAATACAGCATAAAGCCAATGGTTTTATTGGGTTTTACTCAACACTTGCTAGTGCAGGGCTCGGAAATCGTCTGGATTCCATCAATAAAACATACAAAACAGTCGTATTTGATAAAAGTATGATAGAACAGAGAATCCTTGATGCAAATAATACATCGTTGCTAGAGCGCTACTTCCCGTTATCATTTCAGCGTTGGAAACAACAAAACAACCAGCCTGCTTTGCTGCTTACTGAGTACCAACCACTCCGCTGTGCCATATGTGGAAAAGATCTTCTGAAAAACAAGTCTGAAGGGATTATTCTTTTTGTAAAGAAATTTGATTCACGAGAAATAGAAAATGTTGTTGCTGTTTGTCGCGGTGACTGTGATTGTAAATACGAAGACCGCCTTAGGGAGAACGGATATGGAAATGGCTGGGAATCCATAGAGGATTTTGTGCTTCCCACCATTTACTTAAAACGACAATTAGCGATAATTAACATCTTGTTTTATAACAATTCATATGAGAAATTCTCTCGTGATGGTATAGAGGCTTATAAGACTGTCCTTATTGCATTATCACAATTGGCTTTGCGAGAGTGTACCGAAGGAGAGAGAAAGCGAGCGTTTGAACTAGCAGCGCTCGAATACTAGTATTGTCTACCCTAATTTTTAAACATAACAGTGAAAAACTGTGATTGAAGGTTTCACTATCGCTGTATACGTTGTTCAATCGACCACCCGCTGTCTGAATTGTCTAGCCAGTGGGTGGTTATTTTAACCGATCATACTCCGACATCCAGTTCTTTGTCTGAACAAAGTCTTTAGCCTCCATACGTTTGGACTATACATCTTGACTTGTTCCCCTTTCTATGTTATTGTCAACCTATCCCACATGGAGGTTCTGCAATGATTTCTTTCCGTTATCTGTGCAATAACAATCGCATCCGCTAACACGGCAACATTATACTGTGGGAGGCTCAGTAACACTGAGCCAAATTTGTTATGCACATTGAAAGGAAAAATCATATGGAACTCAACAATTCTGTTATAAAACATTACCTTAGAAACTGCCTGTTCATCACTGGAACTGCATACGCCGGGAAGTCTACCATGTGCAAAATGCTGGCAGAGCAATATGGACTGCTTCACTGCCGCGAAAACTATATGCTGGATGAAGCCTTGAAACTTGTGACACCAGATGAGCAGCCCAATCTCAGCTATTTTCTCACTAAGCGGGATTGGCAGGAGTATTTGAACCGAACCCCAGAGGAATATGCAAATTGGATCAACGGAAACGCCCGCGAAATCACCAGCTTTGAAATTGCGGAGCTGATTCGTATCTCGGAACACCAGAAAGTCATTGTTGATACAAATATTCCCTTGGACGTGCTGCGGAATATTGCGGGGTATCATCAGGTTGCGGTTATGCTATCCCCGCAGAAAATGTCTGTTGACAGCTTCTTTGACCGCGCTGATCCCGAAAAGCAGTTTCTTCTTTTGCAGATTCAGAAATCCGATAATCCAGAGCAAACCATGAGCAATTTTAGGGAGTGCATTGCCAGAGTCAACAGCCCGGAACAGTATGACGCCATGAAAAGCTCCGGATTCTTTACGCTTGTTCGTGAAAATACGGAAACTGACACCCGTTGCGAAACCACGAAAAAGCTGGCGCTGCATTTTGGACTCTCGGTGCGCGTACAGCGGCTCACTCCCTGCGGAGCATACTGGAACGAGCTGATTCAGTATGCTCAAAACTGCTCGTGGGAATTTGTTGGCCCACATCTAGCGGATATTATGCGACGGGATATATTTACGGAGTGGGAGTCTGTGTTTATTTGCCTTGTAAATGGCGAGATTGCTGGCTTTTGTACCTTCTTGAAGGAAGATTTTTACCCAGAAAACCGCTATTCGCCATGGATCAGCACCATATTTGTGGATGAAAAGTTCCGTGGATATAAGCTCAGTCACCGTATGATCGACAGCGTAATCACATACGCAAAATCCTGCGGATTTTCCAAGGTGTATATTCCTTCGGATATGAACGGATTTTATGAAAAATGTGGGTTCACGCCTATTGATACCCTCACAAATTACATTGGAGATACCGATACCATATTCATGAAGGAAATCTGATATAAGAGGCGTAAAAGGGTAACAGATTTTGTGGGGGCACCCCGGCTTTTGCCGGAGCACCCCCACACATTATCCCACATCAATTATCTCTGCACAAACGATCTCCCGGACGGCTGCCTTCACAGAATTCATTTCCTGCACCCAACGAACCGGGTCATCCTGTTTGAGCGCCTCCGTAATTCCGCGCTCTGCTATGAGCCGCTCCGTGAGCTTCTCCGCCATCTCCGTGGCGCATTGGTCAATTCCTGTAAGGTAATCATCCAGATCCCCAGACGCCAGCAGTGTCACATAGGTGCTATTCCGATACTGCCGCAGAAACGCTTCATGCCGCATCCCCCAGATTCCGGGGATGCACTGGATTGTTGTGTGTTCATGTAAAACCTCCTGTTCCTTTCGATACGATGACAGGCAAAATCATTCAAAACGGTGAACAAAAATTTGACCAGAATTTTGACCAGAATGACAGCGAAACATATCAAAACACCATAAATTCATTAGATTTTTTGAGATGAAAAAGCCGGAAAAATCAGCCAAATTGTATATTATTTCAAACATATTCTACCTGTTTTTATATTTTGGCTCCATGGCATTCAAGAGGTCAGCGGTTCGATCCCGCTTATCTCCACCACGTCGTCGCGGACTTTGTATCGTTCGCGACGACTTTTTTCTCTCTGTTCTTTTATTCTGCCAATTCTCCGTTCCAATCGCCCCGCGTGGTATATCAAATGGACGTTTGCACCAATTACACGATATAATGGATTCATATAAAATAGTGCATTACCATGTTGATAAAACGAATCAACTATGCTAACATTTGGGTAGAAAATGGATCCCATTTTAACCCAGGAGTTCTTAATATGCGGAAATTCATAAACGTTCTGCTTGTACTGTTGGCAGTAGCTTATCTATTTGAAGCAATCACTGTTGGCGTATTCCTCGATGCTTCAATTGACATCAGCACTGGTGCATACATTGTTGCGGCATTGGCATTGCTTATTTGGCTAGTTTGTGTGCTACTGGAAGGAAAAATGACGCAACTTCAGGCGATTGTTACCATGGCAATCACTGTGTGCAATCTATGCGCAATGTTGCCTCTCATTGTTTTCGTGATATTCCCAAGCTGGCGAATGTGGGTGTTCATAGTTCTAGGTATTTCTGTAGGATTATCCCCCTATGTAGTAACTTTAGTTTACTTTCCGCCGGAGTTCCTTTCGCAAAGATGGGACGTCATGGTTATTGGATTAAGCATCCTGTTTGCGCTTGGCGTGGTGCGGGGCCTTTTCATGATCCGAAGCAAAAATAACAATATATGACATTTAACCGTTCAGCCCCCACATTCCCTGCATGGGAATATGGGGGCTGAAAAAGTGAGCTGGCGAAGCGGTATGTGGAACAGTGGGACTCCATGAAGGCGCAGAATATAGGGCTGCTCCTATGGGGCGGCGTTGGAACCGGAAAATCCTTCTTTGCGGGCTGCATCGCCAACGCATTGCTGGCCCAAGGCGTACCGGTGCTGATGACGAATTTTGCGAAGATTCTGGGTACTGTCACCGGAATGTACGGCATGGAGCGTCAGAAATTTCTTTCCAGCTTGAATACATACTCCCTGCTGATTCTGGATGATTTAGGCGCAGAACGGAATTCCGAGTATGCGTTGGAGCAGCTGTTTCGGGTGGTGGATTCCCGCTACCAAAGCCGAAAGCCCATGATCGTGACCACCAATTTG
>OLSL01003078.1_pt1 | contig 12286 bp, 10 predicted proteins | sample 1672511 | NCBI WGS metagenome assembly OLSL01 (sample SAMEA3136694, study PRJEB25190) | human gut metagenome | biome: human gut; feature: human-associated habitat; material: faeces | place: Austria | collected 2013
CCAATTTCATTAACTTATCTCTTAATTCATCTTTCTCCATAATGTAATTCTCCTTCCTAATCCTCTTTCGCTAAAAACTGCCGGATTCTCCGTTCAGAGTACCCAAATTTTCTTCCCAGTTCTCCTGCATTTTTCCCATTATAATGTTCCCTGACATATTTCTTCACAAACTCAAGATTATAAATACGCTGCGGAAATAATACCTGTTGCCCCTTAAAATGTTTATAAATCTTCAATGTCTGTTCTACTCCGATTATTTCCGCCATTTCTTTATACAATGGCATTAAATCGCTTTCTTTAAAATTCATTGTATCACCTCTTCATTCCGAATAAAAATATCACTTTTTCTTTGAAATATCTACATACGTTTTTCATATTCTTTTACATCCTGTTCCTGTCTTCCTCCTTTTCATATTCATATTCTACCTTTTATCTACGACATATTATGTCGGTCTGAAAATTTTTTCAAAAAAAGAAAAGCTATCGCCGCAGCGATGCTTTTCTTTTTATCACACACTTTTTCACTTCTCTTATACTATTTTCCTGATTCCCAGAATGTGTTTCTGAATGGCTTCCATATCCAGTATGCTTAATTCTGTTTCATCCCCTGTAACAAGTGCTGCTTTCTGGTATATTCCACCTAATTTTTTCATTCCCAGAAGATCTTTCTGAACTGCTTCCATGTCCATGACATCGATCTGTCCGTCTCCATCCGCATCTCCCTTAATCAATACCACTGCACGATCAACAACAGTTCCATCTTTCAGCAGATTGATGGTGCATCCACTGCCAACCATTTGATTGTTTTCCAGCTGTCTGCCTTCTGCATTCCGGATAACAATATTTGCACCGGCAAATTTCTTTTTCAATGCGGATACGGAGCTATCGCTTGAGATACCTTGTATTGTCTGGACTCCCAGTTCACTATCCGTTTCAAAAGTATAACCATTTTTTATCTCAGACAGCTTATCGTAATCTTTTGCATCTGCAGCTTTGGTGACTGTTACCTGCATTTTATCCATGCAATCATCTACACCTGCATAAACTGTGGCTGTACCTTCTGCTTTTGCGGTAACCCATCCATCCGCAGATACTTCTAAGACATCCGTATTGTCCGTTCCCCAGATAGCCTCACTTCCACTTTCTGATATGTAATCTACATCACCTTTGACGACATCGCCCACGGTTAATTCCATGGATGTTTCTTTTATGTTCAGCGAGGACTGATTTTCTAATGGAATCACTGTTACGACTCCATTCTGACCCGGACGCAATGCATCCTGTTTGATGGTAAACTGATCGATATACGACAGCTTCGCATCCTCTTTTACATCATAGACACACTCCATGTCCGTTTTTCCTGCCACAAAATCCGCCATATCTGTGACATAGACTCCATCCTGCAATGCAAGATAGATGCGGTCTTTGTATACAAACAGATTTACAATCGTATTCCCGCTGTCCCCATATCGTGCGACAATCTCTTTGTCCGTACCATCTATTTTCGAACGATAAATCACGTTGGAACCAAAATAATACCAGTATCCCTTATAATAACTATATCTTGTATTCTGATTTTTTGCTTCTACATCCCGGAAAATATACCCGTCAAATGCATCTTCCGAATCGCTTACCGGTGTCCCCGAAAGATTGGTACAATACCAGTCATAATGTGGGGATATCATATTATAAAATCTCTCATCACTTCTTAGGAAATACTGCGTACCAGAGATTCCTTCATCATTCGTAATATGTCCACCATCATTCCAGGTATTATCGATATGATAATATTTTCCATCCAGCTTTACCATATTCCAGGCATGATTCATGGGATTGGAAGCAATATCATACACCGGTACATCGTATATCTGCAGGAGATTTGTGGTCAGCTCCGTATAATACTGACATATTGCAAATCCGTCATCTAACATTTGGTATAAATTATGTGAACACTGAAGATTATAATCTATTTCTCTCGTCACCCACTGCTGGACTGCAAATGTTTTTTCCACATCACTCATGCTCTCATCCATCTGGGAAGTCAGGGATGAAATGCGATAGCGGTAATGATAAAAGGATTGGAATAATTTATCATAATCTACACCGCTTCCATCTTCCTTTCTATAATCCAGACGCGGTCTTAACCCAATACGCTCTATATATTTTCCCTCTCTGTCTGATTTTGCACTTGAACCTTCTCCGACCGCAAAGCAGTATGGGTCTGTAAACCCAAGTTTACCGATATATGCCTCTAATTCTGCTGCTTCCATCTGAATGTTCAAATCACGTATATTGATACGAAAATCAAGTGTATTTTGTGCATTCTCTCTTACACTGTCATGAATTCTTTCTTTTAAAATCTGCTGCCAGCCTTCCACTTTCAGTCTTTCCTGAAGTTCTTCAAAATCCTGTCTGGCAAGTTCCAGATTAACATCATACTCAAAGGAAGTATCCTGATACTTTTCCTTGACTGTCGGTTTGATTTTTCTTAAATGATATTTTTCTTTTTCTTCGTCTGTTCCAGCCAAATAATAATCATCTTCAAATTCAAATTCCAAAATCCAGTAAAGGTCCGCATCCTCACTGATTAATTCTGTCAATACCGAATCATCTATTGCATACAATTTTAAATCCCTCACATCTACGGTATGCTTTTCCAGTCCGTCGCCTAACAACCGTTCTTTTAAAATGGTCTTTAATTCTCCATTCGCCAGACGCTTCTGCAGTATTTCATAATCCTGCTTTGCCGTTGCCTTGTCAATCGACTTTAAATCAGCCTGATAATACTTCTCCTTCAGGGATATGCCGACTTTCGTAATCTTATTCTCCGATGCCAATGGGACACACCATTCCATCCAGTACATCCCGGCATCGTCTGCTGCCAGATCATTGATATAATCTTTTAACTCCTGTTTACTGCTTTCCGGCAGATTCAAGTCTGAAATATCACAGTATATATAATCGTCATCTGCTTTTTCAATCGCCTTGATTCTCCGTACCACTTCCTGTTTTACCGCATCGGTTAATTCTTCTGTCGATTCCGATTCAGCAGCATAAAATGCCGGTGCATACTGAAATGCCGGTGTTACTGCAAGCATTGCTGCTGTCAGAATTGATGTTATTTTTGTTATTGATTTTTTCATCTTTGGGTAGTCCTTTCCTTATTCTGCTATTTAATCATAATTCATTTTTTATGAGAGAATTATTTAGACCTTCACATACACATTACCTTTGGTACTTCGTGTACTTTTTATAATTCCTAAACCACTTAAAGCTTTTAGATATCTCCTAACTTGTGCGGCTGATTTTCCAGTAATTTCCATCCCTTTTGTTGTTGTAATCTCTTCATTATCTTTTAGATAACTCATAATTTTAATAATTGGTTCTTTCTTTAATTCGCTCATCAGAAATGATTGAATCAACTTCCTCTTTTGTAAGCCTACCTCTTTTTACTGCCTTTTCTTTAAACAACTGTATTGCATCCTGCTTCAAATCAACCACTGATAATTTGGGCAGAGGCACTCCATCCCATGTCCTGCCTTGCGTTTTTAACAATGTTCGTTCTAGTTCCTTTCCGGTAATTTCATGCATAGTACTTCCGGAACGATAATAATATTTTCCATGAAAACTGATTAGAGACGGATATTTTTCCACAACAATCTGCAAGTATTCCAACCCACCCTTTTGTAAATGATTCACATCTACGATAATTCCCATTGTATCTGTAATTTTATTTGGAATTATCTCTAACATATCTTTAGCATTATCAATTCCCACAACATTACCACCGTCATCTGTACCTATGTATAATGTTCCTCCCTGAGCATTAGCATATCCGCAAATCCATTTTAAATACTCATCTTTCCAAAATAACTTCCATTCTATATTTTGATTTTCTTTTTCTTCCATAGTTTCACCAGCTTTCTTGATTAACTGCTTCGTGCCGTTTAAAACGTACTAAATATTACATAAAAATATCAATATATTTTGCTCATTTTTTTATTCTATATTCCTAACAAAAAAACCTTGAATTATCCTATTTTCATAGAAAATTCAAGGTTTCATTACTTTACAGGATAAAATTACAATTCATTTTTTTTACTGTAAAATTAGTTACCCATCTGTTTTGCAACTTCTTCTGCAAAGTTTTCTTCTTTCTTTTCAATACCTTCGCCTGTTTCAAAACGAACAAATCCTTTGATGGCAAGGTCTGAACCTGTAGCCTTTGCTACGGATTCAACATATTTTGCTACGGACTGCTTTCCGTCTTCAGCCTTTACATATACCTGATCAAGAAGGCAGATTTCTTTGAGCTGCTTGGATACACGACCTTCAACAAGACCATTGAAAATCTTATCACCTGAGATTGCTTCTCTGTCTGCTAAAGCAAGTTCTGCTAACTTCTCCTTTGCTTCGTTTGAAAGGAAGTTTGGCAGGTAGTTCATATTGCTCTTCTTCTCTTCGTAGATTGCGATATCTTCATCACTCCATACTTTTTCACTTACAGCCTTGTCAATTAATTTGTTTAAGATTGGCTTTGGAAGTGTAAATGTATCATTTAATGCACTTTCCACTGTAATCTCTCTTAATTTAACAAGTTCATCTGCTGAGATATCTCCTCTTGCTGTGTACTTTGGATTAAGAGCTGCGATCTGCATAGCGATGTTCTTGAGTGCTTCTTTTACTTCGTCATTTACAACGGATGTAGAAGCTTCGACTAATACACCGATTCTTCCGCCTGCGTGGATATAAGGAACAACGATACCGTCAGAGTTAATTTTAGTAAATCTTCTGATTGTAAGGTTTTCTCCGATTACTGCGATCTGGCTTACTAATTCTTCTTTTACTGTCTTTGATTCATCTTTGATGAATTTTTCAGCTAATAAGCCTTCCACGTCTGATGCATCTGTAGCAAGAACCTGAGCCGCAATATCTGCAACGAATGTTCTGAATTTTTCATTTTTTGCAACGAAGTCTGTTTCTGAGTTTACTTCTACGATTGCTGCATTTTTATCTTCTTCAACGATAGCTAATACAGTACCTTCTGCTGCGATTCTTCCAGCTTTCTTTACTGCTGTAGCTTCACCTTTTTTTCTTAATAATTCAATTGCGCTGTCGAAATTACCATCTGTTTCAACAAGTGCGTTCTTACAAGCCATAACGCCTGCGCCTGTCATTTCTCTGAGCTCTTTTACCATAGCTGCTGTAACTGCCATTTTCTAAATCCTCCATTCAAAATATTTCTTTATTTTATAAATGCGCCGAATCATAAAGAAATCGGCGCATCCTGAAACTATATATATACCGCCTGCGGTTATATTTTTCTGATTATGCTTCTACTGTTTCTTCAGCTTCAGCTTCTTCTACTGCTTCTGCAGCTTCTTCACCCTGGTTTGCTTCGATAACAGCATCTGCCATCTTAGCTACGATTAATTTAACGGCTCTGATTGCATCATCATTACCCGGGATTACATAATCCAACTCTTCCGGATCACAGTTTGTATCTGCAATACCGATAAGTGGAATACCAAGTGCATGAGCTTCCTGTACGCAGATTCTTTCCTTCTTAGGATCTACTACGAAGATTGCGTCTGGGAGTTTCTTCATTTCCTTGATACCGCCAAGGTTCTTTTCAAGCTTGTCCCATTCTTTCTTTAATTCAAGAACTTCTTTCTTCGGCAGAACATCAAATGTTCCGTCTTCCTGCATAGCTTCAATCTCTTTCAGTCTAGCGATTCTGCTCTGAATAGTTTTGAAGTTAGTCAGCATACCACCTAACCATCTTTCGTTTACATAGTACATTCCACAACGCTCTGCTTCAACTTTGATAGCATCCTGAGCCTGTTTCTTTGTACCAACGAACAGGATTGTGCCGCCTTCTGCAGCGATGTCAGATACAGCTTTATAAGCATCATCTACCATTCCAACGGATTTCTGCAGGTCGATAATGTAGATTCCGTTTCTTTCTGTGTAGATGTACTCTGCCATTTTAGGGTTCCATCTTCTTGTCTGGTGTCCAAAATGTACACCGGCTTCCAGTAACTGTTTCATTGAAATAACGCTCATGATTTCAATCTCCTTTTTTGGTTTTAATCTTCCCCGTACTTCTCATTCTTTTCGAGACCTGCTTGCAGGCACCTTCTCGGAATCGGCGCGGGTGTTTTATGCATCGTTGTGATTATAGCATAAGCTTTTTTCGGTTACAAGTCTTTTTTTTATTTTCTTTTATATCCAAATAACCAGTATGTCGGAATCACACATAACAAAATTTCTATCATAATACTACAAAGCATTCCTGCCGGAATCCGCTGCCACAGACTGCTCCAGAAACTGCTTCCGAAAAGGCTCCACAGATTTGCTGCTATATGTGCAACGATGCTGATCCACAAAGTTCCGGTTTTATCATAGATGATCGCAAGCATCACTCCCATACATGTTGCATAGAAAAACTGTACAACATTGCCATGATAGATACCGAATAATAACGCAGATATTGCAATTGCTGCCTGTGGTTTGACCCAGTCTTTCAGTCTGTGAAATACGATTCCGCGAAACATCAGTTCTTCACAGATTGGTCCGATAATTCCCACTACCAGAATCATAAGACCCACCGGCTGTCCGGAAAATGCCTGTTCAGACACCTCACTGTATCCGGTAAACAGATCGTTCAGATGCAATCCATTGATCAGATCATTTAAAAACTGTCCTGTGGCAATTGCCAGGATGATCACACTGAACCAGATCACTGGAGGTGCCCACACAAAAGCTTTTCCTGTTCCACTGAATCCTTCTTTCCGATGCATCTGATCTTTCCGGTAAAACAGATACAGGATTATCGCTGCTGTAAGATCACCGATCAGAGTAACATATAACGTACTGTTGATCAGACGCTGTCCGGCACTGGCAGTCTCCTGCAGTCCGCCCGCCTGTATCAGATATACCAGATACAAAGCGATCGTCGCAAGCAATGTGGCTCCATAATGAATCAAAAACGGATAAATCAGACGCCAGATCTGTCCGGCCGTGGAATACCGGAATTTTTCCTTTTTTTTCGCAGGTTCCGGCATTTCTTTTTCTTCTTTTTCCAGTTTCCGTGTCTCCGGTATTTCATATTTCTTCACTTTTTCTCTGTTCGGAATAATATTCCGCACAGATTCAACATTTTCTGTGGTTTCTTCATCGTTCGGACTGGCAAGGATTCCCAGATCTTCCACACTGTCTGCGATATAGACAGCACCTGCTTTTTCCAGTTCTTCCCGGCTTCCGTATCCGTAGGCAACCCCGATACATTGCAGACCACAGCTGATGGCACCCTGCACATCGTGACTCCGATCGCCTACCATAAGAACCTTGTCCCGTTCTTCTTCCAGATGCATCCGCCGTAAAGCCTCTTCGATAACCTCCGCCTTCTCCGTTCTTCTTCCGTCAAGTTCGCTTCCCACAATCGCAGTAAAATAATCTGCGATCTGAAAATGCTCCAGAATCTGTTTTACATAGACCTCCGGTTTAGACGATGCCACAGCAAGGATCTTATTATTGATTTTCAGAAGTTCCAGTAATTCCGGAATCTTCGGATACAGGCGGTTTTCAAATATTCCTGTTGTAGTATACCGTTCCCGGTAATATACAACTGCCTTTTCTCCCTCTTCCTCACTGAGACCTGCATATTTCATAAACTGTTCTTTTAAAGGAGGACCGATAAATACTTCCAGTTTTTTCAGATTCTCTTCCGGTTTTCCGAGTTTTTCCAGTGCATACTGCACACAGTTAATAATGCCCTCTCCGGACTCTGTCAATGTTCCATCCAGGTCAAATAATATTACTTGTGACATAGTTACGTCCTGCTCTCTTTTCTTTTATGCTCGGAACTGCTCATTATCTTCGCAGTTCCGAGTCAAAACACTCCGCAGAATAATACCTGCCGGATAGTTACTTACGCTCCATAATAAGCATCGATACCGTTGGCGATACCCTGTACCATTTTTGTCTGATAAGAAGTGCTTGCCATATTCAGATCTTCTGTACGATTGGTCATGTATCCCATTTCAACGATACTCACCGGAATGGAGCTCCAGTTGATGCCACTCATGGTATCCGTCTGCATTACACCCTGGTTTTTAGCTCCTGTAGCTACACAGAAACAGTCTACTATTTTTCTTGACAGTGTCTGGCTGGCACTGATCACACTTTTTCCCAGATACGGATTGCTGTTGGACGGTGCCATCGTCAGTGCTCCTGCAACGGATGTATTATCAGAGCCATTGGCATGGATGCGAACCAGAATATCTGCTCCCTGATTGGCTGCCATCTGTGCGCGTTCTGCATTGCTGATATTGACATCATGTGTCTCGCGGATCATATAAACCTGATATCCACGTGCCTGAAGCTCATCTCTCAGTTTCAAAGAAACCTGAAGTGTCAACTCATACTCGTTTAGTCCGGATGCATTTCCATGAGTTCCGGATGCAACTTTAGGCTTTGTCTGAGATGCTCCGGGACCGATCGGCTCTTTTGCACTGTTTCCTTTTCTCTGGTGACCTGCATCAATGGCAATAATTTTGTTTTTGGAACCTCCACCTGTTGTCGTGCCGGTTGTCTGACCAGGTACCCAGGCTCCGCTTCCATTAACGTAATAACTTCCGATCCAGGTGTTTGCTGCCATGGCTCCACTTCCTGTCAGATAATACCAGGTTCCTCTCAGATTCAGCCAGCCCGTTGCCATCGCTCCGCTTCCGTTCAAATAATACCAGGTATTTCCAAGTTTCAGCCAACCGGTTGCCATCGCTCCGCTTCCGTTCAGATAATACCAGGTCCCTCCCACGTTCAGCCAGCCGGTCTCCATCCATCCTGCACCGTCAAAATAATACCAGGTTCCGTTGATCTGTTCCCAGCCTGATCTGGTATATCCTCCGTCACTGTGACGATACCACCAACGACCACCGCTGCTGATCCACTCATTTTTTGCCTGTGTTTTTCCTTCGATCCAGACACCATTTTCATCCACATAATAATTGCCGATCCAGGTTTCCTTCGCCTTTTCTCCTGCCTGATTCAGATAATACCAGCTTCCGTTTTCTTCCTGTACCCAACCTTCTGCATGAGCTTTTGTCGGAAGAATTCCTACCAGAAACAGCATTACGAATAGCATACCGATCATTTTCAGTTTTTTCATTTGGCATTTCCCCTTTCTTTTTTCTGTCACTTTTTCTTATTCTCAGGACGCAAAGTACTGATCAATTCCATCTGCTATCCCCGTCACCATCTGCTGTTGATAATCTGCTGTCTGCATCCGGGTATCTTCCTCCTGATTGGTCATATATCCCATCTCAACAATGGTTGCAGGAATACTGCACCAGTTCAGCCCACTCATCTCATCGGTCTGATACACACCCTGATTATTTGCCCCTGTGGAAGCACAAAACGCAGTGATGATACACTGTGACAGTTTCTGACATTCAGCAATCATTTCCTGACTCAGATATGGGTTAGCCGTACTAGGTGCCATTGTCAGAGCTCCTGCTACAGAGGTATTATCCGACCCATTGGCATGGATGCGAATCAGAATATCTGAACCCGATTCCGCTGCAAGCTGTGCCCGCTCCGCATTACTGATATCCACATCATTGGTTTCCCGGATCATATAGACTTCGTATCCCCTTGCTTCCAGCTCATCGCGAAGCTTCAGTGCCACATCCAGATTCAGCTGATATTCCGTTACTCCTGTTGTTCTTCCGGTCGTTCCGGATGCCACTTTTGCTTTTGTCTGAGACGCCCCCGGCCCAATTGGCTCCTGTTCACTGTTTCCATGTGCCTGATGGCCTGCATCAATGGCAATTTTCCTGCCATTGCCTTCGGGAGTCGGTGTCGGTGTGACAATCTCCGCCTCTACGGTTTCTGCCGGTTCTTCTGTCCCGGTCATTTTCCTGAGATTTGAATCTGTCAGAAGAAGGTACTGTATTCCCTCTTCTTCTCCTACTGTAACACTCTCATCCTGCAGTTTTTCCACAAAAGCCTGGTAATCTTTCTCGTTCTTTTTCAGATGCAGCAAAACAGCTGCCACATCTTCCTGCGTATATGCTTCTACCTGACCTTCCTGTGACGTATACCGGAGATCTGCGGTCATAATTTTTACATCATTATGTTCTACCGCCTTTTTGATCTCCGTGATCAGATTCTTTTTCTGTACTGCTGGATCTGTCGGATCATCCGTAGGCTCCGGTGTCACCGTCTGCGTCGGTGTTATCTGCGCTTCTTTTGCCTCCTGTTCCTGTTGTGCCTGTTGCATCTGTTCCATCTGCTTTCTGGCTTTTCCATATCCCAGGATGGCTGCAAGACCCAGGGCAAGCACCACGACCACAATTCCCATGATCATGATGTTCACTCTGGTTCCTGAAGGTTTTTTCATAATTGCTCCTCCTTCCGGAAATCACGCTTACATTCTTTCCGGTGCTTCAAATCCCAGCATATCGATACATGCTTCCAGAATATTTTTTACCAGCATCAGCAAAGCCAGATAGGATTCTTTCTTCGCCTGATCCTCTTCAGCCAGAATCTTTGTTTCATGATAGAAGCGGTTAAATGCATTTGCAAGTTCATAAATATAAGAACAGATTTTATGCGGTGCTTTCTCTTCATAAGCATTCGTGATCACCTGATTGAATTTGGATGCTTCCAGCATCAGCGCTTTCTCACTGTCACTTCCTGCCGCCAGAATCTTCAGGGTATCCAGATTACCGCCTTCTTCTTTATATCTGTTCAGGATAGATTTGATACGGACGGTTGTATACAGAATATACGGACCTGTATTTCCTTCAAAAGATGTAAATCTTTCAATATCAAAAATATAATCTTTGGATGCCTGGTTGGACAGGTCTCCGTATTTGATTGCAGAAAGTCCTACAATTTTTGCAGTCGCTCTTGCATCTTCTTCTTTGATGCTGCGGTTGTCCACGATTTTTTTATACATTTCTTCGTTGATATCACGAATCAGATTTTCCAGACGCATCACACCGCCTTCTCTTGTCTTGAACGGTTTCCCGTCTTTTCCGTTCATGGTACCAAAACCAAGGAACGTCAGTTTGGTATCATCTTTTACCATACCTGCTTTTTTGGCACAGCGGAATACCTGAACAAAATGCATCTCCTGACGTTTGTCTACCACATACATGATCTCATCCGGATTGTATTTTTCCATACGTTCCACGATAGTAGCAAGATCTGTGGTTGTATACAAAGCAGCACCATCTGATTTTAAGATCATACACGGAGGTACCTCTTTGGTATCCGTCTCTTCTTTTACATCTACGACAACCGCACCCTGGTCTTCATAAGCCAGTCCCTGCTCCTTCAGCTTCTGTACCATCGGTGCAATGGTATCCTGTACATCAGATTCTCCGTTCCACAGATCAAAGTCTACCTTAAGGTTTGCGTAGTTTTTCTTCAGGTCAGTAACCGATACCTGCAAAATATGCTTCCATAATGCACGATATCCTCTGTTACCCATCTGCAACTGATGGGTTGCTTCCAGAGCTTCTGCTTTATACGATTCGTCTTCTTTTGATTTTCCACTGGCTGCCGGATAAATTTCTTCCAGCTCACTGATGGTAAATGGAGCTTCTGTCGGATATTCTCCTTCGTAATCTTCCTGGAAATATACCAGTTCCGGTTTTCTTTTATGCAGTTCTGTGATGATCAGACCCATCTGCAGTCCCCAGTCTCCCAGATGAACATCACCGATAACTTTATGTCCCAGATATCTTCCCATTCTCTTGATACTCTCACCGATGATTGCAGAACGCAGATGTCCGACATGCAGTGGTTTTGCAACGTTTGGTCCACCGTAGTCAAGAATCATGGTCTGTGGATCCTTTGCTTCTTCCACACCCATTTTCTCACTGTTTCTCATCTCTTCCAAATACTGCGCCATATATGCTCCGGATACTTTCAGATTAATGAATCCCGGATTAACAGCTTCTGCCATCTCGAGGACTTTACTGCCGGCAAGTTTTGCCACTACATCATTGGCGATCATGATCGGGGCTTTATGATATACTTTTGCACCTGCCATAGCACCATTACACTGATATTCACACAGGTCCGGCCGATTCGACAGCGTAACCTTTCCCATATTTTCATCATAACCGGCTTCTTTAAAAGCGGTCATTACTTCATTGGAAATCAATTCGATTATTGTTTTCATACTTTCCTAAAACTCCTTTGTTAGAATCGTTACATTATATCATGATTCGCACCTTCGGTGCTTGACGCTGCTTTCGCAGCTATCATG